>Ga0209737_10000375_pt1 | contig 38653 bp, 16 predicted proteins | sample TergutCu122P3_FD_187284 | JGI IMG/M metagenome (GOLD analysis project Ga0209737, IMG submission 187284) | Cubitermes ugandensis P3 segment gut microbial communities from Kakamega Forest, Kenya - Cu122 P3 (SPAdes) (version 2) | ecosystem: Host-associated > Arthropoda: Insects > Digestive system...
CGAAGCCTTCCTGAGCCTGACCAGCGAATCATCCCTCCTGCAGATTCGCCTTTCGTGCCGTCACCGCCGCATTGTCCGCCTGCTGGACGCCGTCTATGAAATCCTCGGGGATTTGGCCCGGGATGGGGTCGATCCCGGCGAATTGACCAGAATACGCCGGCGCCTCATATGGGAACACGAAGCACTGCTCGACAACACCCCCGCCCTTGCGCAATGGCTCAGCAGCATGGTGCTGCAAAACATGCCCGCCGATTTGCGAACGCGCTGCGCCGAACTGATACATGTCAGCGCTGACGATATCCGAACCATGGCAGGCCTCCTCCTCACGCAGCGCCCCCATGTTGTGGCCATCGTCGGCGACCTTGGCCCCAAAACCAGTCAGGGCATCGTGCGTCTGCTCGAAGATAAACTGGGCCAAATGGTTGAATTCACAAAACTCTAGTTGAATGCTCCCACACTGCCTGGAGATAAAAATCGCTGCTTTCAGATAAAATTTGGATAAAGATTGTTGCCCTCTGATGATTTTTTCGCTGTAGGGGGCCACGCTGTTTCGAGCGATTACCCGTGATACGCTCGTCAAATAGTTGTCTAAACCAGGGAGTTGTTGTAAAACGTTGCGGGTGTTTTTTTTCTGCCCCCGGGCAGCTCATAGGGATAGTTTGAATCGTCGAAGAGGACGTGAATTTGCACGATTGGGTGCGTATACGAGGAAAGGCATGAGCGAAGAAATCAAGAATGACGGAGTATTGAGTTCTGAGACAGCAGACGCAGCGGTCGATTTGGCAGCATCTTCCGAGGAAGTGTCCGAGGTACAGCCTGAGGATTCGAACGCCGACGCCGAGCTTATGGGCGCTGACGAGACCGCTTCTGCCGACGCCGACACAGACGCTGCACAAGCCTCTGAAAGTGCTCAAGATGCTGTTGTCACCGACGACGATACACTGAATGCGTCGCACGAGTCTGCCGAAGAAGCTCTGACAGAAGCGTCAGAGGCATCTGCCGAAGAAACCCTGGCGGAGGCGTCTGCCGAAGAGGCCGTGTCAGAAGTATCAGAGGCATCTGCCGAAGAAACCCTGGCGGAAGTATCGGAGGAGATCGACGAGGCCAGGCTGACCTGGCAGGAACGGCTGGAGCGCCTTCTGTCAGGCGGAACCCTCGCCAATAACGTTTCTGCCCTGCGGCTGGTCGACTTTCATAACCCCGGTGATTTCCAGCTGGCAGAAGTGTGGGGCGTTATCCTCGCTGCGCACGGTGAACTGGCTGACGAGATCTTTGCCCAGGCCAGCCGCTATGTCACCAGCGAGCAGGACGTTTGGTCGGGCGTCCTGGAAGCACACCGCGTTGCGCTTGAGAATGCCGGCGATGACGCGCAGGCTGCCATCGGCAAAACCATTGGACTCATCCAGGCGCTTCGTGCCAGTCAGCTGGATGAAGGCAAAGAACGTTTGGTGAACTACGAGAGTGCAGCCGTTTTGCTTGAGGATTTGGCCATTGTCGCGACAGGAAACTGGCGAAAGGTCGAACAAACCGTCGAAACGCGCCTCAAGGCCCAGGGGCTCGGCGACGAAGCAGTGCTCGTCGAAATGGCCCACATTGTTGCCGATTACGCGCTCAGCGCCGGATCACTCGACCGCGCCGTCGAAATGATCCGGCGGGCATCGCGCAAGGCCACCGAAGATATCGGACTCAAGTGGCGGCTTGCCATCCTGAGCCGCGACCAGAAAAAGTGGAACGCCTATGTCGATGTCCTCAGCAAGGAGCTCATCACCAGCCTCTCGGCCAATGTAGACAAAGTTGACGTCTACGAAGAGATGATCCGCATCTATCGCGATGAAACAAGCCAGGACGCCATGGTCGTTAAAACCTACGAAGCCCTGCTCGCAGTCGATCCCGAAAATGATGCCGCCCTTGAGAGCCTGGTCGAGATCTACGAAAAATTGCGCCGCTGGCCAGATCTCATCAAAATTCTCGAAGGCAAGGCAGAGAAAAGCTCAGGACAGCGGCAAATCGATTTCTATCTCCGAATTGCAAACATCTACCTCGAAAAATTGTCTCGCAAGGTCGATGCCATCAAGTATTTCGAAATCGTTTTGTCTCTGGATGCAGCCCACGAAGCATCCATTGAGCAGCTCAAGATGCTCTACACGGAGCGGCGGGACTGGGAAAAACTCATTGGCGTGCACTATGCAGAACTCGCTCGGATCAGCGCCGTCGATGATCAGATCGATCTGCTCAAGATCATGGCGGATATTGCCAAAACCAAGCTTCGCAATAATGCGACCTCAATCGACATATGGACGCAGATTCTCACACGCGACTCAAGCAGCGCAGAAGCCATCTCAGCACTTGAGGCGCTGTACGAGGGGGAGAAGCGATGGGCAGATCTGGCGTCAATCCTGGAGCGCCGCATCGACCTGAGTGAAGATACCAAAGAGCAGTTCCAGCTGCTGCAAAAGCTTGGCGCGCTCTATAGCGACCGTGCGGGCGACAGCGCTGGCGCCATCCGTGCCTGGCGGCGTGTCCTTGCCATCGATCCGGGCTACACAAAAGGCATCGACAGCCTGCGAAAACTCCTCATCGAAACCCGCGACTGGGAAGCCCTCGAAGCCTACTACTCGGAGAACGGTCTTCTCTCCGAACTGGTGGTGCTCTTCGAGCAGCTCTCCAAAACGCTCAAGGACGATGAAGACAAAAAGGCTGTTCTGCTTCGCGCTGCCCACGTCTACGAGCAGTCCCTTAACGAAAGCAACAAGGCGATGGCAACGCTGGAGAAGAGCCTTGCCATCGACGCCTCTGATGCTGTTGTGGCCGCTGAGCTCGTGCATTATTATGAGCCCAGGGGAATGTTTGAAGCGCTGGCGAAAATGGTAGAAATTCTCTACCACTCAAGCGAGCAGGGAGAGGCGCGTTCGGGATTCGGCCTGAGGCTTGCCAAAATATTCGAATCCAAACTCAGCGACAGTGCCTCGGCGTATCGCTGGTATCTTGCGGTTGTCGAAGAAGACATCCACTACCTGGCAGCATTTGACGGCCTGGAAAAAACAGCAGGTGTCACCGGACATGCGCAAGTGGTCGTCGACATGTACCGCAAACACCTCGACTCGGCTTCCGAAGTTAAGTTCTGCCGCGAACTGAAGTATCGCATTGGCTGTCTGCTGCTCGACTATCTTGATGGTGCTTCACAGGCACAGGCAATATTCGAAGAGCTGGTAGCCGATGATCCCGAAGACATCCGGGCTTTGGGGGCGCTTGAGCGCATCCTGGAGCGAGAGGGACGCTTCAGCGAGCTGCTCGAAATCAACGAACGCCGCATGCAGTTGGCCAAAACCCCACAGGATATGGCCGAAACCCTGCTCAGCGGTGCCCGTATCCACGAGCATCACCTCAATGACAAGCAAGAAGCCATCCGCGCCTACGAACGCGTCTGTGAGCTGGCCCCGGACGACGCTCGCCCGCTGGTCGAACTGCATCGCCTCTATGCCGAAATTGATGCTTACGAGCTCCTGGCACGCGTCATCGAAAAACAGCTTGCACTTCTGGGGGTTGACGGCGCCTTTGGCGAAACCCGCTTTGAGGCACAAATCGACGAGGAAGGCATTGCAGTGATCGTCTATGGCGCAAAGCTTCAGCGCAATGACGATGGTGCCGTCTGGGTCGAGCGTACCTGCCAGGGCCTGGATGCGCAGGAGGTCATTGCTTTATGGTCAGAGCTGGGCGATGTTTACCGGGATCACCTCTCCGAATACGAAGCAAGCGTCGCTTGCTACGACAACATCCTGCTGCTCGATCTCACGCACGAAGGAAGCGTTAGCGCCCTGGAGGCGCTGCTTGAGTACGATGTCAGCGTCGACGTCATTTGCCGTGCCCTGTCAAAGGTCTACGCACAAGAGGATAAACACGCTGAGCTGCAAAAGATCCTGGTCAGACTCGCAGAGGTTGTGAGCGATCGCCAGGACAAGATCAGCTATCTCGTGTGTGCGGCACAAATCAATCGCGAGATCCTCGACGACACCGAATCGGCGCTTGATTGTCTCTCACAGGCACTGACCCTGAATCCAGCCGGTGAAGTCGTTAAGCAAACCCTCTTTGAGCTGGCACAGACAGCTGACAGCTGGGATCGCGTGGTTGCCATCCTCGAACTCGTTTCACGTCAGATCAAGGGCGACGACGCCCAGCGTCTGGCAACGCAATACGCGCTTGAATTGAGCCATCTCTGGGAAAACCAGCTTGAAGATCGTGAAAAAGCCATTCACTATGGCCGAAAAGCGCTCTCGCATGGCAGCAGTGATGTCGATGTCCTTGAACATCTGCAGGAGACCTTCGTCCGCCTGGAGTCATGGGAGGATGTCATTGCCGTCCTTCAGGCTAAAGCCAGACTCTCCGAAGAAGACGAGGAGCTGCTTTCCCTCAATATGCAAATCGCCTCCATTCGCGAGGCCTATCTCGGGCAAAACGACGACGCCATCACCACACTTCTTGAAGTGCTCGACAAGCACCCTGATTGCCTGGAGGCCATGCTCAGTCTGGATCGGCTCTACGTTGCGCAGGCACGCTGGGAAGAGGCTGTGGCGAACTACGAGCGTCGCCTGGAACTCGTTCAGGACGAAGCCGAGCGTGATGAAATCGAATGCCATATGGCTTCTATCCTGAGCGAGCACCTCAACGAAGTCGAACGCGCTCTGGAGATTTACAGCAGCGTCCTGTCACATGACGCCTCCAATGCCCTGGCCATTGCCGGTCTTGAGCGCATGCTTGAAGCCGGCAAAGACGGTATCGCAGAGCAAGTCAGCGACATCCTGCTGCCTCTCTACGATGCCGCTGACAACTGGGAGCGCCGTTGCTGGGTCGATGAACAGCTCCTGCGAGTCATTCTTGAGCCCGAACGACGCCGGGATCTGCTGCACGAAATTGCCACGCTGTATGAGCAGCGCGGCGGCGATCACGAAAAAGCTTACGATGCCTATGCCAGAAGTCTCAAAGAAGATCTCCGCAGCCAGCTGACCATCGATCAGCTCTTCAACTATGCCGATGTTCTCAACAAATGGGAACAGTTGGTTAAGGTAATGGAAGAAGCGACAACCGATGCCGATGACGTCGCTGCCGCCAAGGCCATTCGCTGTATGGCCGCAGAAATCTATCGCGAACATCTCGGCGACATGGATGCGGCCATCAAATCATACGAAGAAATCCGCGCCATTGCGCCTGAAGATGTCGAAATTCTCGATGCCCTCGAAGGGCTGTATCGTGACAAGGAGGCGTGGCAGTCGCTGAGCGAAGTGCTCACGGCAAAGGCGCACCTGGCGACAGATTCTGAGACACGCAAGGCCCTGCTCTTCCAGGCAGCCACACTTTACGAAGAGGTTCTTGGCGATGTCGATGCCGCCATCGCCATTCACACAGAAATTCTCACCGATGAGGCCGGCGAGAGCACAGCGCTTGACAGCCTGGAGCGCCTCTACCTGGGTCAGGAACGCTGGGAAGACTTGCTCGGTGTGTATCGTGCCAAAATCGAAAATGCCGAAGACGATGCCGCGCGCATCAGCCTCTTCTATAAGGTTGGTGTCATCCAGGAGGAAAAACTCCAGGACAATGTCGGTGCTGCCGAAACCTATCAGCAGGTTCTGTCGCTCGATCCCGAAGACGACGGCGCGCTGGAAGCCCTGGACCGCCTCTACATGGCAGGGGCTGACTGGACAAATCTCCTCGACATCCTTGAGCGGCGTGAGGCGCGCACCGATGATGAAGCGGCCAAGGTCGAATTCAAGTTCCGTCAGGCAGAGTGCTGGTATCGCAATATGGACGATGTCCTGCGTGCCGTAGAAGTCTACCGTCTCGTTTTCGAGCTTGATGCCGCCCACGAAGCTTCGATTGCCTCACTGGAGGAGATCGTCGCCATCGGTGGCGAAGCCGCTGTGGAAGCTGTCCGCACTCTGGCACCGATCTACCAGGGACTTGAGCGTTGGGAGGCACTGGTCAAAGTTTACGAGGTTCTCGTCGTTAATGTCGAAGATATCGACGAGAAGATCGAGCTGCTGGGCAACATTGGCACCATCCAGGAGGAGTTGCTTGAGAACACCAAGGCTTCATTTGAAGCATGGTATCGGGCACTGTCCTACGATGTATCGCGCGATTCCTCCTGGGATGTGGTCGAACGACTGGCAGGTGTGTGCGAATGCTTCGATGAACTCGTTGCCAAGCTCGACGAACTGATGACTGAAATATCGAGCGACGGCACGCTTGGCGTAATCGTCGCGATGCATATGGCACGTATCTACGAGGCAGAGCTTAATCTGCCCGAGAAGGCCATCGAAGTGCTGCGGCGCGTCCTTGAGATCGATGCCAACGAGGTGGCTGCCATACGCTCCCTCGATCACCTCTATGAGGTGCTTGAGCGCTGGCAGGATCTCGTCGACATCCTGCGCCTCGAAATCGAAATCGCCACCACCGACGAAGAGCGGCTTGCATGCTACTATCGCCTGGGGGCCGTTCAGGAGTCGTGCCTTGAAAACCACGACGAGGCCATCAACAGCTACAATGAGATGCTCATCCTTGCTCCGGGTCAGGCAGAGGCCATCGAATCTCTGGTGCGCATCTTTGACGCAGGCCATGGCGTCGTGGCGATTGCCGAAATTCTCGAACCCTATTACCGCGACAACGAAGCGTGGGATGCCCTGGTTGCACTCGACCTGCAGCTCATTGAGCACCTCTCTGACAGTAACGATCGCTATGACAAGCTTCTGGAAGTTGCCGAAGTTTACCTCTCCCAGCTGCAATCCATCGAAGATGCACTCAGCATCTATGGCCGTGCTCTGTCCGAGCGCCCGGGAGATGACTTCTGCCTGGCCAAGATCGACGAACTCAGCGATGCGCTTCAGGACTGGGCCAACAACGTCGAGTTCTATCGACTGGCCAGTGAGGCTACCGAAGATGCCATCATCAAGCAGGATTTGGTTCTGCGCATGGCTCAGACCTATGACATCAGACTTGAAGATGCTCAGAATGCCGAACGCTGCTATCTCGAAGTGCTGAAGTTCGACGCTGAGCATCTCATCAGCCTTGAAGCACTTGATCGTATCTACGCTTCCCAGGAGCGTTGGCAGGATTTGGTTGCCGTCATTCGGCGCGAACTTCCGATCGTCGATTCGGATGATCAACGGATTTCGCTCAACATGCGCCTCGGTGCCGTACTCTTTGAAATGCTCAGCGATCCTGCTGCTGCCATTGAGGTTTACGAAGAAATCCTCAATATCGAGCCCAGCTATTGGGACGCGCTGGTCGCACTTGAAGGCATTCATCAATCACGTGAGGATTGGGCGGCGTTATACGACATCTTTGAGAAGGAATCGGCTGCCAGCAATGATGATGAGCAACGGGTAGAGCTCTGGGGCAAGATGGCCCAGCTGGCAAGCGAGATTCTCAATAAGCCAGATGATGCGGTGGATTTGTGGTACCAGGTCATTGGCGTCCTTGGCGATAATCTCGTGGCGCTGCAGAACCTCGAAGTCCTTTTCATCCGCGCAGAGCGCTGGGCAGATGCCACCGATGTCATCGAACGACAGGTTCCCCTCTGCACGGATACCGCCGACTGCCTTGAGACCTATCGCAAACTCGGCCGGATTTTCCGGGACAAGCTTGAGGACAATGAGCGTTCGCTTGATTACTGGCGAAATGCCCACAGCACCGACCCCAGCGATCTCGAAACCCTGCGTGCCATTGAGGCCCTGGACGAAGTTCTGGAGGATAAAGACGATCTGGCCGAAACGCTGCGCAAGATCCTCTCAACAGGTCAGCTCGACCTCGATTCGCAGTTGCTTTGCGCTGTCAAGCTCGCTGGCATCCTCGACGAGCTGGGCCGAACCCACGAGACAATCGACATCTGGCTCTATGTCATGGAGCTGGATGCCACCTATATGCAGGGGCTCAACGAACTGGAGCGTTTGTATGAAGGCGAGGGACGCTGGGAAGACGTCGTCACAACACTGCGCTCGAAGATCGATATTCTGGATGATTTGGAAGACAAAATTGCCCTTTTCCTCCAGATAGCTTCGATTTGGGAGCAGCAGGTCGGCGATATCGATCAGGCTGCGGCTGCGTATCAGAATATCCTCGAACTGGATCCTGAAAGAAACTCTGCCTTTGACGCTCTGGAGGCCCTCTATGCGCATCATGAGCGCTGGCAGGATCTCTTCAATGCCTATGTAGAGCGCGCCGAGGTCATTGGTGAACCCAAGCGCCGTTTGGGCTTCCTGTTCAAGGCATCCAAAACAGCCGAAGAAAAGCTCAGCAACGCAGAACTGGCCTTTGCGATTCTGCAATCCGCCGTCCATGAGAGCTGGAAGGATGAAACGCTCAGCAATGAAATTCAGCGTCTTGCCGAATTGACCGATGGCTGGGCCGAACTGGTGGCACTCTATGAGAGCATGATCGACGAAAACGACACATCGTCTGATAGCTTTGCCCTGCATAACCACGTTGCACGGTGGTATTTCCATCACCTCCACAACAACGAAGCCTCGTGGCACCACTTCCAGTTTGTTCTGAGTCAGTCGCCCAACAACCTCGCTGCGCTGGCTTCGATGACCGAGATTTACTGGCGTCTGGGCAATTGGGATGAACTCGTGGCCAACCTCCTGCGCAGGCTGGATCTGACGACCGTTACCGACGATCGGGTAAGCCTCTTTATGGAGCTTGCAAAGGTATTTGAGGAGAAAACCGGTGACATTGATCAGGCCATTGATTGCTACATGCAGGCCTACAAGCTCTCTCCGGATCGCCTTGATGTGATGAAGGAACTGGCCCGCATCTATGAGGCGGCCGAGCAATGGACCGACCTGGTCGACATCCTCGAAAAACAGATCACTGTGATTGAGGATCTCGACGATGCCATCCACACGCAGTACAAGGTGGGCGAGGTTCTCGAATCCCAGCTTGGGCAGTATGAAAAAGCAGTCGTGGCCTACTCAAAGGTCATTGAGAAGGATGAGACGCATGCCGGATCGCTGCACGCCCTGGAACGGCTTAACGCAGGTCTTGGCCGCTGGAACGACCTCCTCAAGGTCTACGAGTATCAGCTTGCCGCGTTCGCCACTTCTCAGGAACACATCGACATCTATGCCAAAGTGGCCCAGGTCTATGAGCTGCATCTCAACGACATCGACAGTGCGATAGCGAGCATCATTCAGATCACGCTGATCGATCCTGACAACCTCATGGGCATCGAACAGCTCGAAAGGCTCTATGGCATCGCTGAGCGCTGGAACGATCTCGTCGACACGCTCAACACGCACATCGGCGTTCTGCCCGATGCCACCGATCATATTGAGCTTTATCGTCAGCTGGGTGAAATCTTCCGGGACAAGCTCCAGGATGCTTATCGCGCCGTCGAAAGCTTCCAGGTGATCATCGACATCCATCCGGCAGATGTGCCAGCGCTTTACGCTTTGGCAGATCTCTACGAGGCGGCCGAGGATTACATCAGTGCCATCGAATTTTTGAATCGCATCATCGGCTGCCTCTCGGATCCGAACGAAGCTCTGACAGTGCATTTCCGCATTGGCAAAATCAATGACGCCCAGCTCTCCGACGACATCGCCGCAGAGGAACGCTTCAAGATTTGCCTCGACATTGATGCAGGTTACATGCCCGCCATTGATGCCCTCAAGTCTATCTACGAGAGACGCGAGGATTGGCACAATGTCGTTCGGATCCTGAAGCAGAAGGTGGAATTCACGCGTGAGCTCGATCAGAAGGCAAAGATTAACTGCGAGCTGGGGCGCGTCTCCCTTGAGTACATCGGCGACGCCGTCAATGCCTACGCTTACTACGAAGAGGCCCTGTCCCTGCAGCCGGACTATATCGACGCTGCCTGGCCGCTGGCTGAAAAATGTCTGACCGAGAAATCCTGGGCACGGGCACTGCTTCTCTTCGAGATCGTCATCAAGGGTGTGGCCTTCCGCAGCGAGAACACAGAACTCTATGCCCTTAACTATAAGGCAGGTCTCTGCTGCCAGAGGCTTGCACAGCATGAGCGTGCGCTTGCCTTCTATCGGGCCTCGTACGAGCTGAATCAGAACTACTCTCCCACGCTGCTTGGCATGGGTCAGGAACTCCTTGAGGCACACGACTACGAGCGCGCCTACAATATGTTCCAGGTTCTGCTTGAGCGTTTCAGCTCAGAGCTCACGCCGGAACAGATCATCGACATTTATTACGATTCAGCTTTGATCAAGAAGGAGACAAACGAGCTGGCCCTGTCCCGTCAGCTTTTGGAGCGCATTCTCGAAGCCGATGGTTCACACGCAAAGTCGCTTGAACTCATCATTGAGGTGTGCGAGTCCATGGCAGACTGGGAAGCACTCGTGTACTACCTCAGCATCCACATGGAGCGCACCACAGACAAAGACCTCAAGTTCGTCGAGATCATGCGGATAGCAAAGGTCTTTGCCAACAATATCGGTGATACACAGCGCCAGATTGAAGCCTATTACAAGGCATTGGAAATCGACCCAAGCTCGAAGGTTGTTCTCAATGAGCTCCTCGGCATCTACCATTCGAGCGCTCAGTGGGAGAGTGCCATTGGCGTCATTGAGAGATTGTGCAGCCTTGAGACCAATGCGGACAAGATCGCAAAGTTCTATTACACCATCGCCGTGATCTACCGCGACGAGCTTGGTGATGATGACAGGGCCGTCGAGTTCTTCAATAAAACGCTCGACACCAACGTCAACGAACTGCGTGCCTTTGAAGCCATCGATCGCATCCTGACAGCTGCGCGCGACTGGCGAATGCTTGAGCGCAATTACCGCAAAATGATCAAGCGTGTCTATGACGACGAGGGCGATCACCTTAAGGATACCAAGCACCTGCTGTGGTATGGGCTGGGTGAAATCTATCGTACGCGTCTGGAGGAGTGGGACAATGCCATTTCGGCCTTCAAGAAGGCCAGCGAAGTGGCGCCGCAGGACGAGCGCCTGCACAACATCCTGGCTGAGCTCTACATGCGCATGCCGGATCGCGAACAGGATGCTATTGAGGAACTGCGCACGATCATCGCCAATTCTGCCGGTGCCATGACACGGGATCAGGAAGTCCGAATCTATCGCAGCCTCTTCAGCCTCTACTGCAAAACAAAGCAGTACGACAAAGCATGGTGCATCACCGAGATCTCCATCTACAAGAGCATCGCTCAGGATGACGAGATCCAGTTCCACGATCACTATGGGGACGCTGGCATGGCACTCATCGAAGGGCGCATCACCCCCAACGACAATGCCCTGCTCTGGCACCCCGGCCTGTCCCAAAGTCTCAACAACATCATCCGATTCTTTGCGACAAGCATGCGCCCGGTCTACTGCAAAAAAGAAAAGGACTACGACATTAAGAAACGCAACAACCTCCCCTATGAGCAGGATCAGGTCTTCTGGAAGATCTTCATGAATGTCGCCCAGGTGATCGGTGTCCAGTCGATCGGCATCTATCACACGCCCTTCCTGCCCACGGGCATTTGCATCGCCAACGTAGATTACGATGCATTCCTGATTGCCCAGGACATGCTGGCGGGCCGCTCACAGCGCGAAGTCGGCTTCCTGCTGGCGCGTGCGTGCTACATGTACCTGTACTTCTACATGGCCGGTTTGCAGCTTCCGACAGAAGCCATCAAGACGCTCATCCTGACGTCCGTGGCCTTCTTCTCCAATAAGCCAGCCGACCCCAGTACAAAGCCCATTTATGCGGCCATAACGAACATGAATCAGCTCCAGCGAACCGACTTCGGCAAGGCGCTCCAATCGCTGGTTCGGGGCGAAACCGAAGCAAACGTTTCGGCATGGCTCAAGGGCGTTGACCTGACATGTAACCGCGTGGGCCTGTTGTTGTGCGGCGATCTGGCGACAGCCATTCGCTGCATCAAGATGGATCCGCGGCCAATATCGAAGCTCACCAATGCCGAACGCGAAGCCGATTTGCTCAAATTCTGCATGAGCGAAGAGTACTTCGAACTGCGCGCTCGCCTCGATATGACCGTGGTATAGTTCATGGGCAGACACGCAGGTCTGCCCCTACAGCCCCATTGGCAATGCCAGTGGGGCTTTTTTGATGCATTGGGCGCCCGCTATTGCCCACACGGGCAATACGCGGGCGGGCGTGGCTATCGACCTGTAGGGGCGGTTCGCGAACCGCCCCTACGCCGATACGCCGCGCCTTTTATTTTTTGTGGGGGAGCATTGCTCCCCTCTCCCTCTCATCTCCGTCTTGCCTTGCAGCAATACGCACGCTGAACCATTGGCTGTCGATCTCAAATTGGGCTGGTGTGTTGCCGTTGTCGCGCAGGGCCTTCTGTGCGCGCTGGATACCTTGCCCGTAGCGGTTCACATAACCGAGCGAACGCATAGCTTCGGCAATGACTGGGTTGCGATAATCGTTGCGTTCGGGAAAGTTTGCGGCAGCTTCGCCATAAAGTCCGCCAGCGTTGTCTATCTGTATGTGGTTTGCGTACCAATAAAAGCGAATGGGGGTATTGGATTGGTAGCTGCGGTGCATGACGGCATTGAGCAGCAGTTCCCGGATCGCAGTTTTGGGATAGTCGCTGACGGTTTTCTCGCGCAAGGTACTCACAAACACAGGACGTGTGCGAATGTTGACGTCAATCAGCAAGTCGAGCGTTTGCAGCAGGCTAGCCAGATCACCGTGAATTGCCTTGGTGTCAATCACTTCGCTTGTGCCGTTATCCCCGGCCAGCCGTAAAAACTGCACATAAGCACCGGGCAGAAAATGCGCCGGGCGCGGCACAAACATTAGCACGCCTGCATGGGTTGGACAGTGATGGCGAAGATCATAGAAACGCAGGCTTGCCAACTGTTGCTGCAGCGTGCGGTGGTTGGCAGCAATAACGTCTTCGGACAGTGCGCGCCTGCGATATCCAAGCAGGAAAAGTTCTTCGTTGAGATCGGAAAGCTCGGCCTCGCTGCATGGCAGAGCATCGAAGCTGCGCGCCTGCGCGACACGCCTCTCCATCAGAATTCGCTCTTCCTGTTCGCTGGCAATGGCCTTTCGTGGCCCCACACGTAACCAGACCTGCCCTTTGTAACGAACGGGCGAAAGGTCTGAAGGCTTGACTTCGACAACTGCGACCTGTCCATCCTTCAACTCGAATTTGGCTACGCTCAGAGCGGGAATGGGAAGGATATTGCCATCCGAGCGCAATGCACCGAGGTTCTGCAGAAGTTGATCCGTCACACTCAAGCCAGATGGAACACCATTGTCATCGACGCCTACAATCAAGTAGCCAGGCTGCCGATGATTGGGATAATCATTGGCAAACGCGCAAACAGCCTGAGCAAACTTGTCGGTGTGACTTGTGGATGTGGTGCGTTCAATGCGATCCGATTCGAGATCGGCAAGGAGCACTTGCAGCTGTTCCAACGTCAACATGATGTTTGCGCCTTTTTTAGCAATTCATTCAGACCCAGATCGATGCTCGTCACCGCCCAATCTGGCTCTTGGGCAAAGGGCTGCCGCACATAGAATGAACCTTCATGTTTATCCCCATTTACCAGCACAATGGCAAGGATGAACTTATCCGCGTTTTGCATGAACGAATAGAAGCAGTATTCCTGCCATCGAACCGAATCCATCATACCAGGGAATGATGGACCTTTTTCATTTTGGAACAGGAAACTCATCATCAATCTGCCAGTGCGCAACCAGTATGGCCTGCTCGACAATCATTTAACGTTTAAGCTCATAGGCGCATGTGATACATTCGTGCCACTGAGCTTAGCGGACAACCCCCTTTCGCATCTGGAGGTGAACATGCGTTTTTGCCATGTGATCAGCGTATTCGTGGGATTGATGATTGCCATCGTTGGCTGTGAAAAAAATTCCAAGTACTGCGATAAAGACAGGATTGATTGCGATGGGCGATGTATTGGCTCGGATGAGGTGTGCCTTTGCGGTGATGCCGTGTGCATGGGGGGGCAGATTTGCGACGCCGGCAAGTGCAAGTGCATGCCTGGAATGGTAAACTGTGGCGGAGAGTGCATCAACCCGCTGACGAGTCAGATGAACTGTGGTGCGAAGGGAACATGCTCGGAAAACACGCCTGCGAACGACCATTGGCGGGGTGCGAATTGCGTTGAGAAGGCAACTTGTGTACGGGGCGTATGTCAGTGTCCTGATGGAGAGTTTCCCTGCGGCCGCTCATGCGTTAACCCGCTGACAAGTGTGAATCACTGCGGCGCAAGATTTGGCGGCACCTGCAGTGACGGCATCGAAACCAGCGCCAATTATCGGGGCATAAACTGCCGCAACGGCGCTTGCGTCGATGGCGAGTGCCAATGTCCGGGCGGATACATCCTGTGCGATGCCGGGTGTGTCGACGCGCAGACAAACAACGGGAATTGCAGACGAGGGGCGCGCACCGATCATTTAACGGATCATGCCGGTTATCGCAGAAGCCACATGGATCGCAAACGCCTTATCCGAAACCTGGCTTCAACCACGCTCAGCCTGGCAACAGATATCGGATACGAGGTTCTTCAGCCCACAGACGAACCATACGACAATCTGCGCCATGATCAGGATGCAAGGGATCAGGCCTGGCGAAACCTGGCATGGGCAGCACTCAGCCTGGCCGCAGACATCGGGCAAGAAGTCATAGACTCCACATACTCGCCAGCAGAAATACTCACTTTGCAGCAGGACAGCGTGCATCCTTGCGGCAATGCCGTGTGCATGGGCGGCCAGATCTGCGACGACGGCAAATGCAGGTGTCCAACAGGCATGGTCAATTGCAGCGGCGTATGCATCGATCCACTGACGAGTCAGACATTTTGCGGTGCAAAAGGCACCTGCACAGGAAGCATCGCTGCAAACGATGACTGGCAGGGAAATCACTGTGCTGAGGGAACAGCCTGTGTTTGGGGAACGTGCAGGCTACAGCTGTAGGGGCGAATAATGATTCGCCCCTGCTCAAGGCCATTCACCCCTGCATGCGTTCATTCGCCAGCCTCAAATTCCACACGTTTAAATTTCAATACCTTGCAGTTCTCCTTCACGGCGCGCTGAAGGCCATCATCGAACCCAGCCGGCGATTCCGCCTGAATTTCGATGGCGATCTTTACCTTTACGCCAGAGTGTGCGGTGAACTGCTGCACAACCTCGTCCACCAAATCTGTAAACTGTCGCTTGGCCTGAAATGGGTCAAGGTCGATGGTGGCGTAAAAGTGCTTCTTGAGGCTCAGTATGTTGTCACTGGCTGGCTTACCTGAATTCATGGCTGCCGGGGTTGGCTGGCCATTGAACGATGCCTCGGTTTTCGCAACAACAGTTCCTTATAGGCCACGGCAGCCTTTGGTTCGATCAGCAACAGAGAGGAATCTAAAATCGGCGACGTGCGCTTGCCATAACTAAAATCCACATAACGTGACTCGCTGTTCTCCTGCGCCTTGCCTTGTGCAAAACCAAAAAACTCCCGGCTTTCTGCACCTGCGGTCATCGTATTCTGGAACACCCTGTCGTCTTTCAGACGCGGCAGGTAGAGTTGCTGGCAACTCTGCTGCCACACGTTAAGGGCACTGACGTCTTTGATATCATCCTTCCAGAACCAGTCTTTTAGCATTTTGTCCAAATGGATCGGCGCCCATTCGTTAATAATCAATTCGTTGTCCCTAAGCACGCGCTCGATCTCCTGCGACCAACCCTTTGTCCTTGGGTTAAGCTCGAAGTGCTCCCACGTCATGTCGGAGAGTCCTTTACCGGGGCGAGCTTCCTGCATGGGCGTGAGCAACCATTTGTAGGTTTCACGGATTAAGCGCTGCACCGTATCTCCGGCCACACCAAGGCTGGCCTCTGCTTCTTTTGCCTTCAGATTGTCGAGCACGATGCGGTCGGCTTTGTAATCCTCGACGATGCTGCGCCAAGCCAAAAACGAGCGCACGTGATCATTCAGGCGGCTGACGCTGTCGCTGTCCGGTGCCAAAAAAATCAGTCGATTTTGCTTAAAGCGTGGTTGTTCGCCGCGTTTTTTTAGAATCTCGGTCGCACGTTCAATGGCAAAGCTCTTGCCGCCCTTGCTAAAGGCTGCATCCGGCAGCAGCACCACCAGCCGCAATGCCCAATCGTCGGGCACGTCACCGCTGCCAGTAAAGACGTGGACGCCGCCAAACACGCCGCTCGACAAATCGCGCTGCACGCGCTCACGGATCGAAGGAAATATATCTCCCTTGTCTTGAAAGCGGCGTTTGCGCTCCTCCATTTCACGCCGCAAGTTCGGACGTGTATCGAACCAGTAGCGATTATTGGCAGTATTGAGGTGATGTAACCGGTCGCCCAAACGCCGCAGTGCGTCTTTGAACAAACTGGGTTGCTGCCCAGGCAATGCTGCGCCCAAAATCACATGCTCCAATTCCAGACCACGCACCCCCTGATTGGCCGTGCTCGGTGCGCTGCCCAAAAAGATCGAGCGCGCTGTGCGGCGGCAGGCCTGCACGCTGCCAAGCCGTGTGTCTTTGTTCTCGATCTCCCATGTTTCCGAACGCTCACCATCCACATCGCGCTCGATCACGGGTGTCCAACCCTGTGGCAGGTAGTAGAGCACTTCGTTTAGCGTATCGGCATCCATCAACGGAAAACTGCCGGGCATGATGAGCGGCTCGTTGTTGCCCTCCTTCCACAAACGATGAATCACCTTTGCCATCAACTTCAGCACACCGCGTGTGCGTTGGAAGTTATCGAGCGTTGACCAGTCTTCGTACAGGCGGTCAAACACCTCGGGATGAATCGGATAGGCGCGAACCAGCCGTTCCCGATACTTGCTGACCTGCGTTTCCTGGGGGAAATCATCGCGATTTTCGATGTAGTAGTCAGCAAATGTTCTGCAAACCTTCTCCATCGCCGATGGATCGCTGATATCGCTAAAAAGCCGACGGCGCACGATCTCAAACGCCTCTTCGGTGCCCACCGGTTTCCACAACGCCTGAATTCGCCCAAAGTAGTGCGCCAAAGAAGCAAGCGCCTTTTCGCCGCGCTGGCTGCCTGCTTCCTTGACAGATTCCGGCAGTGATGCCAGCAATACTGCGGTTGGCACAGCCTTTATGGCTTCCGTCAGTGCCTGCACAAAGCTGAGGTTAGAATCAAATGTACCGCCCGTCAGTGCCTTGCCTTCTTCGAATTGCCGCACATAAGCCACCAACTCATCAATAAGGATGACGCAAGGTGCATAACGATCCAGCAAATCGCTCAGCACCGCCTTGCCTGGCGACGTGCCCGAAGCATCGGCTTCTGCCACCAGCTGGTAACCCTCAGCTCCACCCAGCTGCCAGGCCAAGTCACCCCACAGTGTGCGGATGCTCTGCCCATCCTTTACAACAGGCTGATTGGGTGAGGATTTGATGCCATCAAGAACCGCAATGCGTGCTTTGGGCAATTCTGGCATGTTCGCCGCATCGAAAATGGCAGACACACCAGGCAACTCACTGGCCGGTGCTTCGCCCTTGGCAAGATGATAAACAGCCAGCATGGTGTGCGTCTTGCCGCCGCCAAAAGCTGTCTGGAGCTGAATAACCGGATCGCCGCCCCGGCCAACAAGCCGCTTAACCACCGAATCGAGCAGCAATTGCATGCCTTCGGTAATAAAAGTGCGCTGAAAGAACAGCACTGGGTTTTGGTACTCTGCATTCGCCGTACCTGCATGCACCCTCGAAATGTCCGCCGCAAACTCCGCCTGCTGAAACTTGCCCTCGCGCACGTCGGCATGCGGTTCGGCAATCTCGCGCCATGGTTTTAGACTCATGTTTGTTCTCCATTATTGTGGGAGTGTTTTATTTATGGGGGGAAAGTAGCTGGAGCGCGGGCGTCCCGCCCGCATCTTGCGCGAAATAAAGCACTGGGAACGCGGGCATCTGCCCGCATATGAGCACGAAATAAAGCACTGGGAGCGCGGGCATCTGCCCGCATATGAGTACGAAATAAAGCACTGGGAGCGCGGGCATCTGCCCGCATATGAGTACGAAATAAAGCACTGGGAGCGCGGGCATCCTGCCCGCACAAAAAACTCAAAAACCTAATTTCTTTTGCGAAGCCACCAACACATCTACCTTACTGGCAGCCTGCTCAATCGCACTCCAGGCGGTGACAAGCTCGTTGTATGCGCGTGCATCCTCTGCCCACCCTTTGCGCTCGCAGAGCGTGTAGAGCCGGTAGGCAAGGGCGCGGACGGCCTCGGCAAGTGTGAGCATGTGGGAAAGTAATGCACCAGCGGCGGATTCGTCGTCTTGATTTAGGGTGCAAATGAGTTGGTGCAGCGCTTGCCATACAGATTTTGCGGGCAGGATGCCCGCGCTCCCACCTTCACCACTAAGCATCCTTTGCGGGCGAGACGCCCGCGCAATTTGCTCATGCGACACTTTTGCGGGCGAGACGCCCGCGCTCTCAAGAGGCGCGCCAGCGTATTCGATCCATTTAAGCAAGCGCAGGTTGCCTTTGCCCGATTCGACAACGCCGGTGGCTTGCAGACCACCGACGGTGGTGCCTTTGGCGCGGGCCAGTACGTCGGCGTCGCCATATTTGCCAATCGACCACCCTTGTTGCTCGAACCAATGCAGGCAAAATTGCGTATCATGGTCGAAGTCGTCTTCGGCCAAAAAGCGATTGATGAGTTGCAGGGCGGTTTTGACACGCATCGGCGAGCCATCGGCTTCGAGCACGGCGCTGTATTGGGAGAAGATCGCCATGCCAGGGCCAATGATGGCTTGCGATAGGTCTACTGGCGCAACCGGTGAATTGCGACTTAATGCGGGCGAGACGCCCGCGCTCCCAATGAGAGAGTGCTTGGGAGCGCGGCCATCCTGGGCGCTTAATAGGGAATCGGGAGCGCGGTCATCTTGGCCGCTTAATGCGGGCGAGGCGCTAGTCATTTCGGCTAAGGCTTCAGGCAACGTGGCGTTAAGCTCGCGAATAAATTCGCGACGGCTAATGGTGGGTGCATCGGCCACGCGTTTGCGGCAAACGAGGACGATGCTTGATGCAAGCGCATTGGTACCAGAACCGATCATGCGGTTACCCAGTTCCGTTCGCATCGGCCAAGTGCCGGTTAATACAAACCCTGCTTTAAGCACCGCTTCCAAAAACGTTTCCCAACCGGTGCTGGATGTGCCCGTTTCGTCCTTGGTTTCGGATTGTTTGAAAGCGTAGTAGATCGTGACCGGAAAGGCCGGATGCGCTTGCTGTGCAAGATTGCGCATCGCCTCAGTCATGCCGTCGAGAAAGAACTTCTCCGCTTGTTCCTTGCTGCCATGGCGATAGGGCGTGGCCACCAATTCTTCGGCCTTGGGCACGGCCAACGTGGCAAACAGGTTTGGATAAATGGGCCGCAGCGAACGGCGCAACCAGACATAAAAGAAGTCGGACAGATCAGCATAACCGATGTTGTCGTAGTATGGCGGATCGGTGGAGATCAGCTTGTTTGCGCTGATGGTTTGAGTTTGGGCGTCAGACTGCGTGACATATGCATATGTTCGAGTTGACAATTCGTCCAAAACGCGCATCATGTTTTTCAGCGACACAGAAAAATCGCCTGCCATACCACCAAAAGCATTGGCTTCGGAATAGTCCCAAACCATTGGCAAAGCTTGTCGCCCGAATGTGGCTATTGATTGATCCATCGTTGTCTTCCAGCGACACAACGACGATTGAGCATCGCTCATCTTGCTGACAGCCATCGCCAAATACACGCCTACTGCCTGGGCATAAGCGAGCGGGCCATTGCCGCCTTCGGCTAGGGGCAAGTTAGGATTTAGTGAATAGGATTTAGGATTTAGTAAGCAGGCGCCAGGGCCGGAATCATCATCCAGCGAGCCTCTCCTCTCCTCTCCTCTCCTCTCCGAGCAAGGAGTTAGGATTTAGTAAATAGGAGATAGGAGGGAGATTGCCATCCTGCGTGTTGCTCCTAAATCCTAAGTCCTGACTCCTAAATCCTAAGTCCTGACTCCTAAATCCTAAGTCCTGACTCCTAAATCCTAAGTCCTGACTCCTAAATCCTAAGTCCTGACTCCTAAATCCTAGCCGCTCGTTCCTATCTTCTAAATCGGCTTTAACCTTTTCGATGGCTTCGCCCACCAGATCGGAGAAGGTGGTAAGTGCCACGAGTTGGCGAGGCGTGAAGAGGTCACCAAATGTCTGCATGCCGTACAAAGGCATTTGATCACGAGTCTTTCCAACTAATTCTTGAGTTGGTTTCCATTCTGGCTGGGCCAATTGCGCAATGGCCTCATGCTCAGCAGTTGGTGCTAAATAAATTCTACCGCGTACACCCTCAGCCACAATCGCCATGAGTCTACTACCCAAGCCCGCTGTTTGCGCCTGCGATTTGATGTATTGGCCACTCATTGGGCTATCCGAAAATAAACAGTAAAATCCAGCCCCTTTTCCAGGTGCTTTCGTTCCATTCTTTGCGCCTTCGGGTGGGGTTCCCATTTTCACCGTAAACTGATAGCTATCCCCCTCAACAACAGGTTGCACATAGGCTTCTTTTCCCGCTTTGCTCGACAACACAAAAGTAGATGCCAACGGCACATCGACATGACTGAACACCGGATTGGGGCTTTTTACCGTGCGCGCCCATAACCACGCGATGATGGTAAGCGATTGCCCGATAAGCGGTGTCAGGTCTGGGCGTTCGGCTGCCATCTCTGCGGTGATCGCGATTTTTGGGTATAGATGGCCAATGCGTTTTTCGGCTTCGGCTCGCATCCATGCACCGTAGTAGCGGACATCTTCGGCGAGGCCTTTGGCGCCTGAACAAGCTTGCGGGCGAGACGCCCGCGCTCAAAGCTTCACCTCTAGACATTTTTGCGGGCGAGGCGCCCGCGCTCCAATCTTCACCTCTAGACACCGGCGGGCATCCAGCAAAACGCGGCGGGATTTCGATCATCGCCTTGTTGATCGTCACCGCCACCGGGTTCAAGTCCGAGGCATAAGCCTCCAGCCCCAACCTCTGCGCCTCCAGCGGCAGCGCACCACCGCCCGCGAATGGATCGTGAAAAGCCGGCAGCTTATCGGAATTAAACAGCTCAACGGCTTGCGGGTGACTCTTGTTCAGCGCGCAAACCTCGCGCCACGAGCGGCGGATTTCGGTGCGGGCGCGTTCCAGCACTTCCTCGTTGTTCGTATTCTCCCACTTCACCAGGTCTTCGATGATCTTAAAAAGTCGCTCGCGCTCCTGTGTCACAGCGTTTTTCCAGGCACGGGTGCGGCGATCACCGGGTACAACTTCGGCAGGGTCATTGACCATCTGTGCAAAAATCACAGCCCGCGCTGCTGCCAGCGGACGCCGTGCCCACCAAAGGTGCAACGTGCTTGGGTGGCCGTGGCGGATGGACTTTTCGCGCGCCGCTGCAACATTGATGGCGTCGAGCGGCAGGGCGACTTCGATGAGTTTTTTAGGGGATTTGATGCTTGGCATTGGGTTATCACTCTTGCGGGCAGGATGCCCGCGCTCCTGTTTTATCTCTAGACTATTGAGCGCAAGCGTCTCGCCCACATCTTAACTTTAACCTACTTGGAGCGCAGCGTCTCGCTCGCATTTTTGCGAATTTATTTAGTGATTAATTTTGCGGGCGAGGACGCCCGCGCTCCAAAAATCACTCATTTTCGTTGTCACTCTTGCGGGCAGGGTGCCCGCGCTCCCATCCGGCACTTCCATAACGCCATTGTTCCGGCAACGAACACAAACCAGCTTTGACAGGGTTATTATGTATGTAATTTCGCACAGCCTGTAAATGCGCATCGTTGCGAATATAGCGGTCGAAGTAATCGGCTTGCCAAAGGACGCCTTCACGTCCAAGCGTCTTATTGATTGCCTTAGCGGTATAGGACTTCCAACTATGGACAATATTGCCTAAAGGCCAATCTTTCATGGTTTCCAGCAGAACGTGAACGTGATTGGGCATCACGCACCATTCAAGCAACCGATATCTCTGCCCATCAAAATGCAACAATGCCTGCTCAACAATTTCGCCACAGCATGCATTGGCAAGAATGCAACTCCCCAATCCCTGATCGAGCAATGCCCCGATGTGTTTATATTTTTCTTCGCTGTCGGTTTTAGAATACAGACGTTCGATCACCTCTTTAGGCAAAGCATCCGCTAGCCGAAAAGCGATGGATTGGAGCAAACCGGGTACATCGCAGTGTGGGAGATAACCTCGGCTGTGCCATGACTTGTGGATTGGAAGATAACCTCGGCTGTGCCATGACTTGTGGATTGTAGGCTCACTCATGTCTTACTTTCTTGGCAATTATGCGGGCGAGACGCCCGCGCTCAAAACAATTACGCTCATGCGGGCGAGACGCCCGCGCTCCTAAACCCTTTACTCTTATATGCGGGCAGGATGCCTGCGCTCCAATTCACTTCACTATCACTTTGCTTTTTTGCGGGCGACGCCCGCGCCCAAAAATTCGAGATGCAACACTGGGAGCGCGGGCGTCTCGCCCGCATCTTACAAGTGTCGGCGCGTATTCGTTCCGCAGGACGAATAGCGACGAGGCGCGGCGTATCGACCGGCTGATAGCCGCGCACAACAAAACAGTAGCGTTCGCACATGTCCCCACAGAATTTGTCCCACGGGTTGTGGGACAAATTCAAACCGGGAGCTGAAGAAGGCATACAACTGCTGATAGTCGGGGTTGCAGGTAATTTCATTCGTCATAGCGACGCTTCCGGAGCGACGGCCTTGGCCAGCAACTGGCCGAGATCAAGGTTCTTGCTGGTTTCTGCCCAATCCGGTTCCTGGCTAAAGGGCTGACGCACGTAGAATGGGCCTTCATGTTTATCCCCATCTACCAGCACAATGGCAAGAATGAACTTGTCCGCCTGGTTTAGACCGTAGAGTATTTCATTACGCGTGACCGTGATGGTAGTCTGTCCTTTGGCGCGTCCTTTTACTTCGATATGGCGAGAGGCTGGCTGGATGCCATCGACGGGTTTGGGTAAACTGGTAACATCCCAACCGCATTTTTGTGCCGAAACGTCGATAACCTCATGGCCGAGCGCACACTCGGCCTGGATAACAGCCTGTATGGCGATTTTTTCGACACGGGCGCGGGCCCCAGCATCTGCCGACCAGCCTGTTTGTCCTTTGCGCTGCATGAGCAATCCCGCCGGAATGACGAGCGCGCCGCCAAGCACAACGGGTGTGGCCGAAATGACATGGCGCATGGCCTGCAATTCTTTTTCGCGCGACTGGCGGCGTGCCGTCAGTTCGTCGATGGTGCGACGGACGTTGTCGAGCGTCAGGCGAACGTCCTTGCCTGCGGCCAGGTCGTCCTTGAATTTGATATAGCGATCTGACCAGAAATTGATCTCCTTAACCAGCCGCTCATGAACAGCGGCCAAGGTTTTATCGACGGATTTTTCGCGGCGTGCACGTACTTCGTCGAAGTGTTCGGGCACGAGGTGGGTGCTTGCATAGGCGAGTGCTGCGTGCTCAAGATCTTTAACGATCCACGGTGCGGCAAGAATGTCTTGGATGAGCACCATGTCGCCATCGGCGAGCGGTTCCAAATCCAGATGCGGCGCCCAGCCTGCATGGATGGTTTGACCAGAAGCGTCGATTTCAACGAACTGCATACGACGAGAGGCAATGCGGCTGGGGTCGGAGCCTTCTTTAACGGAATGGTCGATGATGAGCATAACTTTGGGCGCCAGCCCGAAGTCGTTTGGATCTTCCAGCACGGCGCCTTGTTTAAGCTTATTGCGGTGTTGCTCCAGCACGATGTCGGTCACCGATTGCATCAATGGGTGTCCCGGATGCAAGAGGCTCGCCATGGGCGCGCCCACGCGGTCTATCAGACGTACGTACTGTTTTTCGAAGCAAACTCGCTCGTAGCGACGCAGTACCGGATCGGCATTTCGGCGATCTCTGCCTGTGATCTGACGATCTCGCTCGCGGATGGTGGCGGGGACGTTGGTGATTTCGTAGCGGCCTCGTTCGCGGGATCGCAGCTCACCGCCCAAGGCTGCGAAGGCTTGACTAAAGAAGGCACGGACAAAGAAAGGTTGGAGCTTTCGAGCTTCGGCTTTTTCCATTTCTTCTTTGACGGCGAACAGGCGTTTTTCGTCCATAACCTCTTCGCACAGGGCATTGCGCTTAATGATGCTTTCGAGGTGCTGGGTGTCGAGCGCACCTTCGACTTTTCTAAGCAGGCGAGCACGTACTTCTGGGTCGGCGCCATAGCGGATGGCCTCGATCAGCAGGTCTTTGAGGCTCTTTTCTTCGAATACTTCGCCCAGAATGTCGAACACACGCCCGCCCAGAGCCATTCGCTCGATTTCGAGCTTTTCGAGCAAACGCTGGAAGACATCGCCCTCGCGGGTTTCGGAGGCAACCATGTTCCAGAGGTGGCAAACCTCGGTTTGACCGATACGATGGATTCGCCCAAAGCGCTGCTCCAGCCGATTAGGGTTCCATGGCAAATCGTAGTTGACCATGAGGTTGGCGTTTTGCAGGTTCACACCTTCGCCTGCGGCATCGGTCGCAAGCAAGATACGCACGGCAGGATCATTGCGAAATTGTTCTTGAACTTTTCGGCGTTCCTCGCGCTTAACACCGCCGCGGATCATCACCACGGCTTCCTCACTGCCGATAAGACCGCGAATTTTATCTGCAAGGTAATTTAGCGTATCGCGGTGCTCGGTAAAGATGATGAGTTTGCACTGGCACCCATCATTATCGCGCATTTGGGGGGTATCTTGCAGCAGGCGAGAGAGTTCTTCCCACTTACGATCTTGGCCGGAATGTACGACTTGCTGAGCCTGCGCTTCCAGGCCTTCTAGGATGAGGATTTCAGCTTCGAGTTCGGCAATGGTCTGTGCCGCCGTGGCCTGGTAGACCAGTTTTTCCTCCAGCACCTCATAATCATCGGGCGGCAAGTCGTCGGCGGAGTCCCAAATGTTTTCGGTAAAGCGCTCATCTGTATTGCGGGCGGGATGCCCGCGCTCCCAGGAATTTTCATCCAGTGGTTCGAGCGTTTCAGCCACTGATTGACCGCGCTGGCGCAGTTTGTCGTCCTCAACACGGCGTTTGAGCTTGTTTCGGCGTCGTTTGAGGGACTGGTAGATGGCCTCTGGGCTGGAGGCGAGCCGTCGTTGCAATGAAGTGAGGGCGAAGCCTACGGTGCCCTTGCGGCTTCCGTCTGTCAGCAAGTCGGCTCTGGTGAATTCTGTTTTGACATACTCAGTGACTGCTGTGTACAGGGCGGCTTCTAGGTCGGAGAGTTTATAGTTGGCGGTGTAGGCGCGCCGTTCGGGGAACAGGCGCGAGCCGTCAAATCTAAGCATTTCTTCCTTGACCATGCGCTGCATGAGATCGGTCACATCTACCTTGTGTGCGCCGTCGCGAAACTTGCCGTAAAAGCGGTCGGCGTCCAGCAACGACATAAAAAGCTGGAAATCCTCTTCCTTGCCGTTGTGCGGCGTGGCCGTCATAAGCAGGAAGTGGCGTGTGATCGAACCCAGCATCTCTCCAAGCTGAAACCGTTTTGTCTTGTTGACCTTGTCGCCAAAATAGCTGGCCGAGAGTTTGTGTGCTTCGTCGACCACAATTAAATCCCATTGCGTGTGCCTCAGTTTTTCTTGCAGGTCTTCGGCGCGGGCGAGCTGATCGACACGGGCAACCAGCAGGTCGAAATCATCAAAGGGGTTGCCACTGCGGGATTGCTCGACCTGATCGCGCGAAAACACCTTGAACAAGAGACCAAATTTTTCGAGCATTTCGTCTTGCCACTGCTCAACCAGCGAACCAGGTGCAACAATGAGCACGCGCTTTGCGTCGGCACGGATGAGCAGTTCGCGGATGAGCAGACCAGCCATGATGGTTTTGCCTGCACCGGGATCGTCAGCCAGCACATAGCGCAGCGGTTGACGCGGCAGCATGGATTCATAAACGGCCGTGATTTGGTGCGGCAACGGTTCGACGTTCGAGGCATGAACAGCCATCATCGGATCAAACAAATGGGCCAGATGGATTCGGTACGCCTCAGCAGCCAACTTGAAAGCGCCGCCTGGCGCATCGAAAGCCCACGGACGACCAGCCTCAGCCAACGACAGGCTTGTCTCGTCGGTACGAAACAGCATCCGCTCGCGCAGTGAACCGTCGGCGGTTTTGTAATAGACGGTAAGAGCATTTTCGCCAATAGGTTCGGTCGTGACAATGCGCACGACCTGCCCGGGTTCCAGGCCAGAGATGGCAGCATTCTTTTGGATTTGTTCGAGTTTCAGCACAGCACATTACCCTATCTTATTGCGAACATTTTACTTACGACTCAATGCCACATGTCTCACAACGTGCAATCATTCTTATTTCTGGGCAACAGTTTTTTGTTGCGCAGCTATCTTGCCGGGGCCGATACGCTGCGCAGTCGACGCTATTCGTGGCGGGTTAAAAACCCGGCCACGAATACGCGCCGACGGTATGCAATGGGCGGGCAGGATGCCCGCGCTCCCAGTACAACGTGAGCTTGTTCGCCAATGGGCGGGCGCCGCAGGCTGAGGGGGTAGACGCGTATCGGCCGTACGGCCGATAGCGGCGCAGGGGGAAGCTTCCCCCGCCCTTCGGATTGTTTGCACCAGGGGGGCGGTTTGTGCTAGATATATGTAGGTGTTTTGGCGCGTTGATGCCGTTTTGGCGATCAGGGCGTGCGGTACTTATGATAAGGTAATTGGGCAGAAGATGAGTGAAGAACTCAAGGGGCAGCTGGCGGGCGATTCGAATCAGTATACGGCGGACTCGATTCAGGTGCTTGAGGGGCTTGAGGCGGTTCGCAAACGTCCGGGCATGTACATCGGCAATGTCAATGAGGTTTCGGGGTTGCACCAGCTGGTGTATGAGGTGGTCGACAACGCCATCGACGAGGCGCTTGCTGGGCATTGTGACGAAATTATCGTGACGCTGCATGAGGATAATTCGGTCACAGTCAGCGACAACGGCCGGGGCATTCCGACGGATATCCATAAGAAGGAAGGTGTTTCGGCGGCGCAGGTCATCATGACGGTGCTGCATGCGGGCGGCAAGTTCGACAACAATTCTTATAAGGTTTCGGGCGGGTTGCATGGCGTAGGTGTGTCCTGTGTCAATGCGCTCAGCAAGAATCTTGAGCTCAACATCTACCGTCAGGGCCGGCACCATGTGCAGTCGTATGCCTTTGGCAAGCCGCTTTATGCGCTTCGCGACGAGGGGCCAAGCAAGCGTTCCGGCACGAGCATCACGTGGTGGGCCGATGATTCGATCTTTACGGTGACCGAGTATGATTACGATGGTCTCGCGACGCGGCTTCGGGAGCTTTCCTATCTCAATTCGGGCGTTCGCATCGTTCTCAACGACGAGCGGAATGAGCGTTCGCAGGTTTTCCAGTTTGAAGGCGGCATTTGCAGCTTTGTCGAGTACCTTGGCACGGGGAAAGAACCCATTCATCCGACACCCATTCATATCGTCAAGAGTATCGAAGAAGAAGGCATTGTCGTCGAAATCGCCCTGCAATGGACGAAGGCCTATCAGGAACTTCTTCTTTGTTTTGCGAACAACATCCGAAACCGCGACGGCGGCACGCATGAGACGTCGTTTAAGGCCTCTCTGACGCGCGCCATCAACCAGTATGCGGCTCAGGAGCAGGTGGTTAAGAATTTTAAAGGGACGATTTCGGGTGAGGATATCCGGGAAGGGCTCATCGCCATCGTCAGCATCAAATTGCCCAATCCGACGTTTTCGAATCAGACGAAAGACAAGCTTCTGAACAGCAATATTACGCCCTACGTGGCGCAAACGGTAACGCAGGGAATTTCGGAGTGGCTCGAAGAGTCGCCCGGCGAAGCTCGCAGCATTGTTCTTAAGACCATCGAAGCGGCGATGGCGCGTGAGGCAGCCCGAAAAGCGCGCGAGCTTGTGCATCGCAAGGGAGCGCTCGATTCCCTGGCCCTGCCCGGCAAACTCAGTGATTGTTCCAATCGCGATCCTGCACAGTGTGAAATCTATATCGTCGAGGGCGATTCTGCCGGTGGCACGGCCAAGGCAGGGCGCGACTGCAAATTTCAGGCGATTCTGCCCCTGCGAGGCAAGATCCTCAACGTCGAAAAGGCCCGTTTTGAGCGCATCATCGACTCCGATACGATTTCGATCATCTTCAGTGCCCTTGGCACCAACGTAGGCGACGACTTTAATCTCGACAAGCTGCGCTACCATCGCATCATCATCATGACAGACGCCGACGTCGACGGCTCCCACATCCGAACGCTGCTTTTGGCCTTTTTCTTCAGGCAAATGCCCAAGCTCATCGAAAACGGTCACATCTATATTGCACAGCCGCCCCTGTTTAAGGTCGAAAAGCGCGGCAAATCGCAATACCTCAAGGACGAGCCGGCGCTCGACGACTATCTGCTGGGCAGTGCCGTGGCGGGTGGGCATGTCGAAGCCGAAAACGGCGACATCATTCGGGACGAAGCGTTGTTGTCGGCCTTCCACTCGATACTTTTCTACGACCATTTCCTGCCGCGCGCGGCGGGCGATGGCGATTCTCGCATCATTGACGCGCTCGTTAAGGATGTCCAGCTGGAAGAGACCGATTTCGACAACGAGGAAGTGTTGCGCGCAAAACTCCAGACGCTGACAGAGATCCTCGACAAACGCTATATGGACGCCATCTTTGTTGCGCCGCCGATCGAACAGGGCGACGACGGGAAATTTTTTGCGCTCTGGTATACGCGCCACTGCAGCGCCCTCAAAAAGACCCGCATTGATGCCGCCCTCCTTCGCCGAAACAGTTTTCAAAAGATATCCAGGGCTTACCACAGCGTTCGAAGTACCCTTGGCGCGCATTTCACTTATATCAGCGAACAAACCAAACGGCCGCAACACCTGACCGACGTCGAGGCGCTCCTGAACATCGCCATGGAAAACGGCCGCCGCGGACACAAAATCCAGCGTTACAAGGGCCTGGGCGAAATGAATGCCGAACAGCTCTGGGAAACGACCATGGATCCCGAACGGCGCACGCTCAAGCAGGTCAAAATATCTGACGCCATCGAAGCTGATGCCGCCTGCGCCCTGCTCATGGGCGACGTGGTCGAGCCACGGCGCGAGTTCATCATCGCCAACGCGCAAAAGGTCAGGAATCTCGATATTTAGTGGGGGGAATTTTTTCGTGGGGGAGCATTGCTCCCCCACACCCCCTGCGATTGCCCACCTTTCAAGGGGGGTGGCTGAAAGCCGGGGGGATGCACGTATCGCTTGTGGGTGACGTGAAAGATCAGGGATTTCAATATTTGACAGGCACGATGTTGTGGGCTGTAGGGGCGAATGATTATTCGCCCCTACGAGGCAGGGTCAATCGTTGCCTTGCTGGGATCCGCGCATGTTGAGTCTATGCAGGCCTGACCGCCTGCACATTCCGGGCTTACCACCTGCAGAGTGATTCATCGTAATAATAGCACTCTCCAGAGAGACAACTACCAGTTCCACAACCACGGAAACGTTCTTTTCCATCAATGCAGAATATGCCGCATGACCCCCCACTATATTCATATTCGTCATCACAAGGAATGGGCTCCCTGCATGTTGAATCTCTGCACTCCTGGCCGATTGTACATTCCGAATCTACCCACGAGCCACTGACACAGGTCGATACCGTCGTGCCGTTCACGCACTGCGTCTGCCCATGCATGCAGGTACAAACCGCCTCCCAACCGTCGAACGCGCAGGAATCACACGTTTCCTGTTTAGTCCAGCATCCTTCGCAAGCCCATTTGCTATTCTTAAAACAAATACTCATCGCATGACGGTTCTCAATAATATGCATCTCGCCGTCGATCACGTGGCATGAAGAAAAATATATGGGACCTTCAAAATAGCTACGGCACATCCAGTCATTGGCGCCATACTCATCCACGATCGGCTGCCCATCATACTCACACAGCTCATAATCGTAACAGTTACCATAACACCGATCATAACAATAATGCTCGTCATCATAGGTTATACACCCATCATAACACTTAGCATGACAGGCTTTGAAATCGTAGGCACACCAGGCAGAACCGTCCTCGACAAGCAGGCACTTGCCACCATCACTGGCACAATCCCGTCTTACGACCACACCATCCGGGCCGCAGGCGTAAGCAACATTATCAATGCACTGCCCTGCGAAAGTTGCTGAGCTGCACGGCGCACCTTCGATGGGAGCATCGTCGCCCATACACTTGTCATTTGTGCATATCTGGCCGCTCGCACATTCCGAATCTACCCACGCGCCATCCATGCAGGTCGATACTGTCGTGCCATCCACACATTTCGCCTCGCCTTCCGTGCAAATCTCATATTCGCAATCACCCGCAATGCAAACCTGACCAGGCGCACATCTCAACAAATCCACCCACAGGTTAAAGTAACACACCGATACAACCTTATCATTTGCGCACACCCTGTCGCCACTGATGCAAGATTCGGTCGTTTCACATTTACCAGCCTCACAAATCTGATCGCCCGCACATGCAGAATCTGCCCACAACCCACTGACACAGGTCGCCACCGTTGTGCCGTCCACGCACTTCACCTCGCCTTCCGTGCAAGGTTTCGGAACACAAAGCGCATCCACACAAACCAAAGTCCCCGCGCAATCACTATCCTTAAAACAACCAACTTTAGTCATGCACTTGCCATCGACGCAAACCAAAGCCCCCGGGCATTCGGCATCCCGTGTACAAACAGCCTCTTCTGCAACGCATCGCCTCACTTCACTTTTGCAAATAAAGCCGCTGTCGCAGGCAACCGCAATAAATTCGCCGTTCTCGCAAGACAGGTAACGCGAAGGACCGAGGCACCCCGTATGGAAATCATCGGGGCACTCTCTGGTGTCTTCGATGATGTTGCATGCGGTTGCTGCCATCGCAAGGACTGCAATAATGGAAAATCTCAAAATCTTACTCATGACGCCTCCAACTGTGAATGTAAAGGACACCGACGAGCGACTTTTACACTGCATTTACGGCAATGCAGGTAAGTGGAATGTCACACCAAAAGCATCGTTTGCAGCAAACGAATCGCTTGCCGCAAACACATTCCAAACTGATGAGACACACAACACTTTTTTACTTCATATCACAAATTTTAAAATTTTCAACAAATTTATGAACCTCCAAACAATTCTGTCGGACGCCGCACGGCTGTTCCTATGGTGCATCGCATGTTGAGGGTACAGGTCATAAATAAAGGGGCGTAGCGTGCTACGCCCCTTTATTTATGCACTACACGTCACTTGCATACAGCATTCCAGCCATCGAAGAAGCAGCCACCAGGGCACGTAGAGGCTGTGTGCATACCGAGACCTTCGCACCGATGCAGCAGATCTCCATCACACACGCTTCCTGCTATCCGGGATACGTCATACAAATTGCCATCGAAAAAATTGCAGGACTCGAAATAGATTATATCTGGGCCATCGTCACAGGGATACTCTCCGAAATCTAACCTGCCGTCATATTCACATAGGTTTTTTTCACCGCAGTGAGCTTCATAACTTATGTCGTTTTGGATGAACAGGCAGGAGCCATGTGCACGACAGTCCCATTCTGTAACCTTACCTGAAGCATTGCAATTAAAAGCTCTAAGTCCAAGGCAAACGCTCTTGAATGTCTCATCGCAGTCAGAACCTGCACTGGGTGGCGTCTCGCACTTCCCAGCACTGCAAATCAAACCACTCGCACACGCCGAATCTACCCACGAGTCGCCGATGCAAACCGACGCCGTTGTGCCGCTCACGCACTTCTTCTCGCCCTCGGCGCAAACGGCGGCTTCGCACTTGCCGGCGTTGCAGACCAGATTCCCCCCACATGTCATAAACAACACCCACGCATTGTCGCGGCAGATCGACATCGTTTTGCTGCTAATGCACTTCATCTCCCCTTCCGTGCAAACGGCTGCCTCGCACTTGTCGGCGTTACAGACCTGACCACCCACACATTCCGAACTCACCCATGAGCCACTGACACAGGTCGATACTATCGTGCTGTTCATGCACTTCGTCTCCCCATGCGTGCAAGGCTCGGCAATGCAAACTGCATCCCATCCATCGAACGAGCAAGTGCCACTGCAGGGTTCCATCCCAATCGTATCCGAACTGACGCAAGCCACTCTGCTGTTCTCAACACAAACACTCTCGGCAGCACGATCTTCAATAAAGTACATTTTGCCGTCAATCATGTGGCATGAATCAAAAATAATGATGTCACTTGCGCAAAGCTGCTCGGCCCACCCTGGATACCAGATGCTCACCTGACCATCATAATCACACTGATCATAGGCTTCAGAGTCCAAATAAGCACACCATGCCTCGTCGTTCTCGACAGATATGCACTTTCCGCCACCACCGGCACAATCCCACCTTACGACCTCATCGTACCAACCGCAATAGTAAGCAGCACCACCAAAGCACTGCTCGACATATGTTCTCCAGTTGCACGGTGCACCTTCGATGGGCGCACTGCCGCCCATGCACTTGCCATTCGAGCACGTCTGGCCGCTCGCGCATTCCGAACTTACCCACGCACCATTGATGCACGTACTAACAGCTGCGCCGACACACCTCGACTCGCCTTCGGCGCAAACGGCGGTTTCGCACCTGTCTGCATTGCAAATCAGACCGTACGGACATTCTGTATTTATCCATGTATTGTTGATGCAAATCGACAACGTCGTGCCGTTCACGCACTTCTTTTCGCCATAGTGCATCCCGCAGCGGGGTCGTCGATGCAAACCCCGGCAGTGCAAATCTTGCCAGCTGCGCACTCACTATTTTGAGAACAGACGGCTTTAGCCATGCACTTGCCATCAATGCAAATCAAAGCCCCCGGGCAGTCGGCATCTCGTGCGCAGGCAGCCTCTTCTGCAACACATCGCCCCACATCACTTTTGCAAACAAAGCCACTGTCGCAATCAACGGCAATAAATTCGCCATTCTCGCAAGACAGGTAACGTGACGGCCCGAGACACCCCGTATGGAAATCATCAGGGCACTCTCTGGTATCTTCGACAACGTTGCATGCGGTTGCCGCCATCGCAAGGACTGCAATGACGGAAAATCTCAAAATCTTACTCATGACGGCCTCCAACTGTGCGAATGCAAAGGACACTGATGAGTGAATTTCCTAATCCCTACGGGCATGAGTAGCTCATGCCAAGGGATTGCCCAGAGCAGATGGGATTCACGACGAATTTGCAATAATTGGCGTGAGACATGCCAGAGTTCTTAAAAATACTGCTCAGCAGAACACCTTCTTTGAGTTTCCAGGATGACAGATCGTGATTAAATTGGGTTGCATGGTGAAACATGTCTCGCATGTCAGTGACATTTGATACATTCCATTTTGCGATGGAATGATTGAACACGTTTGGGTTATATAACCAATCAATGTAACCCATAAACATTGCGCTCATGTTCGTGACCTTGGACGTGTTCCAACTGCTGATGTCCTGGTTAAATGCCACATTGGTACGAAACATGCCGGACATATTGGTGACATTCGATACGTCCCATTTATTGAGCGGCTGGTTAAACTTGGTGGTTTTGACGTCGGGCGGGCAATAACTACAATATGGATCGTCCACCACATACCCTGCAAACATATGGGCCATATTCGTAACGCTTGATGTGTTCCAATCGTTGATGTTTCTATTAAATGCAGAGCTGCCACTAAACATATAACTCATGTCCGTCACTTTAGACGTATTCCACCTGTCTATGTCCTGATTAAACGCAGACGCACCTGAAAACATAGAGCTCATGTTCGTCACATTCGAGACATCCCAATTGCCGATGGGCTGATTAAAACGCGACTTAGCAGTAGGGACGGGGCCGTCAAAAGACCATAAGCTGGCACTACCAAACATGTTGCCCATATTCGTGACTTTAGACGTGTCCCAATTGCCTATGTCCTGGTTAAAATCTCTCGCACCGGCAAACATATTATCCATCCTCGTCACTTTAGATGTGTTCCATTTGCCTATGTCCTGGTTAAATCCAACATTTAGATAAAACATGTCTCCCATATTGGTAACGTTGGACGTATTCCAGGCGCTGATATCTTCGTTCATAGTGTTTGGGCCAGCTTCGAAAATAATGCTAATCCCGGCAAACATGCCTCCCATATTGGTAACGTTGGATGTGTCCCAACGATCTATGTTTAGTTTGCACGACGGGTCCGCACCCTCAAACATGTAACTCATATCGGTAACATTGGATGTATCCCAATGGCCGATATCGGCACAGAACCAAGCCTGTTGAAACATGTTTTGCGCATTCCGCCACTTTGAGGCATCTGGCATATCATTTGCGGGAAAGAAAGGAATTTCACGAGGCCTTGAAATATTTCTAAATGCCCCTCTCGTAAGCCCAACCGGGCCAAATGAAATGACTTGCATTAATCCACTGCCGTTTATCACATCTCCTTCCATGTCTCCCCAACCATCGTAAATCCCCATTATTTTGACATGATATTCACCTGCTTTCGCGTATGTATGCGTCCGATTTGCTTTGACAGTACAGTCAGTGACAATATTCACACTTCCATCGCCCCAATCGACGACAAAATCGCATGCACTGCCTTCCTCATGGTAGTAAGGAAGAACAACCGACATACCTGCTGAGCCATGCGGAACCTTCCAAACCGTTTCAAAAACCTTGGGCGAGCAACGGCCATCACCTCGACAATACTCACCCTCCGCACACGCCGTCTCACAAACGGCAGGTTCGCACTTGCTGTCGTTGCAGACCTGGCCGACACATGCAGAATTCACCCACAAGCCATCGACACAGGCAGATACAGTTGCGCTACCTGCGCATTTCATCTCGCCGTCGGTGCAAGCGGCAGCTTCGCATTTGCCTGCATCGCAAACCTGGCCGACCGCGCACGCCGAATTTACCCACGCGTTGTTGGCGCATGTCCATACCGTCGTGCTGCCTTCGCACTTCACCTCGTCTTCCGTGCAAATCTCATATTCGCAATCACCTGCGATGCAAATCAACCCAGGCCCACACCCCAAATTCATCCACGCGTTAGCGACACATACAGATGAAATTTTATCACTTATGCACACCCTGTCGCCATTGGTGCAAATTTCTGAGCCGCATTTGCCATCAGAACAGACCTGACCGACCATGCAAGCAGAGTTCACCCACTCGCCATTGATGCATGTAGATACCGCTCCGAGCCCTGCGCATTTCGTCTCGCCATCGGCGCAGGAAATGGATGCTTCGCACTTGCCTGCCTTACAGACTTGATCACTCGCACAATCTGAATTGATCCACCAACCATTCTCGCATGTCGTTACGGTCTTGCTGCCTGTGCACACGGCAGCACCTTCGATGCAAGGTCCCAAAACAATCTGTACGCAAACATTGTCATCGCAATATGCCGATACGGGACAGTCAGCATCGCTGTGACATCCGATATTGGAATTGTCGATGCAGTTCCCGGCAGCATTGCAAACCATGCCGGCGGCACAGTCACTATCTTTGGAGCAGCTGACTTTAACCATGCATTTGCCATCGACGCAAATCAAAGCCCCCGGGCAGTCGGCATCCCGTGTGCAGGCAGCCTCTTCCGCAACACATCGCCCCACATCACCTTTGCAAACAAAGCCGCTGCCGCAGTCAACGGCAATAAGTTCGCCGTTCTCACAAGACAAATAACGCGAAGGACCGAGGCATCCCGTATGGAAATCATCGGGGCACTCTCTGGTGTCTTCAATGATGTTGCATGCGGTTGCCGCCATCGCAAGGGCTGCAACGACAGAAAATCTCAAAATTTTGCTCATGACGCCCTCCAACATTCAATCAGAGTAGATAAATTACCCAAATATGACTTTCTCCACATAATATTCACTATTGACTGTGAAGGGAGAAAAGTGATGCACTAAACATACCACTCTAAACATACCACTTTTCACTAGATTTTCACGGGGAAACGTATTTTTTCACCTGTCAGCCAAACGGTTTCGCCCAATCACCTCCTGGCGGCTTCACCGCCGCCCCTCCTTGAAGGGGATTAAGAGAAAACCATTACATAAAGACAGCAAATTTGCCCCAAACGACGCATTTCGCCCTCTACCCACAAGCAATGCCTGTAGGGGCGTAGCGTACTACGCCCGAGCAGGGCGGAGCATTGATCCCCCGGCCCCCCTGCGATGCTACCGCATCGCTTGGGTTGAAAGCAAAAAAGCCGATGTGGTTACCCACATCGGCTTCCATCAGCAAAACATGCAGCGATTACATGCAATCTGTCCCGGCGGCGTTGCATGTTCCGTAGCAGTCCCAATCGTCTGTATAGACGTAGTGAAGGCCACCACCTACACTGGAGCACGTGTACTTCAGCGTGTAGAAAATCCAACCCCAACCATACCTGTCGTAGCACTGTGTCTTCGTACTACCCGCTGTTGTGCAGCTTTCCAGGCAGCCCCAGACGGTGTCATCGATAACACAAGCCAGACTGTAAGCAGCACAATTCAATCTCGTGATGGTATCATCCCAGTCATCACAATACCAAAGGGAGCCATCCTCCTTGCAAGTATCAGCAAAGGTATCGGGATCGCATTTGTCACCCACAGAAATAGCCCTGCACCCGCCACCCTCGCACTTTTGACCGTCTGCACACGCTGCCTGCGCTACCCATGCATTGCTCACGCACAACTCAGGAATGCCCGTATCGCCGCAGCGTTTTGCACCTTCTGTACAGCCAGTAACGCACGTTGCATCCCAGCCATCGAATGAACAAGTATTGCTGCCACAGCTCTGTGATCCTATGCTTGACGTACTGGCACAGTACCTTCTGTTGTTGCCTGTGCAAACACTGACAGCCACGCGATCTTCGATGAAGTACATCTTGCCGTCAATCATATGACATGAATCAAAAATAATGACGCCATATCCGCAAAACTGCTCGGCCCACCCTGGATACCAGATGCTCACCTGGCCATCGTAATCACACTGATCATAGGCTTCGGAATCCAAATAGGCACACCAGGCTTCGTCGTTCTCAACAAGCAGGCACTTTCCATCGTCACTGGTACAATTCCGCTTTACAACTACATCGTTCGAGCCGCAGAAGTAAGCGGCATTATCAAAGCATTGCTCTGCGAAAGTTGCAGTATTGCACGGAGCCCCTTCGATGGGAGCACTACCGCCCGTGCATTTGCCATTCGAGCATGTCTGGCCGCTCGCGCATTCCGAACTCACCCACAAGCCATCGGTGCAGACCGAGACAGTTGTGCTGTCTATGCACATCGCTTCACCTTCGGTGCAAGGCTCGTAGACGCAAACCGCATCCCAACCGTCGAACGAACAGCCACCACTGCAGGTTTCCGTTCCAACCGTACTCGAACTTGCGCAAACAACTCTGCTGTCTCCAACACAAACACTCCCGGCAAAACGATCTTCAATAAAATACATCTCGCCGTCAATTATATGGCATGAATCAAAAAGAATGATGTCATATGTGCAATATTGCTCGGCCCAGTTTGGATACCAGATGCTCACCTGACCATCATAATCACACTGCTGGTAGGCTTCGGAATCCAAATAGGCACACCAGGCCTCGTCGTTCTCAACAAGCAGGCACTTTCCATCGTCACTGGCACAATTCCACTTGACTACCACATTGTTCGGGCCGCAGTAGTAAGCGGCATTATCAAAGCATTGCTCTGCGAAAGTTGCAGTATTGCACGGAGCCCCTTCGATGGGAGCACTACCGCCAGTACACTTGCCATTTGAGCATGTCTGGCCGCTCGCGCATTCCGAACTCACCCACGCGTTATTGGTGCATATCGATACAATCGTGCTGCTCTCGCACTTCGTCCCGCCTGCGGCACACCGGATGTCTTCACACCTGCCAGCATTGCAAACCTGGCCACTCATACATTCTGAATTTACCCACGTGTCAACAACACAAATCATCACCGTTGTACCGTTTAGGCACTTCCTCTGGCCATCAACATTGCATCGCACAGCAGGATCATCAATACAAACCCCAGCGTCATTACAAATCATGTCTGTCGCGCAATCGCTATTTTGAGAACAGACGACTTTAGTCATGCACTTGCCATCGACGCAAACCAAAGCTCCCGGGCAATTGGCATCTCGCGTGCAAGCAGCCTCTTCTGCAACGCATCGCCCAACATCACTCTTGCAAATAAAACCGCGGTCGCAGTCAACAGAAACAAATTCGCCGTTCTCGCACGACAGGTAACGTGATGTGCCGAGACACGCCGTATGGAAATCACTCGGGCAATCTATGATGCCTTCGTCTTCGATGATGTTGCATGCGGTCGCCGCCATCGCAAGGGCAGCAACGATAGAAAATCTCAAAATCTTGCTCATGACGGCCTCCTATATGACTTTCCTTCACACACTATTATATTGAGTGTGAGGGAAAATAACAATGCACTAAGTATGCCAGTTTTCACAAAACTCTGCCTGAAAAGCGTATTTTCTTCGCCTGTCAGCCAAACGGTTTCGCCCAATCACCTCCTGGCGGCTTCACCGCCGCCCCTCCTTGAAGGGGATTAAGAGAAAACCATTACATAAAGACAGCAAATTTGCCCCAAACGACGCATTTCGCCCT
>Ga0209737_10000376_pt1 | contig 38646 bp, 42 predicted proteins | sample TergutCu122P3_FD_187284 | JGI IMG/M metagenome (GOLD analysis project Ga0209737, IMG submission 187284) | Cubitermes ugandensis P3 segment gut microbial communities from Kakamega Forest, Kenya - Cu122 P3 (SPAdes) (version 2) | ecosystem: Host-associated > Arthropoda: Insects > Digestive system...
TGATACACTATCAAATTGCGGTAGTTGCCTGTGTTTGCGTAGATAGAGTTTTGCATAGTTTCAATGTTGGTGTTGTTTGCAACGTGCTTTCTTTAAGGTCTTTAAAGACCATATAGTCATTAAAACACCTTAAAGAAAAAACCGACAACAAAAGTACAAATTTTTCTTAAAACAAAAAAACTCAATTCCTATAAACCTGCTTCACGCCTTTTATCGCTTTGATTTTTTTGATAACCTGTTCTAAATGAGCAATTTGACTAACCATTATCGTAATATTTCCCTCAAAAAGTCCTTCGTGCGAATTGACAGAAATTGAGCGCATATTCAAGCCCTGTTCCTTGCTGATAAACGAGGTTATGTTGGTAACAATTCCGATGTCGTCTTTGCCGATAATGTGCAGAGTTACAGGGTAATACGATGCTGTGCCTTTGTCTGCCCAACGCGCATTTACAATTCTGTGACCGAGTTTTGCAATCATACTCGGCGCATTCGGGCAGTTTTTTCGGTGAATTTTTATGCGTTTGTCCATCAGCGACACAAAACCGAAAATTTCGTCCCCAAAAATTGGGTTGCAGCATTTTGCAAGTTTATATTCAACGTTTTTCAAATTTTGGTCAATTTCCAAAACGTCCTGTTGCGCAGAAATTTTTTGCCAATCGGTTTCGTGCGTGTAGTTTTCGATAGAACGAACCGCCGCAATCTCGGCAACGTCCTTTTTCTCGTCCGCCGTCAGCACATCACGAATTGTGAGAACATCAAGTTTTTCATTTTTTATATCTTGATAAAATTCGTTTATATGCTTGTATTTCAACTTTTTAATCAAACGCAAAATGTCCGCCTCAACATAATTTATTTTCCAATTTTTCAATTTTCGCTGCAAAATTTCCTTTCCGTCTTCCGCCTCTTTATGCTCAATTTCTGCCAATGATTGACGAATTTTATTTTTTGCACGAGCCGTTACAACAAATTTTAACCAATCTTTTTTGGGGTGCTGATGCGGCGAAGTTTGTATAGAAATTTGGTCGCCGTTTTGCAATATATGCCTGATATTCACCTGTTTATCATTCACAATTCCGCTAACGCACTGGTCGCCGATTTTTGAATGAATCATATATGCAAAATCGAGTATTGTTGCGCCTTTTGCGAGGCGTTTTAATTCGCCTTTTGGGGTAAAAACAAAAACATCATCATCGTAAAGTTGCATTTTGAACTCGCTAACTACGTCTAAATCATCTGTTTCCGAGTGTTCGATTACGCTTCGCAGGTTGGCAAGCCATTCGTCCATTTTTTCGGAATCGGACTTCACGCCCTTATATTTCCAATGCGCCGCAAAACCTTTTTCGGCAATTTCGTCCATTCGCGTGGTGCGAATTTGCACCTCAACCCACTTGCCCTGCGCACCCATAACGGTGATGTGCAAACTTTCATAGCCGTTGAGTTTGGGCTTCGAGAGCCAATCACGCAGGCGGTTGGTGTTCGACTGATACATATCGGTAACCACCGAATAGGCGTTCCAGCAGTCCGCTTTTTCCTTATCTTGCTGAGAATCAAGTATTATTCTAATCGCAAACAAATCATAAACCTTCTCAAACGGCACATTTTGCTTGCGCATTTTATTATAAATCGAATGAATTGACTTCGTGCGCCCCTTTATTTCAAACTTCAAACCCTGTTCCAAAAGCCGCTTTTCGAGAGGCGCAATAAAATCGGCGATGTAACTTTCGCGCATTTTCTTTGTCTCTTTTAACTTTTGCGCAATATCTTTGTAAATTTCGGGCGAAGTGTATTTCAACGACAAGTCTTCAAGTTCGGTTTTGATAGCGTAAAGCCCCATTCGATGCGCCAAAGGTGCATACAAAAATGACACTTCACGAGCAATTTTTTGCTGCTCATTTTCGGCAAAATTCCCAAGATTTCGCATCGTATAAAGCCGCTCAACAAGCATTATCATTATCACGCGAGCATCAGAGGCAAGCGAAATAAGGAATTTGCGGAAATTTTCCGTTTCCACCGAAACATTTTTTTCGTATAGTTGATACGATTTTTTCAAGCCGTCTAAAACACTGAAAATAAAGGTGTTATAAACATTTTTGATATGTTTTTCGCTGATAACATCGTTTTTATAAAGCGGGTAAAGCAAAATCGCTTCCAGCACTGTGCTACCAAGCGAAAGTTCCTTTTGTGCCAAAAGCGCAATATCTATTGAGTGCAAAACGCTTTCTTCCGCAATTTTGCCCTCTTTCAATGCCGCCACAATATCGTTTTTCAGATTTTTTTTATCTTTCTGAGAAAAAACATTTCCAAGATTTGAGATAAGTTGGCGGTATAATATTTTATAGTTTGAAGTCATAAGAGTTTTTTTGTAAAGGTATAATTTTTTTGTTGAATAAAAAATTTGTTGTATATTTGCAGCCGAAAATAATTGAAAAGCATTTTTGCTTTGTTCTTTGCTATTGAAAATTTGACGATTTTGTAGTATATAAAGAATTGAGTTTCAATGTTTGCGTTAAGGCGCAAACTTGACTTAATTCTATATACATTGGTTTCGTCAAATACCACAATAGCGGGAAGCAGTTAGGTTTTGCGCTATTTTTATTTACAAAATATTAACTAATAAAATTTCAAAAGTATGATTACATTTCAAAAAAACAGGCAGCACTTCGGTGCAATGGAGCAGAGACCATTTCAAAAACGGGTTAGTCCGAAAAACCAAAAGAGTAGGAATAATAACTCGAAAAAAATGCAATAATATGGGTATAATATTTGGTTTATTAATTATTATTTTAGGATGCGTGTGCTTACACGGGACATCTAATAGTTCCGTTTCATTTCAACTACACGGGTGTTTCTTTCCTATAGGAATTGTTTTAATAATTGCAGGAATAGTCTCATTTCTTTCTACCTGTTCGTAGGAAAAAATATATATAGTCTGTCTGCGCCGATTTTTTTAATCGGTGTTTTTTTTTATTAGATATTTTTTATTTTTGAAAAATAATTATTATCTTTGCAGTCGAAAAACAATAATACAGAATGAAAAAAGAAATTGCAAAATTTTTGCTTGACATTGCCAAACTTCTTGTAGGTGGCATATTACTGACAGGAATTATGCGGCAAGATATAGCAGCGGGGCTGTTATTTCCAATCGGGGGAATTATAACCGCATTGTTTATTGCAGCAGCGTTTGTATTATTGTGGTGGGACAACAAACTAAAACAAGAAAAATAATATTATGGAACTGATTTATTTTATTTTGGCAATGGGTGTGTTTGCTTTGGGCTGTTTGATTTATGGTATTATAGGCATATATAAAATGAACCACTCTAAAACTGCATAGTAAAAAATTATGACTATCGAAGAAGTAAAAAAACACATTCGCAATGTGTATGATTTTCCGATTGAGGGAATTGTTTTTAAGGACTTGACAACGGCGTTTATAAACCCCGATTGTATGAAGTTTTTTGAAAACCAAATGTATGAACTTTACAAAAATAAGGGAATTACAAAAGTTATCGGCATAGAAAGTCGAGGGTTTATTATGGCACCTGTTTTGGGTAATAAACTCGGCGTGGGCTTTGTGCCGATACGCAAAAAAGGCAAATTGCCCGCCGAAACTATCGAAGTGAGTTACGGCAAAGAGTACGGCACAGACGTTATTCAAATACACAAAGACGCTCTTAACGAAAACGACATCGTGCTTATTCACGATGACCTGCTCGCTACCGGCGGCACAATGAAAGCGGCTTGCGAACTTGTCAAAAAATTCAACGTCAAAAAAATCTACGTCAATTTCCTTGTCGAACTTGATTTTCTAAAAGGGGCAGAGGTTTTTACAGAAGATATTGATGTGAAATCATTGATACACTTTTGAGAAATGAAGAATGAAAAATGTAGAATGAAGAATTAAATTTTTCATTCTACATTTTTAATTTTACATTATACTCTACACTTTATAGTTTTTGCAAATATTTTCGTGAATAATTCTTGCTAAAATTAGGCAGAAGTTTAAGAAAACTATTTCATATAGCAGATAAATTATCAATGCCCAAGGAACATAATAACTTAAAATCAGCGATAAAAACAACACAACAGAACGTCCGTTGAAGGTGGTGCGGTTGATAAACGGCATAATTTTCATATTCTTTGCGCGCAAATCTTGGCGTATATTTTCGGGGAAGTCCTCGCCGTATTTTTCTTTAAGACGTATCAAAAGTTTTTGCAGTTGAGGCGTGGTTTTGCTCTGCAAAATGGTGTAATAGATATAAAGCCACTGCATAACTTTATTAATACCGCGCGGCATTTGCGCATATTTTGCTCTTACGCGCTCAATGGTATCAAATTCTTCCCCTTTTTCGAGCGAAATAAAATACAAATGAAGCGTTTTGTAGTAATCAACAATGTTTGCTTGCCATAGATTTGACGCGCCCGCAAGCGATGCCAAAGTCCAAGCCCAAACCGAAGGGTAAGCCCAAGGAATAGTTTGTTCGAGGCGCATTGCTATAGCGATGTAGATAGCAACAAACCACAAATCGCCCGCAATTCCGTCCAAAATTCTGCCAACTTCCGATTTTATTCCTGTCAAACGTGCAAGTTGCCCATCAACGCAGTCCAAAATGTTTGCAAAAATTAATAAAAATATTCCCAAAAGATTTAGTAAAATATCTTCTGGGTAAAATAAAATTCCCGCTGCAACACCAAAAAATATGGAAATTATCGTTACCATATTTGGCGTAATACTTGTATTTTTCAACAAAAGAGCAATTCTAAAACCGATTGGGCGGTAAAATCTTGTATCAAGATAATTTTCCATTTCCAACGATTTCAAAGATGCTTCAAATGTTGAGTTTTGATTTTCCATTATTTTTATTTATAAGAATAACCGCCATCAAACACGATAATTTCGCCGTTGAAATAGCCGTTTTCAATTAACATTTTATAGACCTGCGCAACTTCTTCGGGCAAGCAAAATCTTTGTAAAGCGATTTTGTTTTCAATATTTTTTCTAATTTCTGCAGGTTTGTTTTTTTGCCATTCGGTATCAACAAAGCCCGGCGCAACGCCATTTACGCGAATTTTGTACGGTGCAAGAAACTTCACAAGATTTTTCACCAAAGCGTGCGTTGCGCTTTTGGTAACGCCGTAAGCAAGCGACATTGCGTGCGGCTCAATACCCATAAGCGAACCTGTAAAAACCACAGAGCCGCCGCTAACAATCTGATTTACAATTTTTTGTAACAAAAAAACAGGAAAATGAATATTCGCAAAAAATACCTTTTGCCAATCGCTCATTTTTGTTTCTTCAAAACTATCGCGCAAAGTTAAACCCGCATTTAAAATTACCGAATTTAATGTTAATTTGTTGTTAATAAGATATTTACAAATTATTTCAATGGACTTTTCGTCAGAAATATCGGTTTCTATTATGGCAACTTTTACGCCGAATTTTTGCGAAATTTCCGTCTTAACCTGCTCAGCATCAGAGTCACCAAAATATACTAAAATCAAATCGTAGCCCGATTGCGCAAGTGTTTCCGCCACCGCTCTGCCAATGCCCTGCGTGCCGCCTGTAATTAATGCGTTCATATTTTTTAGAATCAAGAACCAAGAGCCAAGAATCAAGACGTACAATTTGAAATTTATCTTGATTATCAATTCTTTATCTTGTATTTTTTTATATTTTTTAGTTCCAATATCAAGTGCTTGAACCTGTCTTGGTTCTTGGCTCTATTTCAAAAGTGGTTTTTCTTTTTGTTGTTCCTTTAACATCTCTTCATACGAATCGTGAATCGACTTTTTGATGCTCGTGGTTGAACTTCCCATTCCATACGGAAAATAAAACACCTGCACGCCAAGTTCTTTGAGATAATCGTATTTTCCAAACCAGTCATCACCCACAACAAAGGCATCGATATTGAGTTTTTTGACAATCTCGGTGTGGTCAAGCGTGTGCTGCGGAATTACCAAATCGGGCGTTTTGAGTGCCTCAATAATCTGCAATCTTTCTTGAAACGGAATTGCGGGCTTCGATTTGTACGACTCAACAAGTTCGTCCGTGCTGACACCAACTATGAGAATATCACCCAAAGAGCGAGCATAATTAATCATTCGCAGGTGGTTATAATGAAACAAATCGAATGTGCCAGAAGTAAAAACGATGGTTTTATTATTAAACATAATGACATTTTTTTTTATTTTTAAATCAAAAACGCAAAGATACAACTATTTTTTTACTAATTAAAGTTTTTTTAATGAAATTTTAACTACCTTTGCGCAAAATTGTAACAATATAATGTTTAAGAAAATTTTTAGCAATTTTTATTCAAAGGGGGGGATTTTTATGTTCCTTCGCGCTCAAGTATCTGCACAAGCAGCAACTTGGATTGATAATGGAATTGCTTTTGCTTTGAAAAAAACGCTTGATATTTTTAAAGTAAATTCTGTTGGGGTTTTAGAAAGTTATGTTTTTGCAACGATTATAGGGCAAATTTTTGGCGGTTTGGCTTCGTGTATTTTGAATTATAAATTCACTTTTAAGCCAAAAGATTTAAAATTTAAGCATATTTTGTTCAAATTTTTCTTGGTATGGCTCGGTTCGATATTATTGAACACCTATTTTACCTTTTTGATAACGGAATGGCTTAAAACTCAGCCGCTTATTCTTAAAATTTTCGGAGCAAGAACACCCGATGACGTTTTTATTTTTGTTAAACTTTTTGTTTCGCTTTTGGTCGGCTTTTTTTGGAACTACACAATGTTTCACAAATTTGTTTATAGAGACCGTAAAATTGACGAATTTTTTAAAAAATTTTTACATATAAAGAGAACTAAAAACTAAAAGTTATGAAAACCTACACCTTTGATTCTTTTATTCGTTTGTTAATAAATATCGCCATAATTTTGGGAATATTTATGTTGCTCAACAAACTTAGCGGTGTGCTTTTGCCTTTCCTAATCGGTTGGCTGATAGCGTATTTGATACATCCGCTCGTTAATTTTTTTCAATATCGAGCAAAAGTCAAAAACCGCATTTTGTCAGTGGTTATCGCGCTTCTTTTGGTAATTAGCACTGTTGTTGGGCTTGGCTTTTTGGTTATTCCGCTTATCAGCAACGAAATTGCCAAAGCAATACCGATACTCACAAACTACGCTCACAATCTCGGAAATGATGTTGTTTTTAACGAGCAATTTAAAGTGTTTGTGGCGAAAATAAACCTGCAAATAGACCTTGATGGATTGTTTTCGTTGGATACATTAGAGAAAATTTATGCAAAAGTTTTTCCACATTTTTGGAATTTGGTGTCGGAAACTTGGCAACTTTTGCTTGGTGTTTTTATGGTTTTCATAATATTTTTGTATGTGGTTTTCATTCTAAAAGACTACGAAAAAATCAATAATGGTTTTATAAATATTATTCCAAAAAAATTTCGCCGTTTCACTTCCGAACTTCTCAATGACGTTACCCAAGCGATGAACAGATATTTTCGCGGGCAGGGGTTGATAGCGTTTATTGTGGGCGTGCTTTTTGCTATCGGTTTTTCGATTATTGGCTTGCCAATGGCAATTATGTTTGGAATTTTGCTCGGAATTTTGAACCTTGTGCCGTATTTACAAACAATCGGCATTGTGCCTGTAGTATTTTTCGCTTTTCTACAATCACTTGAAACAGGCACAAGTTTTTGTACAATACTTTTGGGCATTGCGATTGTCTTTTTGATAGTTCAGGCAATTCAAGACCTGTTTCTTATCCCCAAAATTATGGGTAAAAATATGGGATTAAACCCTGCAATAATTCTGCTTTCGTTATCAGTTTGGGGCGCACTACTGGGCTTTACTGGCTTAATAATCGCTCTTCCGCTCACTACTTTGGTTATTTCCTATTATAAACGCTTTGTACTGAACGGCGAAAAAATAGCAGAGGAAATTTAGATATTTGCAAAAAACCTTCCAGGTTTTAAAAACTTGGAAGGTTTTTTATTCCAAAATAATTTCATTAAAAAACTGATTAAAACTCTTCATTGAACGAAAAACTTCTGTTGCGTAATCAATAAAATTTTCTGAAAAAAGCATTTCCTCTGAAACTAAATGATGTTCAACCAAAAAGTGCTTGAAGGTCAGATATTTGGCAGCAGGCGAATCTTTGGAAAAACCCAACGGCAAACGTGATGTTTGCTCATACGACTGCATTTCACCAAAGTATTCTTTAAAGTTTTTTTCGTTTAGAATTGTTTGTAATTCGTCAAAATTATCTTCAACACCGTGCCTTATTTTTTTCAAAATATCTTTTTCGGGACAATAAATTCCGCCAGAAAGAAAAACATTATTCGGCTCTAAATGCAGATAATAACCGCCAAAAATGCTTTTTCTGCCGCCATTTGCAGCGATATACGCCCCAAAATGATTTTTATAAGGAATTTTATTTGGCGAAAAACGAATATCACGATAAATTCTAAAAATGCAACTTTCGGGTTTAACGTGCTTAATATCAGCATCAAACTCAGAAATTTTTGCTATCAACGCCACAACTTCCTGCTTGTAAAAATCGGCAGCAACCACATAACGCTCTTTGTTTTCAGCAAACCACTCGCGATTGTTGTTCTCAGACAAATCGCGCAAAAAGTCCATTATAAATTTGTTATTCATAAAAATTCAGATTTAAAAAATTTTTTCTTCATATTCCGAAATTGCCTTGCGCCAATCGTCAGAAATTGGAACTGATTTTTGTGTATCGAAATCAACAGAGACCAAAACTGTTTTGCAAATACATTTTACAGCATCAGTTTTTGGCTCAAAAATGCGCTGAATTAACGTCAAACTTTTGTTGCCAATTTCCAAAGTTGCCGTTTGTACCTCAATTTCGTCAGATAAAAACACAGAAGCAAAAAAATCAACCTCAACGTGCGCAATCACAACTTCTGCCTCTTTTAGTTCTGTATTATTCTCTTTTACCGTTTTAAAATATCCGCTTTTTCCCAAGTCGTAAAACGAAAAATAGACCGAATTATTGATATGTCCAAGCGAATCGGCATCGTTAAAACGCAGTTGAACAGGAATTGAATGTTTGAATTTCAGATTGTTCATATAATATTTTTAAAAAAATTTGTTAAACGTAACTCGTTTTTTTATACCATTTTTATATCCTTCACCATTAATTGCGTGTTTGTCAGTCCGTTGAAAGTGTTTTCTTCGAGGGTGTAGCAGATATCAATTTTACCGCCGCTTTGGAGATGTTGCAGAATTTTTTGCATATCGTAGTTGCGCATATCGTCCGAACGGAAAGCCACGCCCGACTGCTGATTTTTGCCCGAAATATTGCTTAAAACAAGCCGCAAATGCGTGTTCTCTTTGCCAATCAAACGGCTTTTGTTTTCGTAATCAATAAGATTTCGGGTGCAAAAAACGGGCTTCATATTTTCCGGTCCAAACGGACTGAATTGTTTTAAAATTCGTAAAAATTTTGGCGTGATTTCCTCAAAATCAATTTCACAATCAATATTTAATTGTGGATTAAGTTGTTCGGGTAAAATTGTATTTTCTACATAATTTTCAAACCTTTCTTTAAAAATTTTCAAATTTTCCTCTTTCAGCGACAAGCCCGCAGCATACATATGACCGCCGAAATTTTCAAGCAAATCACGACACGAATTTATCGCTGCATACAAATCATAACCTTGCACAGAACGAGCCGAACCACTTACAAGTTCTTCGTTTGTTGGCGATTTCGTCAGCACAATGGTTGGCTTGTGAAACTCTTCTGCAAGCCGCGAGGCAACAATTCCAACAATGCCTTTGTTCCATTCGGGGTTGTAAATAACAATGGCTTTTTTGTCTTCAAATTTTTCGGAATCGATAATTTTTTTCTTTGCGTGTTCGGTTGTGGCTTTATCAACTTCACGCCTCTCGGTGTTGTAACTGTCTATGTCAGAGCATTTTTCGCGGGCAATTTCGGGATTACTTGTAGTTAAAAGTTCCACAACTTCGCCGCCTGTGCGCATTCTGCCCGAAGCGTTAATTCGTGGTCCCAACTTAAAAACCACATCGCTGATATCAATCGCTTTGCCATTCATCGAACAGACATCAATAATGCTTTTCAAACCTAAAGAGGGATTATTATTGAGTTTTTGCAAGCCGAAAGCAGCCAAAATTCTGTTTTCGCCTGTAATTGGCACAATGTCGGAACCAATGCTAACTACCACTAAATCAATGTAATTCATCAATTTTTCAAAAGGAATTTCATTTGAAATGCAAAACGCCTGCATAAGTTTAAAACCAACGCCGCAACCCGACAAAAAGCGATAAGGGTAATTGCAATCTTCGCGCTGAGAGTCGAGAACTGCCACAGCATTAGGCAGTTGTTCGTCTGGTGTGTGGTGGTCGCAAATTATAAAATCAATGCCATATTCCTTTGCTTTTTGCACTTTATCAACCGCTTTTATTCCGCAGTCAAGCGCAATCACAAGCGTATAGCCGTTTTCTTTAGCAAACTCAATGCTTTGCCAAGAAACGCCGTAACCCTCTGAATATCTGTCGGGTATGTAGTAACCGATATTTGTGGTGTATTGCCGCAAAAACCCATAAACAAGCGAAACGGCAGTTGTGCCATCAACATCATAATCGCCGTAAATAAGAATTTTTTCTCTGATACTCAACGCTTTATTGAGCCGTGCGACCGCCTCGTCCATATCTTTCATCAAGAATGGGTCGTGCAAATTATTCAGGGAAGGGCGGAAGAAACTTCGGGCTTCCTCGAAAGTTGTAATTCCCCGCGTAACGAGCAACTCGCTGAGAATGAGCGAAATGTCCAACTCTTTTGAAAGGTTGGACGCCTGCTCTTTTTGCTCTGATGTTAGGGAATAGGTGCTCCATTTGTTAATCATTTATATCTGTTTTTAATTTTTTTGTCAGTTCGGAGGATGCCATAGCACACGGATAAATAAAGGAAATATAGGGTTCAATATTCAATTCAAAAAACTAACTCCTAATTCCTAACTCCTAAATTCCAATCTTTGTTTTGCTATTTCGATAGCAGTTCTCAGTTTTTGTTCAAATAGTTGTATATCAAGCAGTTGCGTAAGATAGTCGGCAACTTTTATATTGCTGTTTTCCAACTGCAAAAGTTCGATATGCTCTGTGCTTTTACCTGCGCACAAAATCAGTCCGATAGGCGTATTTTCGCCCTCAATTCTCATATTTTTGTCCAACCAGCGCAAATAAAGTTCCATTTGTCCTTTGTGCGCCGCTTGAAATTTACCAAGTTTCAACTCTATGGCAACCAAACATTTTAATCGCCTGTGATAAAAAAGCAGGTCAAGATAATAATCCTCATTATCAACTGAAATACGTTTTTGTCTATCTACAAAAGCAAAATCGCTACCAAATTCAATGATAAAATTTTGCAATTCAACAATGATTGCCGTTTCTAAGTCCTTTTCTGAATATTTGTCGCTCAAACCGAGAAAGCCAAGAAAATATGGGTCGCGAAACACTAAATCGGGTGTGAGTTTTTGCTCATTTTTGAGCAGTTTCAAATCGTGTTTTATTGTCTCTTCGGGCTTTTTGCTGATAGCGGTTCGCTCGTACAGCATTGAGTTTTCTCTCTCTTTCAATACTCTAAAACTCCACTTTTCTAACTTTGTCATTTCTATATAGAATTCTCGTTTTAGCGGCTCTTCTATGTACATTAATAATCTTAAATGCGACCAACTCAATTGTCTACACAGTGTGTAGACAATTTCGGTGTTTGGAAATGTCTCTGCAATGCGGAGACAATGTCGCAAATGTTTTTCGCTCCAACCTTTGCCGTATTGTTCGGTTAAGTTGGCGGAAAGTTGTTTGATAGTTTCCTGTCCATATTCTGCACGTTTATTTTGCAGAATATCGGTTTTTATTCTATCGCCTACTTGCCAATAAAGCATTGTCATAGTGGAATTTACCACTACGGCAATTTGTTGTTTGCTTTGTTCGATAAGTGTTTTAATATCAACAAGCAAATTGTTTTCTTTTTTGGCAATATCGGGTTTCATTTTCAATTGTTTTTGAAAATTATTTTGCAAAGGTACAATATTTTTTTAGAAATATTTGAAATTATAAAAATAATTTGTAATTTTGCAACGTATTTTAAAATACAAAAAAGGACTAACGCTATTCTTGTTGAAGAGAAACCTGAGAAATTTCTAATTAACAACAATTACAAGGAAAATAAACGAGCGAAAGTTCACGCTGAGGCGTGGCTTGTTCGTACTTACTCACTTGTATAGGTCATTCTCAGGTACCAATCTTCATTGATTAAGCGTTTCGAATTAGTTTGCGCTTTTTTATTAACCTAAATTAATAACTTTAAAAAATTAAAAGTTGCGCCCGACACGAATTAGGGATTGAAAGATGTTTATACTTGCAATAATGGCTATTCCGTCTATTCTTTGGTTTTTAAACAGAAAAAACATTGATTTTTCGCGCCAAATTAAAATCACTTCCATTGTGGATGCGGCTTTTGCAGTAATGATGGTTATAGGGATGATTTTAGATATTTTAGAATGGGATAATTTGCTCGACTTGTTTCAGATGCTAATTTTAAGTTTAGGAGAGAGTACTATTTTTGGAGATAGTATTGGATTTGAAATTCTCTACACTCTGTTTGGACTTTTGAGAGTTTTTTCCGTATGGAAAATGAGAAATGGCAAAACTTTCGGCTCGTTGTTCAAAAAGCCAACAAGTATTAATTGGTTGCTATTTATTATTTATCTGCTTGCAACCCTTGTAATTATGGTTTTTGCTTTGATAAATCTTTTGAGTTATCTTATTTTTGGGATTGCGCTTATAGTTATACTTTGGATAGTCAATCATTTTGTTCTTGGCGGTGGCGGTATGTTTCCCAATGTCGGAGGCAGTTCAGGCAAGCCTGTACATCATTGTTGTGCCTCGTGTGCGCGAAACAGGAATGGTGTTTGTGCTGTTAATAATCAAAGTATAAGCGACCCACACGCAGAAACAAATTGCGGACAATTTACTTTTTAATAATAAAAATATTTATTCACTTATTTAATAACTTTTTAAATTAAAAATTTATGTTACAGATTTTCAATCAAACACAGGCGCACACAAATTTTTGCGGTGCAATGGAGGCAGAGACCATTAAAAACGCGGTTATTCCGAAAAACCATAAGAATAGGGGGAATTTTTATAAAATAACAAAACTATTATCGTTTGCTGCATTACTTCTTTTTGTAGTTTCTTGTGGTGGAGGCGCACAGCAATCAAGCCAAAAATCAAAACAAACGGATTGGGAAAAATTGAATTTACAGGGTAAAGTAAAGTCATACACCGAAAAGAAAGAGGGACGTCTTTCTACTACTTTTTACACCATATTTAATGAAAAGGGGTATATAGTAGAAAAAGGAAAATATACCGCCTTAACTCCCAACAAAAAAGAGATTACCGAAGTGCGTGAATACGATGAAAACGATAATTTGATAAAAATAATCGAAAATAAAACCAAAGAAATTATTTATGATGAACGAGGACGAGAGTTAGAAAGATGGATTTGGAATGTAAGAGAAAACAAAATGATGTTGTCAACAAAATATCGTTATGAGTCGAAAGGCAAAAATGAAGACGATATTTATGTAACAAACTACACTTATGGGCGTATGGTTGGCGAGGTAGAAAACAGAGCCGTTCCAAATGAAGAGCAATTAGTTAAAACAGTTCGATACGACAAACAAGGCAATGTAATATGGGAAATGTTTTACAAAGACGGAGAAAAAAACGTACTGAAAGAGTTTGCCTACGAGTACGACAAACGAGGAAATGTCGTAAAAAAGGTAGAATATAACGCACTGAATTTTCCTGTAAGTCAAGCCAATAAAGAGATGGAAAAGAAGCGCGACTATCGCGGACACAAAATATTTGAGTATCAATATGATGATAACGGCTTAATGACATATCATAAAACTTCGTATATTGCAGAGTGTCATACATCTGATGATTGTAAAAAAGAGAACAGAAGGGTATCAATTTTTGAAGAAATCTATCACTTTTATGATGAAATGGGCAATTCGATTAATAACGAAGTAAGTTATGATTATGACAGACAAAACAATTGGATTCAAAAGCGCGAACGCTACACTGGACACGATATATTCAGAGAATATACCTATTTTGGTAGTGAAACGGAAAAAGAAGGAAGCACTGCATCTTCGGAAATGACAATTTCTATTAGCCCTAAAAAACCTTGTTACGATGGTGCTCCTGCTACTCTGAAAATTAAAGGCGGAGTGCCTTTTGAAAGTGGAAAACCTTTTATTGTAGAGACAAAACGCATTAGCGGAGTAAAAATAGATATAACTCAAAGAGAATTTACAAAAAAGGGGGACACATATTCATTAGAATTGTGGTTTGGAAGTGTCACAGCAGATAATGATGATAACAGTATGCTATCTAAACAACAGATAATCGTTACCGACTCAAAAGGGAATAAAAAAACATTAAATTATGAGTCAGAATATTGTCCGTGATAAATAAAATAATTCAATATTAATTAAATTAAAAAAATATGGAATCAATAGTAAAAAGAATTAAAACCATTTATGGTGCATTGCTTATTTTGGGAACTATATTGCCTTATATGCCTTATATATCTCTTATGAGTTTTATAAGTTTTAAAGAAAATCATTCTAACGAAGAAATGTCATTTTTGGCATTGTTGATAATTGCAGCAGGAATTATATTTATTGCTATGGACTTTTTGCCTGAACGCTATATAAAGACAAACGTAAAGCAAAGGTTGCTAAAAGTAGCAAAGTGGATGGCTATTGTTAGCATTGTTTTTTTGATATTAATCGCTTCGCGGTCTTTGTCATATATGAGCATTGGCTTTTGGCTTTTGGTAGTCGTTCTTGTGGGATTATTATTAGAAAATAAAATAGTTGCTGCAATAGAAAAGAAAAAAATATAACTATTAAATTTAATTAACAATTTTAAATTATCAAAACAATAAAAACAGTAAAATTATTTGCATCACTACTGCTGCTATGCGTATTAGCAAGTTGCGGCGGTAGTTCAGAAAAAACCAAAAGCAATGAAGTTTTGGGGAAATTTCCTGCCGCTTATGTAATAGCCAATCAAGAAATGGAGGCATTGCAAGAAGAAATGCGGGGTAAGACCGTTAATAATCCGAGTGACTATGAGAAAGTACGTTTGGAGTGGGAACGTAAAGAGACCGCAATAGAAAAGCGTAAAGAAGAGTTGGCGACGAAAGAATTTGAAAAGATAAGTGGAAAACCTGTTCCTTTCAAAATTCTTAACGAAGACGAAAACTTTACAGTAGAATCTGTTACAATTACCGATGCCAACATTAAAACAGGAGCATTGCAATTTAGTGTTATGGTAAAAGCCAAAAAAGATTTGCCCGCTCGCGTGCGAGGCGATGTCTATTATTTTTTACTGAACGACAAAGAGGAAGTATTTTATGTGGGAAGCATTGACCCTTATGCCAAAATACAAGTACAACGTGCCAATCGCCCTGCCCTGCAAGCAGGCGAATTTACCAACGCAAATGGCTCAAATTTAATGCTTTATTGCGGCTCAGCCGATTACACCGATTTTGGAGAAATATGGTTTGTAACAGAAGCGGATTATTACGGCATTCAACAAAGATAGTATTAAAATGATAAAAAAAAGTTTTAATTTGAGGAATGTGGTTGCGGTAGCAATCTGCCTCGCAGCAACAATAATGTTTTCGGGTTGCGACCCCGATGGTGGAGAAACACCAACGCCTACCGATGTTAAATTGATAAAACGAGTGGATTTACATTATAATGGCGATTTTGCTCTGTTTGATTACGATGCGCAAAATCGCATCACAAAAATGTCGCACCGAGTATATAGCATTAATTACAGTTATCCGACAGCGAATACTATAATTATGAATATTATATTCGCAGATACACCACCGTTGCCTATTGAACCTGCGACTTTTAGACTGAATGACGATGGTAGTTTTGCTGCCGAAGAAGGTTTTTCCTATACCAACGGTTATTTGCAAAAAATAGTAATGGACACAAAGGTTCAAACAGAAGAATTGGTAGAAGACGGTACTATTATCCAACCGTCTGAAATTCATTATGGTACAATGAATATAACCTGTTCTTGGAGCAACGGAAACATTGTAACAATGACTGAAAAATCAACTTTTCCTACTGTACCTTTGTATAACACAGATAGAACCTTTACGGTTGAATATGGAACTACACCTAATAAACCAACCAGCATAGACTTGGCGTATGCTTTTGTAGTATTCAAAGACTTTATGGGTGCAGTTCATTATGGTTGGCTTGGGAAATCAACTCAATATCTGCCGACAAAAGTTATGTATGGGTCTAATTATGTGGTAAACTATCGTTATGAAACCAACAGCGAAGGTTATGTGGTAAAAATTTTCAGAAAAGAAGATAGCGGTAACGAACAGTTGTATTGTACAATTAGTTATTAAAAATGACTGCACATAACAGTGTAAAAATAAAACAAAACAGCAAAATCTGAAAAATGATTTTGCTGTTGTTTTTTGTTAAAAATATTATAAATATTATCTGCGCGAAGACGAGGAACTATTGCTTTGGTTATTATTGTTTGTGTTTCGGCTGCTGCCTCGGTTGTTTCTGTTGTTCTCTGAACTACTACTGCGCGTTGTTGTTGTAGCAGATGAATTGTTGCTGCGACTATTGTTATTATCAGTAGTAGTATTGTTGCTTCGGCTGTTGTTGTCAGAATTTTCATTTCGACTTGGTGCTGCAGACGAATTGTTGTTGCGGTTATTGTTATTATCAGTAGTGCCACTGTTTCGGCTACTGTTATCAGGACTATCATTTCGGTTTGGTGTAGCGGACGAATTGCTGCCGCGATTATTTTCATTACCAGTAGTGTTACCGCTTCGGCTGTTGTTATCAGAACTATCGCTTCGACTTGTTGTTGTTGTTGGGGTGGTCGAGCCGCGCGATTGTGTTGAAGAGTTATTTTGAGGCGTAGTTGTAGTTCTTTCAGAACTGTTGTTTGCTGGAGTGCGCGATGTTGTTGTTCCTGTACGAGTTGTGCCGCTGTTTTCTGGCGTGCGTGTAGTTGTTGTACGAGAGGTCGTTGAATTTGTACCTGTGTCGCGAGTGGTTATGCCCCTGTTGTTTTGCGCAGCATTGCTACTATATGAGCGGTTTGCGTATTGAGGACGATGGTCGTAGTTATACACCACATAAGTTCCTCGTTGCGCTGGCTGTGCATAATAAACCTGACGTCCGTAATAGTCAAAGCGCGTATCGTAGTAGCCATAGTTAATAACCGTGTTCTGTGTTAGCCACGCGCCATTTACCCAAACATAACCTGCTGTCGGTCCGCGATATTCCCAATATCCCGGCACCCAAACGGCGTTATAATACGGCAAACTTGACCAATAGCCATTTTGCCAAACGTAGTTTCCTATGCGATAGTCCCAATACCAAAAGCCGTCAATCCACACATAATTTGTAGCCGGACGGCGACTACTGCCCGGACCCGTTGTAACTACCATTGCAGGCGGCGCAATTGGAATAGAGGAAATTATCATCGTTGTAGCAGGCGGCGGAGGTGGAGGTGCCGGCTCTACATAAACTGTTCGCGTAGTTATACACGAAGAGGTCATCAAAACGATGCCTATTAATACTAATTTAGATAATTTAGAGGTTTTCATAATCACAATATTTTATTAATTAAACTTTTATTTTTGACAAAAAATTTGAAAAGAAGTTTAATAAACAATATACAAAAATCAATGTTATTATTATTTTTGTTCTTTAATAACAACTTTTCTATTCATTATATCGCTGATATACAATTTATTATCTAACATTAATAAGTCAGTAAAACAACTATTTGCATCGCTGATTTTTTGATATGAAACTTCGCCTGTTGCAAAAGTAAATGCGCCGATTTGTCCGTGATTTGCGTAGTCGGCAAAGAGAATTTGCGTGCCGTCTGCCGAAAAAGTCATTGCTTGATAGAGAGTTGAATGGTGCGTCAATTTTTGCGGGTTGGGGTTGTTCATATCTTCAACCATAAAAATTGAATTTTCGTCTATAAACTTTTCTTCATACGAATTTGTCGCTATAAACAAATGATAATCAGCCACTAACAACGCTGACGGCGATTGAATATCAAGATAATGCAAAAGCGATGACCTGTTAATATTTTTAGGGTCTGAGATATTTAAAACATAAATTTGATTTAGATTTCTGACAGGAATAAAAAGCGTGTTGTCCGAAATCAGCAAGTCGGAAATCAAAATTTCTTCTTGTGAAAAAACAAATTCATCTATTTGATTATTAGGATTTTTCAAATCAAAAACCACAATTCTGTTTAGGTCGGCAACAAAAAGATAATCGTCTTTTACAGCCATTGCGGTGGGCAAAATCAAATTTCCTTTTTTGATTAAAATCTTATTTTTTCCGTCTTTAAAATATGAAATAAAACCATTTTTTTTGCTTAACTTGCTGTAACTCATAGCATAATCGGACTGGTTCCAATTAGAAATCAGCACCCCGCCGTTGTATTCACAAAGACCAAATGGATTTTCGATATTTCTTGTAATTGAATTTGAGCAAGAGACAAGAAATATCGTCAAAAAAAGCGCAAATATTTTTAATGTTGTTTTCATATTTTATTTTCAAACCCCTCCGCCTTTGGCTCGTCCCCTTTCAAAAAGGGGACACTTTGGGGCTACCTATTTTCAATTTATTTACTAATTATTTTTGTTTGCATTTCCGTAACTCTCCCCTTTATAAAAGGGGAGATGCCCGAAGGGAAGAGGGGTTTTACTAATCGGGAATTCTCGCTATAATCGTTTCGTTTCCTGCTGTATGTTCGTTGATTTTTACAAAAATTTCACTTTCGAGCGGCAAAAACACATCAACTCTTGAGCCAAATTTTATAAAACCAAGATGATGATTGATTTGCGCTTGATGATTTGGCGAAGCGTATGTTACAATTCTTCGTGCTAATGCGCCTGCAATTTGTCGAACAAGAATTTCTTGCCCTGATTTTGCTTCGATAACGGTTGTTGTCCGCTCGTTTTCTTGGCTTGATTTTGGTAGATACGCCGCCATATATCGCCCCGAATGGTGTTTCACATATTTCACAATGCCATTAATTGGATACCAATTTGCGTGAACATTGAACGGCGACATAAAAATTGATACTTGCATCATTTTTTTACCGCCAAAATATTCGTGTTCCTCTGTTGGCTCAATAACCACCACACGCCCATCTGCGGGAGCGATAACCAAACCGTCATCATCAATTTGAATTAGTCGTAGCGGATTACGGAAAAAGTGAAGAAAAAAGCAAAATGCCGCAATGGAAACCACAAAATTTATGATAAAACCAAAATCAAATTTGCTATTGCCTGAAAAATAGAAAATCATATTGATGCCAAAAAGCAAAATAAAGAGCGAAATTAAAATTGCCCGACCCTCTTTATGCACTCTCAATCGGCGATTGCGCGAACTTTCCTTCATTTTTATTTTTCTCATTATATTCAAATTTTGAATTAATTAGTTTTCAATGCTTCCATAATTTTTGTTTCAATTTCGGCAGCGAGTTCGGGGTTGTCTTCCATAATCTTTTTTGAGGCATCGCGCCCTTGCGCAAGTTTGCTTTCGCCGTAAGAGTACCACGAGCCGCTCTTTTTCACAATGCCGAGTTCTGTTCCCAAGTCAATCAATTCGCCCGAACGGGAAATTCCCTGTCCGAACATAATATCAAATTCTGCTTTGCGGAACGGCGGCGCAACTTTGTTTTTCACAACCTTTACGCGCGTTTGATTTCCGATAGCGTTTTCGCCGTCTTTTATCTGTCCAATTCTGCGAATATCAAGACGAACAGAAGCGTAAAATTTGAGTGCGTTACCGCCGGTTGTTGTTTCTGGCGAACCGAACATCACGCCGATTTTTTCGCGCAACTGATTTATAAATATGCAAGTTGTGTTTGTTTTGCTGATTGAAGCGGTAAGTTTTCGCAACGCCTGCGACATCAAACGCGCCTGCAAACCGACTTTGTTTTCGCCCATATCGCCTTCGAGTTCGGCTTTTGGCGTAAGTGCAGCAACAGAGTCAATCACAACAATATCAAGTGCGGAAGAACGAATTAACTGGTCGGCAATTTCCAATGCCTGCTCACCCGAATCTGGCTGCGAAATCAGCAAATTATCTACATCAACGCCAAGCGATTTTGCATAAAATCTATCGAAAGCGTGTTCTGCGTCAATGATTGCCGCAATGCCGCCCGCTTTTTGCGCCTCAGCGATAGCGTGAATGGCAAGGGTGGTTTTTCCGCTCGATTCCGGTCCGTAAATCTCAATTATTCTGCCGCGCGGGTAGCCGCCAACGCCGAGCGCAGCGTTCAAGCCAATTGAGCCGCTCGGAATAACGCTAATTTCCTCAATGCTGTCTGCGCCAAGTTTCATAATCGTGCCTTTGCCGTGGTCTTTCTCAATTTTGTCCATTGCCAACTGCAACGCTTTCAATTTGTCAGCAGAAGGGTTTTTCAATTCGTTTCCCATAAAATTATATTGTTTTTAAAATTAGAATTGCAAAGATAATTTATTTTTTTGGAATAAGAAAGTATTTTTTTATAACAATTAAATTTTTTATCTTTGCAATCTAATTTCAGAACAAAAAATATGAAAAAATATTTTATAGCATTATCAATATTGATTTTTTTTGTAGCAAAAATTTTTGCTACTGCTCAAGTTTCTGATAAATTAATTTACAACGGCGACACAATATTTTTTTTGGTAGAACCTTTAGAAAAATGTTTTGAAGATTCAATAATATACAGAAACAAATTATTTGAAGAACAAACAGAAAAATGGTATTCAACTGCTTGTTGGCGAGGGTATGTCGCAGAGTGGAAAATAGAAGATTCAACTCTTTATTTAACAGCAATTTATCAATGTCATAAAAATTCAATTAAGGCAGATTTGAAAAATTTATTTGGTGAAAAATGTGTAAATGGCAGAGTTAAAGCAGAGTGGGTTAGTGGAAACTTATTTGCAGATTATGGAAAAACCTTGCATTATATACATATGGGTTATCAGTCAATTAGAGAATTTGAAATTGAATTTAAAATAGAGAATGGCAAAATTTTAAGTACTAAAAAATATGAAAATAAAGTACAAAAATCAATTTATACCCAAAACCAAAAAAATTTAATGGAGTTTATTAGCAAAAATATTCAATGGGAAAGTTTGCCATTAGATAAATTACCTGTAAAAGTTTTTGTTAATATTTATAGAAAAGAAAATGGGAAAATAGAATGTGAAGTTATTAGAAAAAGCGAATATGAAGAATTTAATAAGGAAGCAATAAGAGTTTTAAAATCGCTTCCTGAATGGGACAGTTTGTATAGACGTGGCAAATATTTAAAAAATAGTTGGACTATTCCTGTAAGTTTTGTAAAAAAGTAAAAAATATATACAAAAAAAATTTCGTTATGAAAAAACTTTTTCTATCTCTAATCTTGGTTCTTGGCTCTTTCTTGATTCTGAACGCCCAAGAACGCCCAAAACTTGTTGTCGGTATTGTGATTGACCAAATGCGCTATGATTATCTTTATCGTTTTTATGAAGATTATGGCAATGATGGTTTCAAACGGCTGCTCAACGAGGGTTTTTCGTACGAAAACACGATGATAAACTACATTCAGACCTACACCGCTGTGGGACACGCAAGCATTTATACCGGCTCTGTGCCGAGCATTCACGGCATTGCGGGCAATGATTTTATTCGTCAGAAAACGGGCGAATGGGTAAATAACGTGAGGGACACAAATTATCGTGCTGTCGGCACTGACGTTTTTTATCCGCAGGTAGGCAAAGTTCGTATGAGAGGCGACGAGGGTAAATGTTCCCCGAAAAACCTGCTGACAACCACTATCACAGACGAATTGAAGTTGGCAACAGATTTTAAGTCAAAAGTTATTAGCATTGCAATAAAAGATAGAGGCGCAATTTTGCCTGCGGGACGTACCGCAGACGCTGCCTATTGGTTTAGCGACAATGCGGGCAAATGGCTCACCTCAACTTTTTATATGGAAGAATTACCCGATTGGCTTAAAGAACACAATAAAAAAGAGTTTCCCAAAAAAGTTAGCGAAACCCCACAAGGCAACACAATTACTTTTGAAATGGCATACTTAGCCATTGAAAACGAACAACTTGGCAAAAATAATATTACCGATTTTTTGGCTGTTTCGTTCTCCACTCCCGATATAATGGGGCATATTTATGGTGTAGATTCTGATGAAATTAAAAATAGTTACATAAAATTGGACAAAGAATTAGGCGAATTTTTAAAATATTTAGATAAAGAAATTGGCAAAGATGAATATTTGCTTTTTTTAACCTCCGACCACGGCTGCGCTCACAATGCTAATTTTTTGAAAAATCACAAAATAAATGCAGGTATTTTTAATGATAGAGAAGTATTGAAAAATCTGAACAATTATTTAGAAAAAAAGTTTAAACAAAAAAATATTGTGCTGTCGTTGAATAATTATCAAGTTAATTTTAATTACCCAAATATTACAAAAATTCCGCACGAAAAATTAATTACTGCCTGTATTGAGTTTTTGGAAAATTTGCCCTCTGTTTTGTATGTTGTAGAACAGAAAAAAGCAGCGCAAGCCGCTATTCCGCAGGTAATAAAAGAGTGTATTATCAACGGTTACAATCGTGAATATTCGGGCGAAATTCAGATAATTTTAAAGCCCGCATATTATCACGCAGACAACGATTTGGTCAATACGCACGGCACTTTGTTTCCGTATGATACGCATATTCCGTTTATTCTTTACGGCAAAGGCATAAAACAGGGAAGCAGTAAAGCACAAGTGTATATTACCGATATCGCTGCAACTTTGGCTGCGTTACTAAAAATTCAAATGCCGAATGGCTGCATCGGACGACCAACTACTGACTTCTAATTTCTAACTTCTAACTTTAAAAATATGGCTACATTACAAACAATTTACAAAGGCAATTTGAGAACGGAAGTTACTCATTTGCAGTCGGGCAGCGTGGTAATTACCGATGCGCCAACAGACAATCACGGCAAGGGCGAGCATATCGGACCAACCGATATGTTTGTTGCATCGCTCGGCAGTTGTATGCTCACGATTATGGGCATTTCTGCGCAAAATCACGGTTTCAACATTGACGGCACAACGCTGACAACAACCAAAATTATGGCTGACAAACCGCGCCGCGTTGCTGAAATTATTATCGAATTGCACTTCCCGCCGAACAACTTTTCGGAAAAAGAGCGCAAAATTCTTGAAAAATGCGGCGATGAATGCCCTGTTGCACAAAGTTTGCACCCCGATGTTAAGCAAACGATTATTTATAATTGGTAAAAAATGAAACTGGTTAGGTTTTTGAAAACCTAACCAGTGTTTTTATTTTTCAGCGAATTTTAGAAATTATCAAATCAAGATATTATAATCTTTTTCTTGCCTAAAAGCATATTTTTTATTATATGATAATTTTCCAAGTAACGCTTTTTTTTATCCTCATAAATTTCATCAATCGTAATCATAACGCCTGTGTCGTGAATGTTTCCAAAATCGGCATCAACGCAAGTGCCAAAAGTGCGCATTGAATTTGAAAGGTCAATGTAAGCGCGAATTAATGGCGGAATACTCTCTTTTTGGTGTTTTACAAAAGCGTTTAGAGTTTTAAAATTATCTTTTGCATCGCCATTTTCAAACATTTTTTCAAATTTTTGAAAATATTTTTTGGGGGTAATTTCAAGATTTTTCGGCAAAAAAAGATTTTCGTTGTCGGGGAAAAATTTTGAAAGATAATAAATTATCGCACAACGCGCTTGTTCATTCATTTGCGGATAAATGGTAACTTTGCCAATAAGATACTGCGTTTCGGGGTATAGAAGAACTAATGAGCCGATGCCGTCCCAAAGGTTATCAAGCGCAAAAAGTGCTTTCACACCACCCGTTATCGACTGATATTTCGGCTGAATAAAAGCTCGCCCAAGTTCGATTGTATAAGGTAAATAATCGTTTATAAATTTTTCAGAAAAATCAAAAATATGCTCCATCGGCATTTGTGGAACATTGCCTTTGAAGACAACATTTTTGCCGTTTATAAAACGATAACCGCCAACAATTTCTTTTTCATCGGGGTTCCACACGATGAGTTGCTCATAGGGTTGAGGCAAAAAATCAAACTCGTCTGTGTCAAACGAATTTCCACTGCCGCCGCCGCTACTACGAAACGAAATTTCACGTAAACGCCCGATTTCTTTCATCACATTCGGCGAATTATGCGCATTTACAACATAAACTTCGTTATTCGCCTTTCTTGTTTTTCTGAGCATTTTGCCCGATAATTCTTTCATTATCAGGTCTTTGTCTATCGGTTCAATTATCGAAACCATACATTACTTCTTTGGAATAATTGAAAAAATCTCGGCAAAAGTACAAAAAAAATTTCAATTATTAAATTTTTTCAAAAAACATTCAATCGTATTTTCAATCAAACAGCAAATTGTCATTGGACCAACACCGCCCGGAACAGGGGTAATAAACGATGTTTTCTCTGCAACATTTTCAAAATCAACATCGCCGCAAAGTTTGCCCGTTTCTGGGTCGCGATTTACGCCAACGTCAATAACAACTGCGCCGTCTTTTACCATTTCGGCAGTTACAAACTTCGGTTTGCCGATTGCCACAACCAAAATATCAGCGTCAGACGCAACTTCAGCGAGATTTTCGGTTCTGCTGTGAGCGATTGTAACGGTAGCGTTTTCATCAAGCAAAAGTTTGCTTACAGGCAAACCAACAATTGTGCTACGTCCTATTACAACGGCTTTTTTGCCTTTTATTTCAATACCTTTTTCTTTCAAAAGTTTGATAATTCCTTTTGGCGTGCAGGGCAAAACGCAGTCGGTTTTGTTCCAAAGCGCAGCCACATTTAGTGGGTGGAAGCCATCAACATCTTTTTTCTGCTCTATTGACGAAATGATTGTTTTTTCATTAATGTGCTTTGGCAGAGGCAGTTGCACAAGAATTCCGTCCGTTTTTTCATCTGCGTTGAGTTCTGCGATTTTTTGCAAAAGTTCTTCCTGCGACACATTTTCATCATAACGAATTGTTTCGTTAAGAATACCGACCTCGTCGCACGTTTTTGCCTTACCTGTAACATACGACACGCTGCCTGCATCGTTGCCAACAAGAATTACAACCAGTTTAGGCAAACGCCCAAAACGCCCTTCAAAAGTGGCAACTTCGGCTGCCATTTCGCTTTTTAATTTTAAAGCAAGTTCTTTTCCTGAAATTATTTGCATAATGTTTTTTAGAATAAAGAGCAAAGACAGGTTTGTGCTTTGCAGTTATTTTATGCAAAGGTACAACTTTTATTTAAACAAAAAAAGTAACACCATTTTTTTTATTTGTGTTACTTCGTATCCTTTGTGGTTGAAAAAATCAATCTACAAAAATTTGATACGGCATAAATGCTCTTATGCCAAAATGATTTTGAACGTTCTGCATATTTTCAAAATAGTAATAGTGTTCACCCAAACGATTTTTCAAGATTTTTGTTTCCATCGAAGTTGAAAAACTTTCCATTAATTGCGTGAAAAAGTCCTTTTGTTTTGGGTAATCAACTAATTGATATTCTGTTATTTTTGCTTTTTCGGCAGCAATACGAATAGCATCTTGTAAAGTTCCGAGTTCATCAACGAGACCAAGTTTTTTAGCATCAATTCCCGAATAAACACGTCCTTCGGCAAGTTTTTTGATATCTTCAATACTCATATTTCGTCCATCAGCACAACGTTTTACAAATGTTTCGTAGCCGCGTTCAACCATTTTCTGAATAAGATGTTTTTCCGAATCGGTCATTGGGCGAGAAGCGTTACCAAGGTCGCTAAATTTATTTGTGCTTACCGACTCAAAATTCAGTCCGATTTTGTTTAAAAGTCCCTGTGCATCGGGCAAAAGTCCAAAAATTCCAATTGAGCCCGTAATTGTGGTCGGCTGAGCCAAAATTGCATCGGCAGAGCAAGAAATGTAGTAACCACCCGAAGCCGCAACATCACCCATAGAGACCACAACGGGCTTTTTGGCGGCTTTCAAAAGTTCAATAGCGTGCCAAATTTGCTCTGAACCATACGCACTGCCACCGGGCGAATTTACACGCAAAACAACCGCTTTAATTTCCTTGTCATCAGCGAGTTTAATCAAATCAGCCGCAACTTTTTCAGATACAATTCCGCTGCCTGTGCCACTGCCGTCAATTTCACCAATAGCATAAAAAACAGCGATTTTATCTTTTGCAGTGTTTTTCTTTTCTGGAACGCGCCTCATTTCGCTCAAAGAAACTGATTTATAGTCCTTTTTAGTTCGGGCTTCAAGAATATTTTTGATTTCGCTTTCATAAATCAAAGAATCGATAAAACGCTCATTAAGAGCAATTTGTGCCTCGTCAAAAAATTTACCCTCATCAATAAAAGCATTGATATTATCAACCGAAATGTCGCGGGAAACAGAAATTGCCTGCAACATATTATTCCAAATAGATGAAGTTAATTCGGTCATTTGCAGGCGATTGGCATCACTCATTTTTGTGTCGATAAACGGCTCAACGGCGGACTTAAAAGTACCAACCTTAAAAACTTGCACCTTAACACCGATTTTATCAAGCATATTCTTGAAAAAAATCGTTGATGAATTCAGCCCTGTAAGCCCAACCATACCTTGCGGATTTAGGAAAACCTTGTCCGAAACAGAGGCGAGATAATATGTTCCGTTGCCATAAACATCGGCGTATGAAACAACAAATTTTCCCGATTTTTTGAAATCTTCCAACGCCTTGCGAATTTCTTGCACAGAAGCAGGCGAAGCGGAAAAAATGCCGATTTTCAGATAAATACCCGAAATGTTGGGGTTGTTTTCGGCTTTTTTAATACTGTTTAAAATGTCATTCAATGCGATTTGCTCGGTTGAAGAGTTGAGCACAGAGAGCATTCTTGTCGAAAAATCGTCATTGGAACGCTCTACCAACACGCCCTTGAGGTTCAGTTCAAAAACTGAATTCTCTTTGACAACCACAGGCGATTCTGACATTCCTGCCATTGCGCCGATTATTCCCACAATAATTAATATTTGCAGAAACCCAAAAATCATTATGCCAACAATCGTGGCAAAAACGTACTTAAAAAATTTTTTCATTGTATTTTAGATTAAGAGCCAAGAACCAAAGACATTTTTGTTTATGCTTTTGATTTTTGGGAAATTATTTTTTGCAAAGGTACGTTTTTTTCTTTTCAAAAAGCAAAAAAGGCGCAAGTTTTTTTAACTTGCACCAACAGAAAAATATTTATACTTTTTTATGGTTCAAAAGGGTATTGGTATTTTACTTTTGCGCCCATAATTCCACCCGAAGTGCTGACAATTTTTTCCACAACATATAAACGAACATAAACATCTAGGTAGTTAGAGTTAAAACTTTCAAACTTTATTACATAGCCGCGTCTTGCTTCACAGGCAGCAGAGTATAAATAGTCAGCAGGAGTAGTAAAACCAGATGCAGGTATTTTTGTAATATTTCCTAATCCTGACATAACCCCCATATTGCAAATAGATACTCGATTATAATAGTAACCTGTTCCTAAGGAAAAGTTATCTGGTGAAGTCCAATATATCCCCCCAACACCACTAATAGATATTCCTGTCTCACGAGAAATATTTGCTGTGAGTGTTCCTATGGGGTCAGGAACAGACTTTAAAGGATTATCAGGGTTGCACCCTGCAAAAAACACACTTGTTGCTAAAATACAACTTGCCAAAAAGAAATTAATTCTCTTCATAATAGAATGGCGATTGACCTTAATACTATCGCGAGGTTTTTAGAAAAAATAATTTATATTAATTTAAAAATAAAAAAATGCGGACTCGCTATTCCGCACCTGAGGTCTTCGACAACCCAACAAACCAAATAGACAAGCCCACTTTCGTGGTCTTCTATCTATTTTGATTTGTTTTTGCATTGAAATGTCGAAGTTTCAGGTGCAAGAATAGCGTTAAACGCTAAATTTTTATGTGTTTTTACATATTTTCATATTATTGTTTTTATTTTATTCAACTTGATAAGGGTTTATGCAAGTTAAATCTTTTATATTTTTAAAATCATCTATGTTCCTTGTCAATAAAATAAATTCGTTGTAAATGGCTGTGGCAGCAATAATTGCATCAGGAAGTTTGATTTTTCGTTGTTTGCAAATATCAATAATAATTGGTACTATTTCTTCGTCTAACTGATAGATGTTGCAATATTCCACAAAAACGTTCATAATTTTGCTTGCACGAGATGGCAAATCATATCGCAAAACCTCTATTTGCGAAATAACCGAAATATTTGGTGTTGCGTCAACAATTTTCGACACAAACACCATTCCCGCTTTTGGCATTTTATTGTCTAAATAATCAATAATTATATTTGAATCAATTAAGTATTTCTGTCCCATTCTGTTCTTGATTGTGTTATATAATTTTGAAAATCAGAATATTCACTATCAGAAAGATTTAGTTTTCCTGCAAATTTTTCTGACAACTTCATTCCCTGTTGTTGTGGTTGCACACGAATTAACCGCATTTTTACCATACTTTCCAAAAGGGAAATCGCCTTTTTATCAATTAAATCAATTGTCATTTCCATAATATTCTTACTCTAAATTAAAGTGCAAAAGTAATAATTATTTTTTATTTTTCAAAAATTATCTTTTCTAACTCTTCTGCCGAATTTGCAATAAAATTCGGCTCATACTCTTGCAATTCACTGAGCGGACGAAACCCCCAAGTTACACCGACAACATCAATGTCCGCATTTTTAGCGGTTTGCATATCTACGCAAGTATCGCCAACATACAAAGTATCAGAGCGTTGTATTTGCGTTATTTTTAAAATTTCTTCTACAATTTGCGGGTCGGGTTTGATTGGAAAGTCCGCCCGATGTCCAAAAACGGCGATAAAATTTATTGTCGGAAAAAACTTTTTTACAACATCTATTGTTGCTTCGTGAATTTTGTTTGAAGCAACGGCAAGCATAAAACCATTTTCTTGAAGTTTTTCAAGTAAATTTACAATGCCTTCGTATGGTTTTGTAAATTTATCAGAGTTTGCCAAATAATGCTTTAAAAATTCGTGCCTGACCATTTGAAAAACATCGTTATTGTAACGTTCTTCGGCAGGCAATGCCCGTAAAAGCAAATTATTTACGCCGTTTCCAACCATAAAATTGTATTGCTCAACCTCGTGCGTTGGAAAGTTGTACAATTTCAAAGCATAATTCGCGCTATTTGCCAAATCCTCAATGGTGTTGAGCAAAGTTCCGTCTAAATCAAAAATTATCAGTTTCTTCATTATCTTTTTTTGCAAAATTACAAATTTATTAAACATTTTCATAGTTTTTTGGTCTAAATCTTAGAATAATTTTTTTGTAACTAAAATTAATTGTAAATTTGCAAACTATGAAATGGAAATTTTTGATAATATTTTTGATAATTTTGAGTAGTGTAAATGTTCGTGCTAATAACACTATTCCATCTCAAAGTGGTGGTTTTTTGGTCAAAATGATTGTTATAAACGGCGACACAATGATTTACGAAGAGTTGCCTGTTTTATATTGTTACGCGCCTTTGAAATTTAAAAACAAAAAAGAGGAACAATTTTATTGGCGCACAGTGCGCGATGTGAAGCGTGTTTTGCCGCTCTCAAAGTACATAAGAGGCGTGATGGAGCAGACCAACAAAACCCTTATGGAACTGCCAAACAAAGCATCGCGCGACAACTATATGAGGCAATTTGAAAAACGAATCTACAAAGAGAACGAAAAAGAGTTTTCAAAACTTACGTTAAATCAAGGAAAAATGTTAATTCGTTTGGTTGATAGAGAGTGCAACGCAACCTCTTATGAGCTAATCAAAGCGTATCGCGGGTCGTTTAGAGCGGGGTTTTGGCAGGTTTTTGCCAAAATGTTCGGCGCAAGTTTAAAAACAGATTTCGGTACAACAGAGGAAGATAAACTAATTGAACGAATAATCACTCTCGTTGAAGCAGGACAATTATAATTTATTGATTAACAAATAATTACAAAAATTTTATGCAAGTTAGAATTGAAGAAAGTTGGGGCAAAATTCTTGAAAATGAATTTCAAGAACCATATTTTGAGCAACTTACAAATTTTGTGAGGCAGGAATACGCAACTCGAAAAATATTTCCGCCTTCGCGTTTGATTTTCAACGCTTTTGATTCCTGTCCGTTCGACAAATTAAAAGTTGTTTTGCTCGGACAAGACCCATATCACGGCATCGGACAGGCGCACGGCTTGTGTTTTTCAGTTAATGACGGAGTGCTGTTGCCACCCTCGCTGCAAAATATTTACAAGGAAATTTCGGACGATTTGCAGGTACTACCTTACCCTACCGGCAATTTGGAACGCTGGGCAAAACAAGGCGTTTTTCTGCTCAACGCAACTTTGAGTGTTCGGGCAAATATTGCCGGTTCGCATCAAGGAAAAGGTTGGGAACAATTTACCGATGCGGTAATTCAAAAAATTGCAGAACAAAAAGAGAATGTTGTTTTCTTGCTTTGGGGAAACTACGCCATTCAAAAAAGCCGAATGATAGACCCATTCATACATAAAATTCTTACTGCGCCCCACCCTTCGCCGCTTTCGGCATATCGCGGGTTTTTTGGCTGCAAACATTTTTCACAGGCAAATGATTATTTGGTGGAAAAGGGGTTAGAGGCGATAGATTGGAGGTAATTTCAATTAAAAATTAAAATAATAATAATAGTGCGTATTTCAACACATTATTATTTTTTTTTGTAATTTTGCAACTTGAAAAGCCGTAAGAAAAAATTTAAAAACAATGAACAATCCTCTTTACATTTACAACACATTAACTCGCAAAAAAGAACAATTTATTCCGCTGCACAAGGGCAAAGTCGGTATGTATGTTTGCGGACCAACCGTTTATGGCGATGCACATTTGGGACACGCACGCCCTGCAATAACATTTGATATTCTCTTTCGTTGGTTAAAATATTTGGGCTATAAAGTGCGTTATGTACGCAACATCACTGACGTTGGGCATTTGGAAAACGATTCCGACGAGGGCGATGATAAAATTGCAAAAAAGGCGCGCTTGGAGGAAATAGAGCCGATGGAAGTAGTGCAATATTACACCTTACGTTATCAAAAAGCAATGGAAATGCTGAATGTTCTGCCGCCGAGTATTGAACCGCACGCAAGTGGACATATTGTTGAACAAATGGAGTTTGTGCAAAAAATTCTTGATGCAGGTTTTGCTTATGAAAGCAACGGCTCGGTCTATTTTGATGTGGAAAAATACAACAAAGAACATCATTATGGAAAGTTATCGGGTAGAAATATTGACGAACTTTTGGAAAACACGCGCCAACTTGACGGACAAAGCGAAAAACGTAAAAGCGTTGATTTTGCATTGTGGAAAAAGGCATCGCCCGAACATATAATGCGTTGGAAATCAAAGTGGAGCGATGGTTTTCCCGGTTGGCATTTGGAGTGTTCGGCTATGGGAACAAAATATTTGGGCGAAACTTTTGATATTCACGGCGGGGGAATGGACTTGATGTTTCCGCACCACGAATGTGAAATTGCGCAATCTACCGCTGCGCTCGGACACGAAAGCGTAAAATATTGGGTGCATAACAATATGATTACAATCAACGGACAAAAAATGGGTAAATCGCTCGGAAATTTTATTACTTTGGAAGAGTTTTTTACAGGAAATCACAAACTTCTTACACAAGCGTTTTCGCCGATGACAATTCGTTTTTTCATTTTGCAGGCGCATTATAGAAGTACGCTTGATTTTTCGTCTGATGCATTGGTTGCTTCACAAAAAGGACTTGAACGATTGATTGAAGCGTATGAGCGACTGCAAAAAATTACCTCCGCAAACGAAACAAATGTTGAAGTTTCGGGCTTGCGCAAACGTTGCGAAGATGCAATGAATGACGACCTGAACACGCCAATTGTAATCTCACATCTTTTTGATGCAGCAAAAGCAATTAACACAATTTATGACGGAAACGGCAAAATTTCAGCAGAAGATTTAGAGGAATTAAAATCAGTTTTTAATCTCTATTTACTTGATATTTTGGGACTTAAAACCGAACAAGAAAATTCTCAAACATCTGAAAGTTACAAAAAAGCGGTTGATTTGCTTTTAAATATGCGTTTGGAAGCAAAACAAAATAAGGACTGGGTTTTGTCCGACAAAATTCGTAATGAACTCACATCTTACGGCTTTAATATCAAGGACACAAAAGAGGGGTTTGAATGGTCGCTTTAAGAACACAAATAAATTTAAAAATATGAAAAATTTTTTTCTTACTTTTTTCGGAATTATGTTTGCTGCTGCAACATTTGCGCAGCAAGATGTTGTTGTTGAAAACAGCACTACCCTGCCCTATTATGAAAGCATTGACGATGTAAAACTTGCAATGTCAAATTTTAAACAAAAAGAGATTTTGGCAGCAATGAAATTTCAAACGCCAAACTTTTACAAACAATTCCGTAGCGGACAACGCCTCAACAGATGGGGAAGCGGTTTTATTCTTGTAGGTACTGGTTATTTTATTGCTTTTACGGCTACAAGACCTCTTGATTTTTGGTATAATCTTGATGGAACTATTGCTGTGCCAATAACAGCGTTGGCAGTTATTGGAGGCGGTACTACAATGGTTTGTTTTGGACAAAAATATAAGCACAATGCAAAAAATTCCTTTGCCACAGATATTTACAACGGCAAAGCGCATTTAACAAAAAACAAATTTCAACCCGAATTTAATCTAAATTTCACAGGAAATGGTGTTGGGTTTTTGGTAAATTTTTAAATAAATTATAACAATGACAAAAATCGGCATACTTTCAGATACTCACGGACATATAGACGAAAAAATCATTGAATTTTTTGCGCCCTGTGATGAAATTTGGCACGCGGGCGACATCGGCGATATTTCTGTAATTAACAAACTATCTGAAAACAAAGAAGTCAAAGCGGTTTTTGGAAATATTGACGGCGGAATTGTCCGTCAAAGTTTTTCCGAATTTCTGCTTTTTAAATGCGAAAATGTTGATGTTTTACTAACGCATATTGGCGGTTACCCAAAAAATTATTATGGAAAAGCGTATTCCAAAATTTTAGAATATAAACCCAAAATTTTTGTCTGCGGACATTCACATATTTTAAAAGTTATCAACGACACTAACCTTAATATGCTTTGCATTAATCCCGGTGCTGCGGGAATTTATGGCTTTCACGCTCGGCGTACAATGCTACGCTTTGAAATTGATGGCGATAATATTCAAAATATGGAAGTATTGAATATTCCAATATAAAAAAATTGGCTGCTTTAACAAGCAACCAATTTTTTTTAGTTTTGTATTTTTTATTTCAATAATGCTGAAAATGCACCATTTGTAATAAATGGTAAAAATTCTGCACTTCTCAAGAATTTATCTTTGTAACTTCTATCTGCATTCAATGTACTTGCTGTGTTTTTGAGCAAGTTTGTTGTATCGTTGGTACGAGCAGCAATGATTGATTGCAAATAATATGTTTTTGCATTTGGTGTTTCGATGCCGTCCAAAATTTTTCTTGCACCGCTATAATCTTTATCCAAAATTCTTGCCAAAGCAGAATTGTTTGAAATAGAATTTCCAAATTTACTTACAGCCGTTTTATAGTCGCCTTTTATGATAGCAACTACTCCGTTAGCAAAATTCAAAGCATCGCCTACTCCGCCTGCATTGCCAAGATATGTTTCCGCGTTTGCAATATCGCCTCTTACAATAGAAACAATACCTTTATTGTAGTTTGCAATCGCGTTATTTTTATCCATTTGCAACGCTTTTGTGAAGTTTTGGTCAGCAGCGTCTAAATTACCTGCATTAAATTGCAAAACGCCAAGATTGTTATAACCTCTTGGGTCATTCGGGAAAAAAGAAATTACTTGTCTGTAAATATCTTCTTTTTCTTTTAAATTGTCTGTAAGAGTTGCAGAATAAAGCAATTCTTCAACACTCAAAGAAGAAGGATTATTTCTTAAAGCCAATCTAATTTCATCATCAGATTTTCCAAGAATTTCCGTTGCAAGAGTAAGTTTTGAACGACGAAGTTCCGGTAAAATTTTCTCTGCAATTTCTTTGAAAGCAACAGAAAGATTTTTAATTTGTCTTTCTCTCTCTGCTGGGTCTGAGTACATAGATAAAACTCTGAGAATCATATCTTTGTCTTGAATAGACGAACTTTCCATCAACTTTCTGAAACCTTCCCAATCCTGAGCAGTGAATTTTCCGCTAACATTTACATCGGCTTTCAATCTTTTCAACTGATTATCAATGTATCTTGTCGTTTCTTTTTCACGCGCAGCGGCAAGTTTTTCGTTGAGTTCAACACCGCCATCTGGAGAAGCATAAGAAGAAATTTCAATTCCTTTAACGTTCATACCTTCGGTTTTAGATGCTGCTTGCATCTTTTTTGTCAAATCGGCAACATTTTTTAACTCCGAACTTCTGATGTTCGATTGTTGAATAAGGAACTTTATTTGAGCCTCTTCCTTTTGTTCAATAACCTTTTGGAAAGCATCAGGCATAATCTTAACACCCAGTTCATCAGCATTTTCAAGAACCAAAAGCGGTGTTGTGATAACGCCGTCAGCAACTTTCACAGGCTCAAAAGTGATTGTTTTCTTTTTCTGTTTAACAGTTGCTTCCATAAAAAGTTCAGACTGTTCAAACTCTGGCGAATAGTCAAAAGATACTTTTTGTGAATACTTTCCACCTTTTTTGAAGTTGATTACAGGGTTGTTTCCTTTAATTTTTTCGCCTTGATACATCTTCGGAGTTCCGCGAAGAACTGCACCTGAAGTTTTTGATTTTAAAACAGGAACAACCGTGAGTTCCATATTTTTCGCGAAATACTTTGCAGGAAAAGTGCCTTCAACTGTACACTCTACCTTTCCGCCTTTAAGTTCGAGCGGACTTGGCGTAACTTTCAATTGGTCTATAAATTCCTTTGGAATTTTGCAACCAAATACAACTAATGCAATAAGTGCAGTAGCAAAAATTAGATTTTTTGTTTTCATTGTAACTAATTGATTTATAAATGAATAATTATTTTTGTAACGGAAAAGTATGTTCTAAAAAATCGAAAACAAATGTAATAATTTTTTTTTAATTAGAATAGCTTTTAACTATTTTTGTAATAAATTATTTTTAAACAATAAATTAATAAATATATATTTTATAAATTAATAAATTCTTTGTTTATGATATTGTCTTGTTAATAAATTTATTCTTATTTTAATTTATTGATTTTCAATAAGTTTTTTGCAAATTTTTTATAAAGTTTGATGTTGATAAGATTTATAAAAAATTTCTTTTTGTTTGTAAATCGATATAAAATAGAGTTATTAATTCTTATTAAATTTTTATAACAAAATTATCAACAAACCAAAACTTACTTTATTGCTTTTGAAAAATAAATTTTATTATCGTTTAAACTTATAATTTTCAACAAATAAACACCGTTTGGAAAATCGCTTTTCGCAATATTTATTTCGTTTGTAAAGTTAAAAGTTTTCAACAATATACCGTTAACAGCATAAATTTCCATTAAATAATTTCCATAACTCATTGATACAGACCAATTTAATGGATAATTTATCACTTCAAACTTATTATCTTTAATTTCTGTAATACTTGTTGTTCCTGTACAATCAATTGCTTCTGTGCTTTGTTTATTTCTTAAAATGTTTTCACGAAATTCTGAATGACTTATTTGTGGAACTGGACTTGTTGGACAGTTTGTTTGCTGAAAATTAAAAGTAATATTTTGTCCGCTTCTTTGAATTTGTGAAACATTCTTTCCCCAATCTCTGTTACTTCCTGTTACAGATTCGAAATTATAACTGGTTACACCTGAAGTCGGAAAAGCCCAACTACCCATTGTACTGCCTGCTTTCATTATTGCCACGCCTTTTGGCGAAGAATTATTAACTGTGTTATTATTCCATCTTGAAGAATTAAAATTTATGCGCGTAATCAAAAGTCCCGAACCGGGCAAATATCTATCATAAGAGATTTGTTGTCGATTTTCAACCATATAAAATTCTGTTGCGTTTGGATTTTGTCCGTTGAGATTGTGAGAATTATTTCTTGCAACTAAATAGGCTTTTTTATTAGCACTGTGTAACGGTTCTAAAGAATAATTATTACACATTGTTAAAATTTCGGGCATAAACCAACCAAGATAAAACATCTCATAAGCTGAATACATTGCGGGAACATCGCCATTTCTACCAGGACCATTATAACAACCCAAATCCATTACGTCCCAATATTCAAGATTTGTGTCCCAACTATTGTATGTGTTGTACAAATCTGGCAAACCAAGAACGTGGCTAAACTCGTGAACAAAAGTGCCAATGCCGTCCATTTCTGTTCCACTGGCATTTTTTAATTCCGAACTGCAAGCATAGTCATAAATTCGCACGTTTCCAAATTGCGGTCTTGAAGTGACTACCCAACGATGAGGCCAAATTGTATTGCTGCCTCCGCCAGATGCTTCACTGTAACCGGCATAAAAAACAAAAACATTATCAACATAACCATTTCCGCTTGTGTCATATTGACTTAAATTAACGCCTGCATTATATGCTAAAGAACAGGCGTGTATAATCATTTGTTCTGCATTTCTATCATTATTTGCAGCATAATACGCCGAAGTTTGAGGTAAAGTGTATGGACCATAAACATCAAAAGTAGGTTGAAAAATAGAATCAGAACAAGCAATAAAATAATCGCGAGCTGAGCCAACAGCACTATTTTTGTTGTAACCTTTTTGATTTAAAAGATTACAAAAAGCAATATTTGCATTTGGTGTAACAAATGCTTTGTCAGAAAAATTTACCAAAATAACAAGACCTCTTTCGCCAACAGCAGCAGTAGAGGAGAGCGCATTCACACTTCTTAACAAATGTCTTTGTTCTGCACGCTCCTTTCTTATTTTTGTTGAAATCTCATATACATTATTATTATATAATGTGTTTATAAAAGAAGTTTCATTGTTTGAACGAATTTCTTTGTTTTTTGCCAAAACTCCTGTTGTAGAAATTTCACCAGTCTGGTTCATTTTGGCGTATTCAAAAATACCATTAGAATTTTCGGCTATCAAAACACCATCTTCTGTGGTTTTGAAATTAAAATGTTCATCGCCTTGTAACCTAATAGAAATTTCCGTTCCGTTTTTTTGTAAAACATTGATAACAATAGGTTTAGCAGGAACAGAAAAAACTAAATTTATTGAAATAATAACGAATGTTATTAAAGATAATAACTTTTTCATTGTAAAAATGTATTATTAGGTTTAAAAAATAATTTTTCTTTTTTAATTTGATTTTTTAAAAATTTTACTTCGCTTTTTGAGCGATTTTCTATGTTATTTGCAATCATTTTTGATGGTACATAGTTTCCGTTTTTATCAATTTTTGCATAACGAAAGAATCCATCTTGGTCTTGCACAATCACAAAACCATCAATTGTAGTTCTAAAATTTCGCCATTCATCGCCGTGCAAACGAATTGTAAGTTTGTCGCCATTTGGTTGCGTAATTTCGATAGGGTGGGGTGTAGCAGGCACTCTTGACGGACGTTGCTGTGCCGACAAAAATGCAATACAAAATAGTGATAATATTAAAAAATGACTTCTCATATCAAAATAATGTTTGTTCTTTTTCTGTTTGCTGCAAAATATAATGTAGAGTTGTTTCCCGCATAAATTTTGCGCAAGTAGTAAGTTTGTGATTTACAATAAAATTGCTAATAAGTTTTTTTTCCTTATCGTTGAGCATAATCGAAATTTTGTGAATTCTCGGTAGTTTTTTCTGCTTTTTCATTTATTTAAAATTAAACTAACTGCAAAGATAAACAAATTTTTTAACTTGGCAAAGCCGTGTTATTAGGAAATACAAAACAAAATTTTTTAATTAAATTAGACAAATTTTTATAAGTAAGGTTTAATTTGTACTCAGGATTTTTTTGAAAAAATAAAATAAATATTTGTAAATTAAAATAATTATTATTACCTTTGTGGCATTATTTTATTTATAAACTTTAATTTTAAAAATCAGTATGAAAAAGTTTTTCTTATTATCAATTATCGCAGTAGCGATTGGCTTTTCTTCTTGTGACAACAAAGAAAAATGTTGGGAAGTAAAATACAAGATAGGTGGTGCTCAACACACTCAATATGTTTTTGATACAAAATCAAATGTAGAGGGTCGTTATAGAAACAACAGTGATTATCCTGATGTGTCTATCAATGAAGTAAAAAAGAGCCAAATAGATTGTCTTGTTGCAAATAATCCTTGATTTATAAAAAAAGTCGCAAATCGCGGCTTTTTTTGTGCCTAATTTTTTGTAATTTTGCAGTTCAAAAAATTTAACGAATGAAATTTTCCTACGATGTAATATTAATCGGTGCGGGGCACGCGGGCTGTGAGGCGG
>Ga0209737_10000377_pt1 | contig 38335 bp, 29 predicted proteins | sample TergutCu122P3_FD_187284 | JGI IMG/M metagenome (GOLD analysis project Ga0209737, IMG submission 187284) | Cubitermes ugandensis P3 segment gut microbial communities from Kakamega Forest, Kenya - Cu122 P3 (SPAdes) (version 2) | ecosystem: Host-associated > Arthropoda: Insects > Digestive system...
CCCGCCTCAACGAGCGCGGGAACCCTCTCCTCGTAGTCATGAGAGTTGATGCCGGCTCCTACTACATAACGCTTGTGTGAATCGTGTAGTTCGAGTGCGTTGCGCTTGTGCGAATCATAGTCTTTGCGAAATACGAAATAGAGCAAGCGACCCTCGCTATCCAAGATAGGGAGCTGGTTGAGCTTGTTATCCCAAATAATATCGTTCGCCTCAGTAAGCGTAGTACCCTCTTGCGCGGTAATCAGTTTGTCGAACGGCGTCATGAACGTCGAGATGACCGTTGCGGGATCAAGACGTGAGACGCGATAGTCTTTGCTCGTCACCATGCCGAGGAGTTTTCCTCCGGCAGTTCCGTCTTCAGTGACCGCTACAGTCGAATGTCCTTGGCGCTCTTTGAGTTCCAGAAGATCCTTGAGCGTCTGGTCGGGACGGATGTTGCTGTCACTAGGAACGAATCCTGCCTTGTGGCTCTTGACCCGCTTGACCATCGCGACCTGATCCTCCACGGATTGCGACCCGTAGATGAAGCTGATACCGCCCTCTTTGGCCAGTGCGATAGCCATCGTATCATTGCTCACAGATTGCATGATTGCGCTCACCAGCGGGATATTGGCATGCAACGACGCCTCTTCGCCCTTTCGATACTTCACAATGGGGGTGCGCAAAGAAACCGCAGATGGAGTACAGTTTTTATCGGTAAATCCCGGAATGAGAAGGTATTCACTAAAGGTACGAGAAGGTTCATCGTAATAGTAGGCCATTGAGGTCCTCCGTATGGTCGTTTCGTGTGTGGGTACTTATTGTAACAGGAATCACCTAAAATCAGAGGTGTTATCGATTGATATATTCATGCAGCGACGGTGAGGGCTTATGGCAAAAAATAATGTGACAAAAATCCTTCTTGTGGCATTGGTTTTGTTGTTGGCAGCAGGCGTCTGGGGTTACAAAACACTACTTCCTGACCCCACATCTCCCGCTCTCCATGGAGACGACAGCGTGCAAGTCGATAGTGTGCGTGAATCTTTTGAAGTCAGTACGATCGACCTTGATAAACTTAAATCCCGCGGGCTTCCTCTCATAATCAATTTCAGCGGAGATGGTTGACCCTCCTGCAGCGTGATGCTGCCGGATCTCGTGAAGTTCCATGATGAGTACAATGAGGAAAAAATGACCGTAGTGTCTTTGAACCTTGGTAAGAACAAGAGTGGCGCGAATGGTTTTCCCGTTACCGCTATTCCTACTCAGTTCATATTCGATGCAGACGGTAGTCCCTACAGACCGAAGAACTTCGCCACTGGAAGCTCATTCGAACTAATCACAGACGACGTGGGCGAGCACACCCTTACCAAGCACATCGGCTCCCTCTTCTACGATGATATGGTCACCATCTATGAGGACATCATCGGTCAATAGCCGAGTATCCTATGGAGTGGCTTAATCCAATCCTAGAATTCCTAGCCGATCTGCTCACAACTGCAGGATGGATCGCGCCTCTTCTCGCATTTGGAGCAGGTGTCGTCACAAGCCTTATGCCGTGCTGTCTGTCCAGCCTTCCCTTGATTATGGGATATGTCGGAGGGACCGGCGCAGATTCAAAACGAGGGTTTCGGATGTCTTTGATGTTCGCTCTCGGTATGGTGATTGTAACCACGGCGCTCGGTGCGGCAGCTGCATTGTTGGGCAGATTGTTGCTCTTGGGAGGTACATGGTACTACCTCGTGCTGGGCGTACTGATGCTTCTCATGTCACTACAAATATTCGGAGTTTTCGAGTTCGTTCCCTCGACACACCTCACCTCACGTGCCACCAAACGTGGCTATTGGGGAGCATTTCTTGCGGGATGTTTAGGAGGGCTCTTTGCAAGTCCCTGCGCAACGCCGGTGCTTGTCGTACTGTTGGGAATAGTCGCAACGTCTGGAAACATTCTGTGGGGAATCCTTTTACTTTTGATGTACTCTGCTGGTCATAGCATTCTGATACTTGCAGTCGGCACTTCTGTGGGAATCGCCCGCCAAATCACCACATCGCCTCGCTATGGTCACATCAGTCACATCCTGCAAGTTGTAATGGGAATTCTTACGCTTGCGCTGGGGCTTTATATGCTCTACCTTGGTTTTTAGCCTTAAACCACATCTTTTCAAACCACAGCATAAGGTTGGTGAGCTCGAGGTAAAGAGGGTACGAGACGATTGCCAACGGAACCCAGATGACAAGTAGCCAGTTTAAAACAGGACGAAGCTCGAAGAAAGTATCGATAAATATAAACGACAGGAAATATCCTGCGATAAGAATGATATTCATGGCAAACTTCGGTTTGGTATAAGGCTGACTCACACGCACCAGCAAGAATGCGGATATGATACCGGCCATAAGGACGCTGAGCGTCGAGGTCTGTCCATATGACAATCCTCCCAATTGACTGAGATACTGAACTGCAATGATGTTGGCCACCACAAGGAGTGCGGCCGGTACTCCATCTTTGAGCAATTGATGCCCGAATCGATCGTTCATCGTCTCGTAGTTGGGAGTAAACGTGAGGAAGAATGAAGGGATGCCGATCATGAAGAAATTGATGAGCGTAAGCTGGATCGGCTGGAACGGATACTCGAACGGCAGAAGGATGAACGCAATCGTGAGAAGAACCGTGTAGATGGTTTTCGAGATATAGAGTGATGCGACCTTCTCGATATTGTTGACGACTCGACGCCCTTCCTTCACCACATCGACCATGGAGCTGAAGTCCGAATCGACCAATACGAAGTCTGCAACAGTACGTGCGGCATCGGATCCGCTCGCCATCGCAACACTGACATCTGCCTCGCGAAGCGCCATCGTATCGTTGACGCCGTCACCTACCATACCGACAGTCTTGCCGATATTCTGCAGCGCCTCGACCATCCGTTGTTTTTGGGCCGGAGAGGTTCGACCGAATACCGTATAGGTGTGCATGAGCTCTTCGAGGGGCTGGTCGTCGCGGACTCGGCTCATGTCGACAAAATGCCGAGCCCCCTTGATACCCGCCATAGACGCAATCGTTGAAACTGTCTGAGGATCGTCGCCGGATATGACTTTGATTTCGACATCGTTTTCCTGGAAAAAAGCGAATGTCTCTTTGGCGGACTCACGGACGTTATCGACAAGGGTTACGAGAGCTACCGGCTTGAGCTTCGCGGGAAGATCGGTTCCTGACAAAAGTGCATCGCTCTGAGCGAGCAGGAGTGTCCGCAGACCTTGCTCCGCATATCCCGCAACCGCTTCTCGTAACGTGTCGTCCATATTCTTCATTACGAATTCGGGGGCACCGAAGACGTAAGACCCCTTATCCTTGAACGATTGACTGCTCCATTTGCGAGACGATGAGAATGCTACGGAATCAGTTACTGTCCATATGCTGTCACCCTTGAAGCGCTCATGAAGAGCATGGGCGGTCTCGTTGTCATCAGCCATAACCGCGACGAATTGGGTAAGTGCTTCTCCGGCATCATCCTGTGTGCCCGAAAGTGGAATCAATTCATCAACCGTAAGTGTTCCATCCGTAATCGTACCGGTCTTGTCTACACAAAGCACGTCGACACGAGCGAGTGTCTCGATCGAGGTCATCGACTGAGTCAAGGTCCGATGGCGCACAAGGTTGAATGCCCCTACCGCAAACGCAACACCGGTGAGCAACATCAGCCCATCGGGAACCATGCCGACCGCAGCAGCAACCATTGCAATTACTGATTCAGTAAAGTTATTCGTGTTGAAATAACTGCGAGCAAACAGAAGGGCGCTGAGAGGAATGAGCACAAATGCGAGGAACTTGATAATGAAGTTGATGATACGCATGAGTTGGGAGTTCGACTTCTTCTCATAGCGCGTTACCGCAGATATCGATTGCGCGTAGCTGTCAGCACCAACAGCCGTTACTTGCACAACACCGCTTCCCGCGACAACAAAACTGCCGGAATACACTTCGTCTCCTGGATTCTTAACTATCGAATGCGATTCGCCTGTCAGCAATGATTCATCGACTTCGAGACTATTCGAAGCAACAACTTTGCTGTCTGCTGTCACCTGATTGCCGAGCGCAAGCAATATAGTATCTCCCAATACGACATCTTCTTGGGGAATGGATTGCTCCTGCCCGTCTCTGACCACTTGCGTGTGTGTCTGGGTGATGACGGCAAGCTTGTCGATAGTGAGCTTTGCGCGAATATCCTGAAATGCACCGATAACGGTATTGGCCACCGCTATGAGAATGAACAGTCCGTTCTTGTGTTCACCGACAGCCATTATCAGAACAAACAGCATGAAAAGAAGTGCGTTGAAGAGGGTGAATGTGTGATCGCGAATGATCTGTGGAACAGTACGGGTTAAGCTATCGGGAGACGTATTGACTTCGCTACGAGCTATTCGCTCGTTGACCTCTTCAGTTGTTAATCCTTGGATTTGTGTCTCCACCACATCCCTCTCGCACGTATCAGCAACTCCCACACAATATGGAATTTATTATACTCACAAGATTGCTGCCGCTTTCTTATAAATCAGCCTGCGGTCTAAAATTTCATCTTTGCGGTATTGGTTGCTAATAAACCACATTATTGATAATCTATTCAGGCGCATTTTTGTGCAACCGCATTCGTGCGGGCCTGTAGCTCAGGTGGTTAGAGCGCACGCCTGATAAGCGTGAGGTCGCTGGTTCAAGTCCAGCCAGGCCCACCATTATTTGAAAATCAATCTTGTATACTTAGCGTGCTTTCACACGCAAGCCATCGGTGAACGAGACATTGCTTGCAAGGGCAACTTCTTCGCCAACTTTCAATCCGCTACGAATCTCGACATTTTTATCAGTAACCTCGCCTACGGCAACTGCTCTTTTGACAAGACGCCCTTCTCCAGCGACATAAACAAAGTCATTGGCACCTTCAGAGAAAAGTGCCTGACGCGGAATCGTCACAACCCCTTCTTGGGTGGACACCTTGATGACCGCGTCACCCTTCATCCCAATGGCAAGTTTGTCTTTGTTCGCGTCAAGGGTGATCTCGACAGAAAATACTGTTCCGCCAGTCATCGTCGTTTGGGCGACTTTGGCAATCTTTGCCACAACTCCATCGAAGGTTTCTCCCGCAAAACTGTCAAGGGTGACCGTCGCGCTCTGCTCAAGCGAGACACGAGCTATATCGGCCTCACTGATTTCTGCAACGAATCGCATATTCTCCGAGTTGGTTATCGTGAAAAGTGCCATGCCGGGAGTGATTGCACTCCCCTCCATCAGGACAGAGCCGCTCAACGGTGTGCCTGCGCCCATAGCCTCAGATTGTGCTGAGGCAGGTGTCGGGGCAAAGATCACTATTCCTGCGACAGGAGCCTTTATGACTGCATCATCAAGAGCCTGACGAGCAAGCTCGACCTGATCTTCTGCTGCAGTAATCGCTGCACTTGCCGCACTTGCCGCACTGGCTGGGTTTCCTGATTTTGCTTGGGTAAGAGCGCTCCGTGCTGCAGCGACATTCGCTTCTGCCCCTGCAACACCAGCTGCTGCTTCCTGTTGACCGACTTCAGCAAGTCGCAACATCGACTCCATGAACTCGATCTCTTCCGGATCGGATTTCGGGTCAGCTCGTAACTCGGCGATGTGGTTTTTAATATCGGCAACCTCGTCATCAGCAAGTCTCTTATATTCAAGAGCAACGGATACGCCCATCTGAGCTGCGCTAACCGCAGCATTGGCTGCATCAATTGCGCCCGACTGATTTGCCGTGGCACTATTTGCCTGCGCTAGAGCATCTTCTGCCTGCGCGAGTCCGGCTTCCGCCTGTAAGAGTTGAGTCTGCAAGGGTCCGCGATCTAACTCGAGCAGAGGAGCGCCCTTGGCGACTTTTTGCCCATCGGTCACAAATATCGTTTGCACGATGCCCTGATTCTTTGAGTGTACATCGACCGGTTTGCTGGCTTTAACCTTACCGGAACCACTCACTTCAACAGAGAATTCACTGGTGATTACCTGCGCGACATCAACCTCGATCGCTTGACCCTCCAACACGAACCAGGCCGCAACAAGTGCGAGTGCGAGAAGCACAACCATAGCAATCGTCCACCACAACCAACGGCGTGATTTTTTTGGCACATCATTTGGCACAACAGCTTCTTGGACTGGTGTTTCTATAGCCTCGATCTCTGCTGTCTCGACGATTACGTCCTGCTCTTCAGCCATGGTGACACCTATTCCTCGGTCGCCTCTGTCTCATCTACTGCGATATCCAGATCCTCATCCAACAGTGATGGTTGATTCTCGTCCTCGACAACCTCAGCGCTCGTCTTCGACTTTTTCTTCTTCGCAGAGCTTACGCGCGCAATAGCGCTTACTCGATCGGTGTCGGAGACATTCATGACTTTGACGCCTTGAGTGGCTCGACCCAATTGACTGATGTCGGATGCCTTGACGCGAATGACAACGCCCTCTTCGCTGACCAGCATCAACTCATGATCCGGGCTGACGATCTTCATGGCAGACAGGGCTCCGCGCTTAGGTGTCATGATGATGGTCTTGACACCGCCGCCGCCTCTGTGATGAGTTGGGTATTCGGATATCGGGGTGCGCTTACCGAAGCCCTTCTCGGTTACTACGAAGAGCTCGCTGTCAAGCGGTGCGATCTCCATGCCCAAGGCAACATCTTCGTCCCTGATTTTCATGCCGCGTACACCCATCGTATCGCGACCCATTGGGCGCGCCTCTTCTTCATCGAAAAGAATCGCTTTACCGTTGCTGGACACGATAACGACTTTTTGACCCGAGGTTACACGCTTGACTGAAATCAGGCGATCATCCTCACGCAAGTTGATAGCGATAAGTCCGTTGCTTTGGACGCGTGAATATGCAGCTATGTTGGTCTTCTTGACCATGCCGCGCTCGGTCGCAAAGAGCAGATACTCATCTTCGGGGAAAGTCTTCGTGTTGATAACCGCGGCGATTTCTTCCGACTGCTCGAACGGCAAGAGATTGACGACCGCGGTTCCACGCGCATGGCGTGATCCGACAGGCAGTTCGTGTATCTTGAGTCGATACACTTTACCCTTGGTCGAGAAGAAGAGGACATAATCATGGGTCGATCCTATGAAGAGATGCTCTACGAAATCGTTGTCCTTGAGATTGACGCCGGCAATACCTTTGCCGCCGCGTTTTTGTTGACGATAGGTCGCAACAGGAAGGCGCTTGACGTAGCCGGCCTTCGTGATTGTGACAACCATATCCTCTTCGGCGATAAGATCCTCGACATCAAGATCTTTCGCTGCGCTTGTAATCTCGGTGCGCCGCTTGTCCGCGAACTTCTTGCGGACCTCGGTCAACTCTTCGACGATGATGTCGAGCACCATATTGATATCGCCGAGCACCTTGGTGTAATACGCGATCTTCTCCATCAGCGCAGCAAGCTCATCTTCAATTTTCCCGCGCTCAAGACCGGTCAGACGACGAAGTTTCATCTCAAGGATGGCATCTGTCTGCGCATCACTCAATTTGAAGCGCTTGATAAGTGCGGCTTTTGCCTCCGCATCCGTCTTGCTCGCCTTGATGATCTTGATAATCTCATCGATGTTGTCGAGTGCGACGATATATCCCTCAAGGATATGCGCACGCTTTTTCGCATTGTTCAAATCGAATTGGGTTCTGCGTGTGATGACCTCTTTTTGATGCTCGATGTAGTAGCAAAGCGTCTCCTTGAGCGTCAACACCTTCGGTACACCGTCGACCAGCGAGAGGTTGATGATGCCGAAGCTCTGCTGGAGCTGCGTGTGCTTATAGAGCTTGTTGAGAACCACCTGTGGAATAGCCTGCTGCTTGAGCTCGACCACGACACGCATACCTTTACGGTCAGACTCGTCACGCAACGCACTGATTTCCGTGAGTTTCTTGTCACGCACTAGCTCCGCGATCTTTTCTACCATCTTCGACTTGTTTACCTGATAGGGAATCTCGGTAATAATGATGCGCGTGCGTCCGGTGCTGGTCTGCTCGATATGGGCCCGACCACGCATGATAACCGATCCGCGACCTGTTTCATACGCCTGGCGAATACCGTCGCGTCCCATAATGAGGCCGGCGGTTGGGAAATCGGGTCCGGGAAGAACTTTGAGCAATTCATCGATTGTGGCATCAGGATTCTTTATCAGGAGAATCGTCGCATCAATCACTTCACCCAGATTGTGGGGCGGGATGTTGGTCGCCATACCGACCGCGATACCCGCCGATCCGTTGACCAGCAGATTGGGGTAGCGCGCAGGAAGAACCAGGGGCTCCTGAAGCGATTCGTCATAGTTGGGCCCGAAGTCAACCGTTTCTTTATCAAGATCACGCAGAAGCTCCATCGCCACTTTCTGCAAACGGGACTCCGTGTAACGCATTGCCGCCGGGCTGTCGCCGTCAACCGAACCGAAGTTTCCATGACCGTCTACAAGCGGCTTACGCAGACTGAAGTCTTGCGCCATACGAACCATCGTGTCATAGACCGCCGCATCACCGTGCGGATGGTACTTACCGATTACTTCTCCAACGGTCCACGCGGATTTTTTGTACGGTTTGCTCGGCGTCAATCCCGACTCGTTCATCGCATACAAAATACGTCTGTGCACCGGCTTGAGCCCGTCGCGCACGTCAGGAAGCGCGCGCGCGACGATAACGCTCATCGCGTACTCGAGAAACGACGAGCGCATCTCCTTGTGAATCTCTATGGGAACGTAGGTGGTTCCGGTCGTGTCGATGCTTAGTGTGCTGTCATCTGCCATGGTTACCACCTCCTATATATCCAAGAACCGAACGTCTTTTGCGTGACGCTGGATGAATTCTTTACGTGGTTCAACTTGATCTCCCATCAGGTCTGAAAAGACCTCTTCGGCCATCATGGCGTCCTCCATCGTCACCTGCATAAGGGTGCGACGATCGGGATCCATGGTTGTCTCCCAGAGCTGTTCGGGGTTCATTTCTCCCAAACCCTTGTAGCGCTGGATCCTGTATTTGGCATCTTCGCCAAGCCCTGCAATCGCTTCTTGTAGCTGCTCTTCGTTGTATGCGTATTGACTCTTCTTGCCCACACTCAATTTATAAAGAGGGGGTTGTGCGATATAGACATACCCGTGCCTGATCATATCCGGCATGAAACGATGGAAAAATGTGAGAATCAGGCATCTTATGTGCGCGCCATCGACATCGGCATCCGTCATGATGATCGCCCTGTGATACCGCGCGCCCTCGATATCGAACTCTTCGCCGATACCGGTACCCATCGCGGTAACCATCGCCTGGATCTCCTGGCTGGAAAGCGCTTTTGCAAGGGCTGCGCGCTCGACGTTGAGTATCTTTCCGCGCAGGGGTAGGATTGCCTGAAAACTACGGTCGCGCGCCTGCTTGGCACTACCGCCCGCACTATCGCCCTCGACGAAGTAGACTTCGCAAAGCGCGGGATCGGTCAGCGAGCAGTCCGCCAACTTGCCGGGTAGAGAGCCAGCTCCCAAAAGCGCATTCTTGCGACTTGCCTCACGCGCCTTACGCGCGGCAGCACGCGCCTTCGCGGCCTGCGTGGCTTTGCCCACGATAAGTTTTGCGGGGCGGGGATGCTCCTCTAGATACTCGGCAAGACCTTGTGTCACAATCTGCTGCACAAGCCCTCTCATCTCCGTATTGCCTAACTTCGTCTTTGTCTGACCCTCGAACTGGGGATCATGAAGTTTGACGCTCAAAACGGCTACGAGGCCCTCACGGATATCCTCACCCGACAGGTTGCTATCCTTTTCTTTGAGGATATTCTGTCGGCGCGCGTAATCGTTAATAGTTCGGGTCAACGCATTCTTGAATCCTTCGAGGTGCGTTCCGCCTTCGTGGGTGTTGATATTATTCGCAAACGCGAGGGTCCGGTCGGTGTATCCCGTGTTCCACTGCAAGGCAACCTCGACTGTGCCGTCATCGGTCTCTCCTGAGAGGTAGACGGGTTTGGCATGAATGGTCTCTTTGTTCTTGCTGAGGTATTTTACGAAGTCGACGATACCGCCCGCATAGCGGAATTCGTCCTTGATAACCTCGTCGCCACGCTCATCGGTCAGGTTGATTCTCAGATCGCGATTAAGAAACGCCGTTTCGCGCATGTGGGTCTTAAGGACGTCGTAGTCGAAATCGAGGGTCTCGAAGATCTCCGCATCAGGCATGAAGGTGATCTTGGTCCCCGTTGCCTTCGAGTTGCCGATAGGAGCGAGCTTAGCCACAGGTTTTCCATAACGATACTCCTGCATCCAAATCTTGCCGTCGCGCTTCACTTCGACCCGAAGACTCTCCGAGAGCGCGTTGACGACCGAAGATCCCACACCGTGCAATCCGCCGGAAACCTTATACCCCTCACCACCGAACTTTCCTCCGGCATGAAGCACCGTCAGCACTACCTCGACAGTGGGTTTCCTAAGCTTCGGGTGGTTGTCTACCGGAATACCCCGTCCATTGTCGGTGACTGATACGCTCCCGTCTTTATTGATGACGATATCAACCGTCGTGCAGTGACCGGCAAGTGCCTCGTCGACGCTGTTGTCGACGATCTCATACACCAGATGATGGAGCCCGCGAGGACCCGTTGAGCCGATATACATACCGGGACGCTTGCGAACCGCCTCAAGCCCTTCGAGCACTTGTATGTCTTTAGCTGAATACGAAGATTCGCTCTTTTTTGCCACAATATCTCCTTGTGTTTTTGCCCGAACCCACCTCTTTTGAAAGAGTATTTAGGGGGTGATCCAGACCGGTTTTTTTGCCACTATTATTATCTCATGGGGCGGGTACAAAAAGTGACTGCCGTTACTACTTCGCCACCTAACTCCATATTAAGTCGCGTACGGTATTCTTCGGCTAAAAATGTCAGCTCCTGCGCCCAGGTGCCGGAGTCCACGACTACTGTCACCCTGCCATCGGAGTAGAGAATGTTCTTAGTGTGCGAACTTACTGTTTCACCTGCGATTTTTCTGAATGATTTCGCAATCATTCCCTGGCATTCCACATGTGCCCCATCGATGTCCAGAGTACCCATGAGGGACTCGAGCGCGCGGCCGAAGGGCTCCATCTGAGTCTTCTTATCGAAGTCGTTTTGGTCACCCATCTCTACATTTTTCGGAACTGATTTCGATGACGCGTGCGCGATCCAAAAGCGACGTCTCGAAATAATGGATATTAGTGGTGGTGATAATGGTTTGGGCTGCCTCTCCAACGCGTCCCATAAGTGCATTTCTACGACTCTCGTCAAGCTCGCTCATCACGTCATCGAGAAGAAGGATCGGCTTGACCCCAAGCATCTCCTCGATAAGGCTTACCTCTGCGAGTTTCCACGAAAGCGCGACGGTCCTTTGTTGACCCTGCGAACCGAAGGATCTCACGTCGTGGCCGTCGATCCTGAAAACGATGTCGTCTCGATGGGGACCAACCAAGGTGATTTTGCGGGCACACTCATCGATGAAGCTATCGTCGAGCGCATCACGTAGTTTTTGCTCCACTTCCTCGGTGGTGTCCTCGGCTGTCGCTCCCCAGTTGTTCTCGTAAGCCACCTCAAGCGTAGCTTCGGGATCGATGGAGGCATATTGCTGCACCACAATCGGGATAAGGCGCTCAAGCAGTTTTTCGCGATTCCGATAAAGCACCGCCCCGATAGCGGCAAGTTGATCGCTCCATGCATCGAATGCGGGGTCAGTGCAGTACCCGTCCGACAAAAGCCTGTTGCGCCCCCTGAGGGCCTTTGAGTACTCCTTCAGGAGGCGGGTGTAGTTTTTTGAGAGCTGTTGTCCCAGCGCATCTATCTCATCACGCCTCTTGCCCGCGGAATCCTTGACAAGACTGAGGTTGTCGGGAGCAAACACGATAACGGGGATTATTCCGAGTATCCCGTTTGAAACAGTCGTCTTTTTTCCGTTGACTTTATAGGACTTGGTGTGTGGTTCCACGATGAGCGTCACGTCTCTTGTTCGCTCCCCATCTGTCGCAGAAAGCTCGAGTACCGCTGACTCCTCACCATGTTGTATCATATCCTCATAGGAGGGTTTTCTGAATGAGGTTGCCTCACACAGAACCTGGATTGCCTCGATGGTACTTGTTTTCCCTACCGCGTTCGATCCCCACAATATAGTGACGTTGGGATCGAACTCGAAAATCTTATCCTCGTAGTTACGAAACCGCTGAAGCTTGAGGTTTGATATCTGAAACGACACGTTAGCTCGGGCGCACCGGCATAAAGAGGTAGGTGAAACCCTCTTCTTCTGATTTGATGATGCCCGGCTTCATCGCTTCCTGTATTTCAAGCGTAATGAATTCTGAGCCCACAGCCGACAGCCCGTCCAGAAGATACGCGTGATTTACCGATATCTCACGGTCCTCTCCCTCGACCTTGACCATAATGGCCTCTTCGGCCTGTCCGTAGTCGTTCGAGTGGGAACTCATCACGAGGGTACTGTCCTCCACCGATATCGATAGTTTGATCGCCGTGTTACTGACCGCCATCAACGCAACACGCTTGGTCGCTTCAAGTATCTCTTCTTGCGAAAGGTTCACCTTAAGGTTGTAGCTGTCAGGGAGAAGGTTTTTATAGTTGGGGTAGTTTCCTTCTATGCGGCGGGTGACAAAAACTGTTTTCCCGAATTCAAAACGAACCTGATTCGAGGTAAGGGTGATGTCGAGATCATCACTTTTCGCTGCCATTTTTATGACATCTTCGAAAGCTTTGCCGGGAATCAGGGCTTCGAACCGCTCGTTTCCCGCACCTTCCTCAAGCTCTCTTTCTGCGATTGCGAGACGATAACTATCGGTAGCCACCATCTTGATGGTCCCTTCACCAATCTGCACCAATATCCCCGTGAGTACCGCGCGGGTCTCATCACGACTCACCGCCTTACCTACCTTGCGGACCATTCCCTCAAGAATCTTTACAGGAAGCTTGATGCTCTCTACTCCTTCTATATCAGGGAATTTAGCGAAATCCTCAGCAGGAAGAATCCTGATCGAGAAGTTGGATTGTTGCGCTTTGATGGACAGTGTCTCCCCTTCTTTCTCAAGAAGAATAGATGCGTCGGGAAGAGATCTCACAATGTCGTTAAAAATCTTTCCGGGTACCACGACACCGCCCTCTTGCTCGACAAGTCCCGATACCGCAGTTTGGATAGAGGTCTCCAAATCGGTTCCATAGAAACGAATATCTTCACCTGATGCCTGTATGAGTATTCCTGACAGGATGGGAATCGTAGGGCGATTGGATGTTGCGCGAGACACGATTGAGAGCGCTTCGACCAGTTCGTTTTTTGAGATATTCAGCTTCATGACTCTCCTTAATTCTTTATAAACCTAACAACAACACTAATAAGGGCTGTGGATATGTTGATAAACCATACTTTCCCATATCAACGACGGTGTGTCCACAAGGAAAACCCTGTGAAAAAAGAACCCTTGTTTTCCACCGATTCCACAGGCTTTTCAAAAAACAGAAAAAATCTCTTCTTTCTCCCCATTTTCTCACCAGCTTTTCCACCGCTATATAGCTCTCTTACTGATCTGGCTTGTGAGCATTCGGATTTGATTGAAAAGCTCACGATCTTCACTCATTTTTTTTCGAATCTTATTAACCGCGTGCATGACAGTAGTGTGATCCTTGCCACCAAAAGCACGTCCGATTGCCGGATAGGATGAGTCGGTCATCTCTTGGCTGAGATACATCGCGACGTGTCTTGCATGGGTGATATCCTGCTTGCGGTTGGGTCCCAACAAATCACTTTTTTGAAGACCGTAGTACTTACACGTCTCACTGATAATAGTCTCGACTGAAACTGGTTTTTTAGCCTGGTCAGGAAAGAGGCCCTGTGTGGCATGTTGGACAAACTCGAGGTCGACGGTGTGTATTCGGCGGAGCTCCGCATATGCGCAAACACGGTTGCCTACACCCTCCATCTCACGGATATTGCCCGACGATTTTTCCGCTATGTAAGCGATAGCATCCGGCTCGAACTCCACCTTGAGGGATTTGATATATTGTTGGAGAATTGCCATTCGCACCTCGTATGAAGGAAGTTGGATATCAGCCAGCATGCCCGACTTGAACCGTGAGGTCAGGCGCTCCTCAAGATCAAGCTGGTCAGGGGAACGATCGGATGCGATAACGATTTGTTTATGCTGTTGCTTGAGCGTGTTGAACGTATGGAAGAAAAAGTCCGTCGTCTCCTTCTTTCCCTTGAGGAACTGGATGTCATCGATAATCAAAACATCGGTCGAACGATATTCGTTTCTCAGCCAGTTGATGTCGACCTTTCCGGTTGTCACTGCCTCGATGTACTTATTCATCAACTCTTCGAGTGTGGTATATATGATCTTCTTGTTGGGATAACACTGCGCGACGTACGAGGCGATTGCCTGAAGAAGGTGGGTTTTTCCCAGTCCCGGACCACCCCATATAAAGAGGGGGTTGTATTTGAGACCGGGGGACTCGGCTACCGCCAACGATGCGCTGTATGCGAGATCGTTCGACTCTCCCACAATAAAAGAGTCAAAGGTGAACTTCGGATTGTATCCCCGCTCGTTGGTCTCCGCTGCTTCCGGCAACCCCTCGTCAGCGATTATGGCGGCCGCCTCGGATTCGGAAGGAAGGTCTTGATCGGCAATAACAGCGAGGTTGGGATCAAGGATTACTGAACAACTAAGCTCGTATCCCGAAACGGTGTTAACAAGCTCATTCATATCAGCAAGATGCATTGTGGTGATAACGCTGTGATTGAATGCGTTGGGGACCCCGATGATGAACTCACCCTCATCAGTGATTCCGAGTGGAATGACGCGCGAAAACGTGCTCGTCATACGCGCGGATCCGATCTGCTCCTCAAGAAGTTTGCACAACTCTTCCCAAAGGATTGTCTTATCCAATACCGCATCATCGATAAAGGTGTAGGTGGTCTCAGTTTCCATTACTTGGTCTCCTTGTTACAGCGTCGAGAGGTAGTCGACATACTCAAACCCCGCTTGCGTCAGGGTGCTCTTCCTGTTTTCCGCTCGCTTAACCAGCCCGTTTTCCTCGAGCGTCTTTAGGTCACGATGTGCTGTGGCCACACCGACACCAAGTGTTTGAGCAACCAACTGGGGACCCACGAATTCATACTTCAAAAGGACGGCAAGCACTTCTTTTTGACGAGGGTTCAGGGTGCATGACGGCACTCGAGATGTTGTGTTGGCAGCATGGTTTTCCGTCAGCGAGGCGGGTGTGGAATAGTGACCCGGTCGAGGTTTTGAGCGCAAGGTTAGTACGACCCCGCAGTCGATGTTGGAGTCAAGTTGCATGGATCCACCGATGCTATCAAGATACTCCTTGATGATGGTGAAGCCGGAACCGACACCGCGGATAATCGCCTTCATTGCGGGCGTGGCATTTGTGAATCCTGTGTTAAGGGCATATGAGGGCTGAGCGATTCCGGGTCCCTGGTCGCTCACGACAAGAGTGTTTCCCTTGTCATATATAGAGATAACCACTCCCTCGAAATTAGCATGAATCAGGTTTTCGCACGCCTCGAAGATAATGCGATAGGGAAAGGAGCCACCCATACTGGTCGTTTGTGTATGGGTTGTGGCGGCGAGTGCACCGATCATATCCCGCTCATTGGTAAAGGGTATCTCAATAATGCGCGGAGCAAACGAGGCGTCTTCATAAAGGGCGACGCGGGCGACTTGATTTCTTGGTTGCGTCTGAGAGGATGGCTCAGAAGAGTAGTCGAGGTTGGTTGCCACGGAAATATTGTTTTGTTGTATATGCGGCAACGCCACTTTTCACTCCTCCTTTCACGCTCTCGAGTATTCCACATGATTATCCACAGCTGTAGATAACTTTTTGTCCTTCAACAGAGGGTATCTTCGGGAAATTACCTGCCCTTTTTCACAACCGAACCCGTGTTCGGCATTGTTGACCTGCTGTTTTCAAGTTATCCACAATTGGTGAAAACTTGTGGGAAACTTCATGAAAAAGTGGAAAGCGGTTGTTTGATAAAGATATCCGACTGTCAAGATACAAAATGGAACATTATAGTAGCAGTATCCACAGGGACCCAAAAGAATTTTTCATGTTATCCACAACTCTTTTCACTTGGCTCATCTGCGGTTTCCACAGTTTCCACAGATTACTCGGATAATTTGGCGATTCTGAAAGGGCAGTTTTCCTCTTTGTTTCCGGAGAGTTGATGCTGATCGTGTGGTTGATTAAAAAAGCGTTTGACAAGTTCTATGACACACCTTAGAATTGATAGTCCTGTGTTTTTTGCAGGAGCAAGCATGAGGAGGCATTGTGAGTAAGAGAACGTATCAACCTAATAGGCGCAAGCGTGCTAAGAGGCACGGCTTTCGTAATCGAATGGCCACAGCAGCGGGTATCGCCGTATTGGCTTCTCGCCGTCGCAAGGGACGTCGTAGACTCTCGGCATAATGACTGCGGTCATAAAATCTTCACAAGAGATTGGCTCGATACTTAGAAAAGGGCGTTGCGTGGCAACACCCTTTTTTTCGCTTTATTATAAGGATTCAGAATCTCCCGATGAGCCTACTGGTCGAGTGGCCTATATTGCGGGTAAAAAGAACGGAAATGCAGTATGGCGCAATAGAGCCAAGAGGAAGCTTAGGGCCGCCTGGGGCCTCAATGACGTATCCGCAGTCCCCTATGATGTTTTGCTTGTTGCGAACAAACGAACAGTAAATCAGAGCGCGCTCATGCTCTCGCAGGTTCTTAATGATGTATTGTCACAAGAAGGACTGTTACAATGAAACGGTTGCCACGTCGTTTCGTGGTGATACTGATAAAGGGGTATCAGCAGGTCATCTCCCCCCTCTTTCCCAATACCTGCAAATATTATCCGTCCTGTTCCGCGTATGCAGTAGAGGCTGTTGCGCGATATGGTGTGCTTCGAGGAGGGTGGTTGGCGATCAAACGCATCGTGCGTTGTAACCCGTTCAGCCACGGGGGCTATGATCCGGTACCGTAGATATAGAAAAGGAGATTTATAGATGTGGGATGCGGTTGTTAGGTTGTTCTTCGACCTTTTGTTACAGATATATCATATCGTCGGTGATTGGGGGCTTGCAATCATCGTTTTTACGGTGATACTACGCTTGCTAATGACACCGCTGATGATCAAGCAGGTACGCGGGATGCACGAAATGCAGAAGCATCAGCCGTATCTGAAGGAGATTCAAGAAAAATACAAAGACGACAAAGAAAAGCAACAGCAAAAAATATTGGAATATAACTCTGAGCACGGGGTTAATTATTTCGGAAGCTGCCTTCCGATGCTTTTGCAGATGCCTATCTTTTTCGCACTGTTCCAAATGCTTGCTGCGCCCACAGAGAAAAAGCCTTTAGGCGGCCCCCTCTCAGAGTATCTATTGGCCTCTGATTCGAGCACAGGCTCCTTTTTTGGAATAATTCCTGACATCATGCAATCTGCGGGCGGTGCATTTGAGGGGCAGGGGTGGATCGCCGCTATTCCCTATGTGATTATTCTTGTTATATTCTCACTCAGTATTATGGTGCCGCAATTAATGACACCGACGGCGGACCCAAGCCAGAAGCAGACTCAGCGCATAATGGGCGTGAGCATGGCAGCCATGATGCTTTTCTTTGGTTGGAGTATGCCTGCTGGTGTGTTGCTGTACTGGGACACCTCGTCAATAATCGGTATTGCCCAGCAATGGTTTACCCAAAGAACATTGAAGAAAACAACGGAAGAAGCCGAAGAGGCTGAAGCTAGCTCTAAAAAGAAAAGCAAGAAAAAATAGGAGGACACCATGGGTGAAATTGCAAATGATGAAGTAGTAGAGGCTGTTGAAGAAGCTGAAGAGATCGCGTCGACAAATGAAGCGCCTGCTGAGCCATCTGTTATAGAGCGTGCTCCAATCGAAGATACTTCAGATGAAGATATCGATAAATTAGCTGATGCAGCGATTGTGACGATTAACGAGGTGCTCGCATTCTTCCCTGTCGAGGGATATAAGGTCGAAGAGTATGAAGGCGACGAAGGAGAGCTGATTCTTGATATCGTTGGCGAGGATCTGAATATATTGATTGGCCGTCACGGGCGTACTGCAGAAGCACTGCAGATAGTAGTATCAGCGATAGCATCCAGGGGCTGTAACGTGTTTTATCCCATCACAGTTGATGTTGAGGGCTATAAGCACCGTCGTAAGCAGCGCGTTATTGAGATTGCCCAAAAAGTTGTCGAGCGCGTACGTGATACCGGTCGCCCCGTATCACTCAAGCCGATGACACCTGCAGAACGTCGTCAGGTTCACATGGCACTTCGTGAAGTGCGCGGTGTAACTACAACAAGCGAGGGATCAGGATCCTATCGCCATGTTGTAGTACTTCCTGTCGAGTAGAGTTCTGCCAAGACTTGGTGAAACATGGATTCTTGGCAAATGTTTCACGTGGAACACTCTAGAGAGATTCTTTTAAGAGAACATCTCGAATGGGTGCTTGCCACGAATCAAATCCATAACCTTACTGCTATTACTGATGAAGACGCCGCATGGCGTCTTCATGTTCTTGATTCGCTCTCAGCATTGCCTGAGATAGAAAGTGCTCCGTCTGGTCCGCTCCTAGATATCGGTACGGGCGGAGGATTTCCCGGGGTACCCTTGGGGATAATGAGTGGTCGAGAGACGATCTGCTTGGATTCAGTCAAGAAGAAGGCGCAGGCGCTTGAAGAGTTTTTAAGAAGCGACGAAGGCTACCAGAATATACGCGCGTATGATGTGCGAGCCGAAGAACTTGCTGCTGAGAAGCCTCGTGCGTTTGCTGCTGTCACGGCACGAGCTGTCGCTCAGCTCAATAGTCTTGTCGAGCTGGCGAGCCCTCTCCTTATGGATCAAGGTATCTGTGTGTGTCTCAAAGGAGATATTACTGAAGAAGAAATCGCCGCAGGGGATGTAGCAGCGAAGAAGTGCGGACTTCAACGTAAACAAATCCGTAACTATACGCTTCCGGACGGTACGGAAGCACGTTCCATAGTAGAATACAAAAAGGTTGCCGAGCCTGAACTTATTCTTCCTCGGCGTACCGGCGTTGCTCAAAAGCGACCCTTGCAATAATCATATTCTACGACGAGAACGGAGTGGTATGGATATTCCGATGTCTGGCCCTAGGTGTCGAGTGCTTGCCATAGTCAATCAGAAAGGTGGCGTTGGTAAGAGCACGACCGCGGTCAATCTCGCAGCTTCACTTGGTGAAGCAGGCAAAAGAGTTCTTCTCATCGATCTCGATCCTCAAGCGAACTCCACTTCAGGATTCGGGGTGCGAAAGAATCATCAAGATCAATGTGTTTACGACGCTCTTCTGAATGATTGCTCTTTCGCAGAGCTTGCACAGCGCACCGATGAGGATAATGTTTGGATTGTTCCGGCATCCATTCAGCTGGCAGGAGCAGAGGTTGAGCTGGTCAACGTCATCAGTCGAGAGATGCGTCTAAAAACGCTGATTGAAGCGGAGCGCCACAAGTATGACTACGTTCTTATCGACTGCGCTCCCTCATTAGGCCTCCTAACGATCAATGCGCTTACCGCAGCAGATGGTCTGCTCATACCTCTCCAATGTGAGTTCTACGCCCTTGAGGGGCTCTCTAAGCTCTTGGATTCAATGAGGCTGGTAAAGACCCATCTGAATCCCAATCTAGAGGTTTTTGGAGTTCTCATGACGATGTATGACAGACGCATGAAGTTGACCAAGCAGGTTGTGCAAGAAGTCGAGAGCTTTTTCGGGGATATCGTTTTCAAAACATATATCCCGCGCACCGTACGGTTGTCAGAGGCTCCCAGCCATGGTGAGTCCATACTTATATACGACAGTAAAGGAAAAGGCGCAGACGCGTACCGTAACTTGGCGAAGGAAGTGATGCAGCGTGGCTAACAAATCAGGACTGGGAAGAGGACTTGCGAGCCTTATCACCACTAATACAACTGAAGGCGATGTAGAGCACGGGGCCGTCGATGAACTGGCTCTGGATCTTATTGAACCCAATGCGAAGCAACCTCGTTCAGACTTTGATGAGGAGAAGCTCGATGAGCTTTGCGCGTCTATCATTCAGCACGGCTTGTTGCAGCCAATTGTTGTGCGCCCTCACGGAGACAAGTACCAGATCATAGCCGGTGAGCGTCGTTGGCGAGCTTGTAATAAAGCGGATCTTGAGAGAGTTCCCGTACGCATTCTTTCGAAGAATGATCAGGAGACGATTGAGATTGCGCTCGTTGAGAATCTTCAACGTGAAGACCTGAACCCTATCGAAGCTGCATATGGCTATCGAAGCCTCTTGATTACGCATGACATGACACAGGCCCAAGTGGCAGAGCGTCTTGGCAAATCTCGCGTGGCGATTACCAACACTATGCGCCTCCTTGATCTTCCCCAGGAAGTTCAAGAGATGGTTTTCAAGGGTCAGCTTTCCTCTGGGGCTGGTCGTGCGATTCTAGCCGTCAAGGATTCGGATGGTCAGATCAAGCTGGCTGAAAAGGCTGCTGAAGAGAGTCTGTCAGTACGTGAGATTGAAACGATAGCTCGTCTCTATACCGGTGGCGCATTACCAAAATCAGCGCGCCCTGTATCGCCTAAATCGTATCGCAATGTGGCACGCAGGCTCCGCCGACTGCTTGATGCAAGCGTGAGCGTTCGCCGTACGCGCAATAAGAATAAGATTGAGATTGAGTTTACTGACGAGGATGATCTCATGCGCATCTTCAATATCATGGCGAGTAAATAGTTTCACGTGAAACATGTGAGTTAGCAATGCCGGTACACGTAGTATGGTCGCCCAACTTACAGGGGTTGCCTGAACGGCTAATTCAGCTGCAAAAGGAGAGTAAGAGACCACTTGTTGTCCTGTGTCGCACATCGGCGATCCAGACGATGCTGGGACATCAACTGACACATACTCGGTATAATACGGTCGAATCGAGTTCGACCATTAGGCTTACTACGTTCAATGCCTGGGTTGAGGATATGTGGGTTCAACATGGCAGTGGTCAACAACTGGTAGATCCCGTTATCAGAAGGATATTTATCGAGCAGGTCATTGATGAGTGGCCTGAGGAGCTGCCATTATCATTGTTATCGGCTGGTGGGAGACGAATGCTGGAAACAGTGTGTGAGAATTATACTCTCTCAGAGAAAGCACCACACGTCACAGGAAGCATTCTCCATACAATAGACCAAATCTGTCAAAGCTATAGGGGGAAGGTGGCAAATGAGGGCTATATCGACACAGGTGTCGCCCTACAGTATCTAGGCACACACTTTCCTGAACTTGCCTATGATATGGCTCTTTATGGGTTTAGCGACCTAACAAGAGCCCAGCAGTCAATGTTTGCTGAAGTCGCCAGTAGGGTAGCAGTCCATGTCTTTGGATTCGGAGCTCAAGGATCGCCTCCGTTTGAGTCTATGCGCAATGTGGCGCAAACGATTTCCCCAGAGGGAGAGAGGGTGCTCGAACTCGAGGGCGATATTGTAGAGACATCGAGTAATAGCCACCTAAGCGATTTGGCCGTTTTGGCTCATCAAGCGTATGGCAAGCGTCTACACGAGATGGCACGAGATGATACGGTGTCCATGCAGGTGGTTTACGGAAGTGCTGCGCAGATAATAAGTGTCGCGACCCAGGTCGAGGCACTACACAAGAAACCCTCCACAAATCGAGTTGCCGTGGTTCTTTCCAATCTACGTGAGTCCGTGCCTGCACTCGAGCGCGAGATGAGAGCGAGAGGGATTCCCTATGCATTCGATATAGAAGTCCCCCTTACGGGTACCGAGTTCGGGAATGCTTTTAGTGCCCTCCTCGACCTCGCGGGAGCCAGTTTGAGTGCAGACATGGTAATGAATTACACAGGTTCGCTTTTTAGCGACTACTCATTTGAAGAGGCGGTTCACTATGACACAAAGGCCCGGACAGGAGGATTCGGGGGAATGGCACAAGAGATATCGCTCAATCGAGCACTCTCATGGTTTCTTGCCAACACTGAGTCCCCAAGCGTAACACTGTCTCTTTTGAGGAAATATATGAATGGAGCATCATTCAGCAAATGGCGAGATATTCTCAATCACCTGCTTGCACAAGGAGTGGAGCGGGGATTCTCAGGCCCCTATCAGCAAGCTTCTACACTAGCATCATACAGAACCATTCTCATGGCGCTTGAGGAGGTCGCTAAGCTTAAAGGAGAGAAGGTGTCTTCCAGGGATATCCGCGCAGCACTGCAGGGCATCTCGGTTCAACTTAATCCTGCTCCTGGATCCAGAGATGTCGTCTTCACCACCCTTCAGCGAATGGACGGCCTGATATACGATGCGGTTATCGTTGCAGGGATAGATAGCAAGACCCACTCAACATCGACCTCACTGAGCAATGCGGAGCAGATACTCAATCAGATGGGGATCGGACAGTACGATAGCGAGAGTGATGAAGAGATTGAAAGGAGTCTTGCGCACCGAAACAAGTATTATGAGGCAAGCCTCTTCCAATCCCCCCAGAAATACCTTTCGATTATCTTTCAGAGGACCAACGATGATGGGCAAAAGCTTCAACCATCCGGATTCCTTGAGGAGATCGTATCGCAATTCCAGGCGAGCGGACAATCTTTCGATGATGTCATAAGTGAGTTTGAGACAGACGATTGTTTTGCCTGGGAAAGCAAAGAAGTAGAATGCGCAGTCATGCAAAGTGGTGAAGAGGCAGTTGTCGACAATGCCCCTCAACCTGAGCGTGGCGCACAAGTTGCACTCGATGAAGCACTCGCCGAAACAGTTTCGGTATCCGCAATCGAGCTCTATGCGCAGTGTCCTTACAGATGGTTCATCAAATATGTCATGGGTATCGAGGAGTTCGACAGAGATCTCGATAAGCGTGATATAGGAGGACTTACGCACGATATCCTCCATGCTTTCTTCGAGCAATGGAAAGAGCTGCGTGATGAACCGATTACTCAACACAATCTTCCTGAAGCCCTCAAGCTCGCTGAACGTGTGATTGTCAAAGCGGAAAAAGACAGCATTCTTTGGGATATGGAACCGGAAGAATTCCTTCGTGTTCGTGAATACGTGCAGACATCACTTGAGAGTGAGCCCAATCTCAATATTCTTATGGATAACCTGGTAAAACCCCATGCATTCGAACTGGACATCCAGGCAGAGGATAATATCGTCATAGGTGGAGCACGTATCAGCGGACGGATCGACCGCGTCGACGTCTCCTCGACTCATTTTGCTGTGATTGATTATAAAGGCACCGTTGGATCCTCAGCTTCACTGATTGAGAATCTCAATCTTCAGGTTGGGATCTACCTTTTGGCACTCAAACAATTATCAAAATCTGAAAAGGGTGCAGGCCTGACAGGAAAAGAGCCGGCTGCCGGTATTTATATGTCCTACAAAACGGGTAAAGAAGCCTATATTGCTGATAAGTCCGTATTCTCGATGAAGACAAAGGGTGACGATATAAAGCCTGACGAGCATGAGCGATTTCTTGCACAACTGGATGAAGTTGAGACAATTGTAAAGAGAGCTGTTGATGGCATGAGGGCCGGACATATCTCACCTCCCGATAATAAGCCGAAGAATGCTTTCGTGTGCGCATCGTGTCCGCATCTTCGGTGTGATAAACGTCAGCAGGTGTTTCGATGAGCACAAGCATCAGACGACCTAATCCAGCGCAGGAGAAAGTAATCAGCCATACGCATCCTGGTAATGTTCTCGTTAATGCGGGAGCCGGAACAGGTAAGACCCGAACATTGACGTTTCGTTTCGAGCAAGCTTTGCGCGATAATCCTGAGATGTCGCCGGGAAACATTTTGGCCATAACCTATACGAACGCTGCTGCAGAAGAATTGCGCGCGCGGGTACAGGGGCAACTTCGTGAGCGAGCGATACACCCTGATACGCTACCTGAAGATGCCGAGCTTCTTCTTCGGCATGCGCGCGCCATGGATCAGGCATGGATATCCACTTTTCATTCGTTTTGCGCTCGTGTGATTCGATCTCATGCGTTCGATCTGGGGATCGATCCCAACTTCGTGCAGCTTGATGGTGATGAGACGGATAATCTTCGCGCTGAGGTGCTGGATCGATTTGCGACGGCAATCAATCAACAAGCAGGCAAAGCGGAAGCAATCCCATTAGGTATAGGTCAATTTATCGGGTTTACAGACCCACAGGTCAATGAGGCGGTACGTGCGCTAACGGATGGCATGCTTTACGCATTCTTGGTAAAAGCCGGTTGGTCGAATATGAATATAGAGAAGCGACTTGATGACATGCTGGACACGTGCGCGAAACACGGGCGTGGCACAGATGATCTTGAGAGCCAGCCGTGGGAATATGCTATCGATGATACTCATCGCTCCTCGATTCTTATTGCTAAAGTCGCAATCGAGCTTGCGCGACGTTTTTCCAAAGAGTACACGAATGAGAAACTTCAGCGTGGTGTCATGGATTACGAGGATCTGATTTCGTACACTCGTGCTCTGTTCGATCAGTTCCCTCATGCGGTCAAGCGATATAAAAAACGTTTCTCTCACATTATGGTCGACGAGTTCCAAGACACCAACAGGGTGCTTTATGACATTATCGGCAGAATTGCCGAGGACAATCTTTGCCTTGTCGGCGACGTGAAGCAATCCATCTTCGGATTCAATGGGGCTGATGTGACGCTCATATCGGATCTCGATAAAGAATGGGAGAAAGATCCTGATAACGAGGTCGTCCCGCTCTCAATCAATTATCGCTCAAGCAAAGAGATAGTCGAGTACGTCAATATGTTTTGCGGACACGAGAGCATTCTCGGCAACTCGATGGAACCAATCGATGTAGGAAAAACCAAGGAATACGCACACAAAAACAGTCTGACCGGGCCTCGTGTCTCCATGATCGGTATCGAGGCGGGAGGCAACAACGGAACCGTCGAAGCGGAGGCGACTATTATCGCTGAACAGCTCCGTGATCTGCATGATCAAGGGGTACCGCTCAAGGACATGGCCATTATCGTAGACCAGAACTCGGTCGCCGATAGTGCGCTCAAAGCCCTTGAGAGAATTGGCTTACATGGATCGATCGAGGGAGGAAAGAGCTTCTATCAGGAGCCGTCTGTCGGCGAGTTTCTCGCACTACTCAAGTTGGTGCGCAACCCTCATGACGACCAGTCATTTGCCGAGGTCGCACTATCTGCTGCCGGCAACCTTACGGATGAGACTCTCGCATCACTAGGACGACTCAAGGCGCTATCAAAGAAAAGCGGAGCAAAGAAGAAGTGCTCTCTCTATGATGCCGCGCAAAGCCTTTCTCAAGAAGACCCGAATCTACGACACCTGCTCGACGTGTTGGAACAAGCCCAATCGATGGTGGGATCCTATTCGGCAAACGACATCCTCACGGCTGTGTATCGTGATCGTGGCGTATTCGATCTTTGGGCGTCGATGAAGACAAAAGCCGAGCGTGATCAGGCCAACTTCCACAAGTTTCAACGTATCGCGGAAGCGTTCCATATCGATAATACGAGCCTTGCCGATTTCATTGCGACGATAGAGCAGGCACGGGACAACCGTCGTAAGGAAAAGCTCGGACAATGGATGACCAAAGAGAGAGAGTCGATAACGATCCTTACCGTTCATGGAGCAAAAGGACGCGAGTTCCCGATTGTCGCATACCTGGGTGGCTGGCTGAAGCCGTATTCGATTCCAAAGGAGTTCGCATTCTTCAACGATGATTCGCGTACTGCCCGTGAGTTTATCGAGCAGACGATCCCGTCCGTGAAACCCAAACTACAGCAAGCAGCCCAAGAGCAGTGGGCACGACAATCTCCCAATGCAGTCGTCTTTGTCGTATCGCAAGACGGACTTCTTCAAGAACGTAACGCACTCTATTCTCTTTTCCGTCATGCGCGATTCGAGCAAGAATTCTCTGAGATCAAACGTCTTTTTTATGTTGCCGTAACCAGAGCTGAGGAGCAACTTCTCGTAACCTATCGGATGCCCAAGAATCCACCCGCAGGACACGATAAGCGAAACCTCGGCCATACGTTGGGAGTCATCTGCAAGGAGATGGAGGGGAAGCAAGGCGTATTCGATATCGCGTTCGACTCCAAAGACGAGTTCGAGGCAAGGCGCGCTGAAACTGACACGGAAATTGATAGAGAGACGACAGGCGAAAAGCCTGCGATGAATCTCTACGCGCCTCGAGAGACTCCTGTATATGAGCAGACCCATGAGCTCGTCCAGGTGTCCGCTTCGCAGATTCGAACTTTCAGTCAATGTCCATGGCAATATTGGTGGGTATATGGGAACCGACTCAACGTCAATCGCAATACCGTTGTCATGAAAAATGACGAGGATATCGGCGAGACCGCAACCGCAAGTCTGAGGGGCACTGCGACTCATAAGCTTCTTGAGGTGATGCCGCCCTTTGACCGAGTCAAAGCTGAGACAATCATGCAAGCCCTCGGTATTCCGACAACTGAATTCGAGGATATCTGGAGCTCGGTAGAGAAATACAGGAAATCGGATCTCTATCGAGATCTTGAGTTGTATGAAATCATCAGCAAGGAGCATCAGTTCTACCTTGCGCTCGATCAGTACTACCTCTACGGATTCATGGATGTGTATGCTCGAGATGCCGAGCAAAACGCGCTCATCGTCGACTACAAAATAAGCGATTCCGATGTCGATAAATCAGAAAGCTACGAGAAACAGGAACATCTCTATGCGCTGGTGGCACTTGAGCAAGGGGCAAAGACAGCTCAAGTGGTGTTTGCCCAGATCAAGGAAGATGAAACGTTGGATAACCGCGAAACGGCCCGAGTATATACGCGGGAAGATATTGTCGAATTACGCGACGAGATTCTTACGGATATCAAGCAGATGCAAAAGACACAGACGGGACCTCCTGCGGATCCGCCCAGAGCACTCTGTACTTTCTGTCCGGTGCCGAAAGCATTGTGTGAGTATAGCAAGTAGAATGATTAGCATATAACTCCACTATTGATACAATTAACGACATGAATACAGCCGATACCAAGACACCCAAACGAGTAACCGTTCTTTGCGGAGGAACCAGCGCAGAGCGTGAGATATCGCTTGCATCCGGTGCCAATGTCGTTGCTGCACTTGAAGAGGCCGGTTATGATGTCGCTACGCTCGATCCACAAGACCCATCCTGGGTGTCGCAGTTGACCAACGACCGCCCCGATGTCGTGTTTCCGATGCTTCATGGACGCGGTGGCGAAGATGGCACCGTACAAGGTCTCTGCGAACTGATCGGCGTACCCTATGTTGGCAGCGGTGTCCTTTCCAGCGCGACGGCACTTGATAAAACACGAACCAAACAAGTATATGCAGCGTATGGACTTCTGACTCCTTCGTGTGCCGCGGTCAAAAGTCATAGTGAGTACAGCCTCGAAGACATAATCCAGAATGTCGGCACATGCCTTGTCGTAAAACCCGCGGTCGAAGGATCGTCGCTGGGTATGTCCATCATTCACGGGGCTACGCCCGAGTCTCTCCAAGAAGCCATGGATCATGCGTTCATGCATGATGACGCAGTGCTTGTCGAGCAATTCATCTCAGGCACCGAAGTCACGGTTCCCGTCCTCGGTAACAAGACCCCCCAAGCACTTCCCACGATTGAGATTGTGCCTGCAGAGGGTCGCGAGTTCTACGATTTTGAGGCGAAGTATCTTCCCAACCAGTCGACCCATATCATCCCGACTCGCTTGGGAGACCAGGTCAACGAGCGACTCCAACGTCTTGCCGAGCATGTCCATGCCATACTCGATTGCAGAGGTTTTTCGCGCACCGACTTCATCGTAACGATCGATGCGAATTCAGAGCTTCAGATTTTCATCATTGAAACAAATACTATTCCCGGTATGACCGATACCTCACTCGTGCCCGAAGCAGCCAAAGCCGCAGGCATAGAGATGCCGGAATTGGTGACGAAGCTTATCGATCTTGCGTTAGAGAAGTAGACGCGCTAGCTTGGCTTTACGATCCGGTCTTGTCCGCCCATATACGGACGCAGCACCTCAGGAATGACCACACTTCCATCAGCCTGCTGGTAGTTTTCTAAGATAGCGGCGAATGTTCGACCTACGGCAAGCCCCGACCCATTCAATGTATGAGCAAATCGACTTCCCTTGAAATTCTCAGGATCACGGAATTTGATGTTGGCACGACGAGCTTGGAAATCACCACAGTTCGAGCAGGATGAGATTTCCTTGTAATCCTCGTAGCTGGGTAGCCATACCTCGATATCATACGTCTTCTTCGACGCGAATCCCATATCGCCGGTACACAATACGATGGTGCGATAAGCAAGACCGAGCTTCTCAAGGATGAGTTCCGCCTGACGTGTCATCGACTCAAGTTCATCCATGCTCTCATCTGGTTTCGCGAATTTCACCATCTCGACCTTATCGAATTGATGCAAACGGATGACTCCGCGCGTATCGCGTCCCGCAGCACCGGCTTCTTCACGGAAGCACTGACTGAACGCACAGTATCTGCGCGGCAACGTCGATGCTTCGAGCACCTCATCACGATGCAGGTTGGTCAAAGCAACCTCAGCGGTAGGAATCATATATAAGTCCTGATCCGCAATCTTATAGAGATCATCCTCGAACTTAGGAAGATTTCCCGTTCCATAAAGTGATGCGGAATTGGCCATCGACGGAGGCCACCACTCCTTGAATCCTGCCTTGTGATGCTCCTCCAGCATGAAGTTGATGAGTGCCCGCTCGAGTCGTGCTCCATCGCCACCCAGAACCACGAATTTCGATTGGGCGAGCTTCACGCCACGTTCGAAGTCGATAATTTCCAGTTCAGGACCTAAGTCCCAATGCGCTTTTGGCTCAAAATCAAACGTTGGTGGCGTACCCGCGCGACGAACCTCGACGTTACAATTTTCATCTACGCCTACCGGCACACTCTCATCTGGAAGATTCGGCGCCGTAGAAAGGAGGCGACGAGTTTTCTCATCCAAACGTTTCATCCGGGTTTCATGCTCGGCGATCTCGTCATTGATATCACGTACTGCGGCCTTGGCAATCTCGGCTTCTTTGCTCTTGCCTTGCGACATGAGGGCACCGATGGACTTGCTCGCCTCATTGCGTCGTGCCTGCAATTCCTCAACCTTACCGATCAGCACACGACGTTTCTCATCGACGACTATATACGTATCGACATCCCAGCTATCGCCACGCGTACGCATAGCTTCTTGTACTGCCTTGGGATTCTCTCTCACGAATTTTGCATCAAGCATAGGGGATCCTTCAAATCGAACGAATACTCGTAATATTGTTCTTTATTGTACTGTATCCAGCCAACGAGGCTGATTGATACGGGTTGCGAGCTGTGCTGCCCCAAACCCATTGTCGATATTGACTACTCCGATACCACCTGCGCATGAGTTGAGCATAGTAAGCAACGGCGCAAGCCCATCGAAGTTCGCGCCGTATCCCACATTGGTGGGCACCGCGATGACCGGCACGTCAACGAGTCCTGCGATGAGAGTCGGCAACGCTCCTTCCATACCGGCCACCGCAATGATGACACGTGCCTTTTGGAGGAGATCTTTATGCTCGAGTGCGCGGTGGACACCGGCAACTCCTACATCGTAGAGGCGCTCGACATGTGCGCCCATGCGCTCAGCGGTAATCGCGGCTTCTTCAGCGATGGGAAAATCAGCCGTACCTCCGCTTGCCACGATGATGAGACCGGCGGGCGAGAGGATCGGCTTAGGCACGACAGACGAGGAAACCTCGATAATTCGAGCAACCTCATGATGAATGACCTCATGATTGAAGCAAGTTCTCTCAACTGTCTCATACTGCTCATGGGTAGCACGAGTCGCCAGCACGGTATGCGCGTGCTGTGCTAACTCAGCCGCAATGCGTCCAACTTGGTCAGGTGTTTTTCCTTGCGCGAATATGACCTCTGCAAATCCGCAACGACGCTCACGATCAAGATCGAGTCGCGCATCGACAATGCCGGAACTGTCCGCAACAGGAAGGGTGTGTTCATTAGTTTTCATGATGTCTATAATATCTCATCACGCAACATATTCATTACGAGCAAGCACATCATTTCCTTTTCATCAGGTCGGCTTAAGGCAATCATTAGTGTAATGGCAGCCAAGGTATTATTTGCTATAAGTGGCGTGCCATTTTTATTATTTAGTGCATTATTGCGACTCAAAAAATATACAAACATAGTGGCAGCGATGCGCTTGTTCCCATCATTAAACGGATGATTTTTGATGATTAGGTAGAGAAGATTAGCAGCCTTTTCTTGAACCGAAGGGTAAAGGTCTTCTCCTCCAAAAGTCTGATAAATGGTGGCCAATGCACTCTTAAAAGAGTTGTCCTTTTCAGCACCGAAAAGGTTGCTTTCTTTTCGATAAGGCATTCTATCAATAAGTTCCCGTGCCTCCTGATAGCCAAGTTCATGTAAATCATGCGTGCCTTTGGGTACCTGCAGGGTTTTTTGATCGTAGCTCTCAAGTAAAAATAGACCTCCGGCATACTGATCCAGAACATCAGCAACACCTGCGATCAATTCATCCGAAGATCGATGCAGTATGTTGATAATCATCTCAAGTTGGTCTAAGCGTTTTTGATTTATGGCTATACCACTAACGAGGTACTGTCTTAAAATACTCGTCGCCCAAATGCGAAATCGTGTAGCCTGCTTTGAATTAACCCGATAGCCGACAGCGATAATTGCATCTAGATTATAGTGTTTGACTGAGCGTGAAACATCTCGATTTCCTTCGCGTTGAACTACCGAGAAATCCTCGGTAGTTGCCTGTTGTGAGAGTTCTTTATCGGCATAGATATTTTTCAAATGTAGACCGATATTGTCAGTTGATGTATCAAATAATTGAGACATATCTTTCTGTGACAACCAAACAGTCTCTGGATCCGTCTTGACCTCCAGGCTCATAGAGTTATCGGCTGATTGATAAATAACAATTTCATTCATTAACTCGGCCATGTATGTTCTCCGTCTCTAACCGATGTGCAGCCAACCTTGTATGGAAAAGCTTCCTTAAGATATCTATCCATTATTATAAAACACGGCTGGTACAATCTTTGCGCTGCATGCAGCAGACTTATAATCCCTAAATTCACCTGAATTTAGGGATTAACACTCCCCAAATTTGGACGAATTCGGGGATTTGGCTATACTTACGACTATGAAACTCTGGCTCGACTGTACAAACGGACTCACCTCCGCGAAATTCCTCGATGCGATAGCACGAGTGCTTCCCAACACGCGCTCCTGGCATGACGTGCAGCGATTCATGAACAGCAACCGTGCGCAACAGCAAGCAGAGGCAGTCTTTGAGGTGCTCGCTCATGCAGAGGCGGCGGCACACGAAACCACCCTCGATAAAATGCATTTCCACGAAGTGGGCAGGCTTCAGAATCTGACGAACGTACTGGGAATCTTCGCTGTGCTCGACATGATGGGCATCGAGGAATGGTATGCCTCACCACCTATTATCGGCAATGGAACCGTCACTTGTTCACACGGTGAGCTCCCCATACCCGCTCCAGCAACGGCTCGCATCATCGAGACACACAATATCCCGATAACATCTGTTCCCGACACACCGATCGTCGGTGAACTCACTACTCCAACAGGAGCAGCGCTTCTCACACAAGCAAGCGGATTTCTTGCCGAGCCACCGAAAGATGCGCTCATTCTTAGGACAGAAGTCCGATAGCTCCTCGTGTTGCCAAGAAGTTTTGACACCTTTGTCAAAATGCTGACAGGAGATCGAGGGGTGTGTTACGTTGGGAACGACAGAACTACTTCTGCTTGAGTATGTAGTGGTACTCCTTACATTGCAAAATTAAGTAAGTCGTAATACACTAAAGTAAGGAGTTGCATCATAAAGTAAGGAGTTCTCATGCAATATGCCACAGCGACCACGAAGGGACAGATTACTATTCCTGCATCAATCAGAAAAGAGCTGAATATTGAGCCAGGCACACGCGTTCTCTTTGTTCCTACAGAAAGTGGTTATGAATTGTGTCCCATGAAAGAAGATCCTCTGAAGTCTCTGAAGGGCATGTTTTCCAATAATGAAGAAAACCTCCCAATTGATGAATTAGTGGTCGCGGCAGAAAGAGCGGTAGCGCAGGATTACGCACATAAGTTTGGTTCGCAGAGTGAAGTAGAGGATGAAAATGACGAGTAACGGTAATGCAATCCCTGTGATGACAGGTGTCGATGCGAATGTCTTACTGCGTTATATTGTGAGCGATGATAAGAGACAGCAAGAAATTGCGGCACGGTTTTTCGATTCTCTCTCTGAAACAAATCCTGGGTTCATCAGTATTGTCGTTATGATTGAAATTCTTTGGGTGTTTTGTAGTAGATATCGAAAGACAAAACAGGAGGCAAGAGACCTTATCGCGCTGTTGCTCTCCTCGCCTTCTCTCAAAATTCAACACGCAGATATCTGGGAAAAGATTCTTCGCGATCCTGACTTGAAGGAGAAGGATCTCAGCGATGCGATGATTGTAGCTCTTGGAAAACAAGCAGGGTGTACTACCACCGTCACATTCGATAGGCGTGCGGCAAAAATCGAGGGCATGCGTCTTTTGGGCTAATCTCAAGAGAGCAAAACCACAAGAGGAGACTTCTCCACAACTCTTCCCTTCGCAATCCACGCTTGTTACAATGAGAGAGCCACAAATGGGAAGACAATTTAAGCCACGGAAGAGCCCTAGATAAGAAGGGCATCTGCCTAAGAAGGGCTTCTTCGTGGAGCATCTTCCCAGTTGTGGTGACTGCGGTGGATGCTCTTCTTTGTTCCTGAGCATTCACATGAGCACGTCATGTATCGTTTAGGAGGGAGTCCGCTGTTCACTACACATATGAATGGGTATCGAATCAGAAAAGCAACAATAAAACTTTTTTGAGATTTACCGTGACGGGGCATCGCAAAACGGTGTCCTAGTTTATAGAGGTCATTTTTGACCAACATATAGGACCGGGGAAGAAAGGTAGACATTGTGTCTGCACGTACACGTCACATAGATATATACGATGCGCAGGCAACCAAGCGCCTTCTTCGTCGTGCCCGACGTAATCCAGAGCGGTATTACGATCAACTGTATGATGCGTTTTGGAATGATTCGTATCGTCTCGCATATGGCATTTTAGGCAATGCTCAAGATGCCGAGGATGTTGCGCAATCAGCACTTACTCGCGCTCTTGCCAAGCTCGATACCCTTGAGGACCCACAAGCTGCACTTAAGTGGATTCACAGGATCGTTGGCAATGCGGCACTCAACTATGGACGCGACGAAAATCGTCGCATGGCAGGATTTACCCATACTGATGCGGATATCAGTGAGATAGAAACAGCTACTGAAGCCATATCTTTCGCACAGATCAACGAGTCGAATTTCTCTGAGACGAGCCATTCGCACTATCTTCCTGAAGAGCTGATGATGCGCAAAGAGGTCAACCGCATTGTGCTGGACCTCGTTAATAAGCTGTCGTCCAAACAGCGCCAAGCTATTATGCTGTACTATTACGCAGGGCTCTCGACCAAGGAAATCGCTACGGATCTCGATATCACTGAGACGTCGGTGACCTCACTGCTCTTTCGCGCACGTGAAACGCTGAATGAGCGAATCCAAGAAATAGAGAGAACCCAAAAGATTCGCCTGTACGGCACTACTGCGCTTCCTATGGCAGAAGTTTTCCGTGAGGCTATTTCAGTGGGAGTCACTGTTCCCGCATCATTGGCAGAAGGTGCCTCAGCAGCCTCCGGTCTTCAAAAGAGCGCACTTATCAAAGAGGGACTTTTCGTAAGCACTAAACAATGGCTTGCTTTGGGCGCGACAGCAATTGTGCTGGTTGTGGCTGGAGCAGGAACATATTTCACTGCCACGGATTTCACCACAGAAGATATGAAACCGGTCAGTGAATTGACTGCGTCCGAAGAGACAACACGAACTGCGCAACCCAAACCATCAGCCGATGAGGCGATTTCCGATACATCCGATGTAGCAGGGGGTGACGATTCTTCCCCCGTCACCCCCACTTCCGCTACTGATAATAATGACGAATCTTATGAAGAGCATGAGTTTTTCATTGATTATTATGACTTGCCACCACCGATTGTGGAACCTGAGCCACCCCTGGATCACCTTCGTCTTCCGGATGTGGGATCGCTCATCCGCTTCGGTGTTTCAGACGGTATTTCGATAACTTGGGCAGTAACGGCACAGACGTCCACCGCAGTCACCATCACAGCACTAAACGACCTTCCCTCAACAGAGGGAATCTTCACATCTGCCGAGCAGGCAGTGATCCTATCCACAACAGGTGGAATAAGACCGACGATACAGCTTGACGGATACAGACTCAACTTTGTATTCAAAGGAGGCTTTTGTTATGCCGAGCCGATTTGATAACACATCACAAGAAACCAAGGAAACGAAAGATACAGCACCGAGCAGGGAAGGAAGCACAATGGCGGATACAAAAACAAGACAATCAAAATGGAAGCTCAGGTTAGTACTGCTTCTTATCATAGGAGTGGTTGCTGCATTTGCGGTGTCATCTCTTGGCTATGCTGATGAGACCAGTCCAGAGATTACTCTGAGAGCCAGAGTGCTCAATCATGCGGCACTACCTGATCCTTGGGACTATGTCACTAACTTCCAATACATCACAGATATCGTGATAGATCCTGCCAGTACCGGTATCAACCGTACTATCACGCTAGAAGCTCCCGCAGGTATGCGTTTCGTGCTTCCTGCCGGAAAACCCGGTGTCACCATCTCTTATCCTACAGGTTTTACAACTGGAGCACTGCAGGGTAAACAGCTTCTGTTCACTATAGCCAACACCCATTCGGATCAAACTCAGTTCGATATCCTGACTATTGCGGAAGGCGCATCTACTGCACCAAACCAAGCAAACACTGCACTGGCTGTAGGTAACGCCATCTACAATGCAGGATATGGCACTAATGGTACCGATGGAAGTCCGACTGCTCCCCAAAGCATTACCACCGCTACTGTTGGTGGCAATTGGGGTGATGAGGTCACCATCAACGACCATGTCATGGACTATCACACATATCGCTATAACGATATATTCAACGGGTTGTATTTGGGGGGCCTGCAGATTGGCGTGACCACCAATGCGGCTATGAGCCATGACGGTCAGATTGTGTATTTTTCTGGACGATGGGGCAATCACTGGGGAACAACCCTAGCAGATTCCAATGGCTGGGCTTTGCTCGACACCTCATTCACAAATACCAACAACACCACCAACCCCAAGAATCCTTATTGGAATCTTTCCGTCAAGGTATACATTCCCGAAGGATTGATAACTACTAATCCAGATCTCGCGTCTCAAGTGCAAACCGATGCAGGGGGTGACTACATATTGATTACCGACGCTAATCAAGCACCCCTCAACGCCAATGGCCTCAACAAGCAGAAATCTCCGATTCAAGGATTTTTTGGCGGAAACGCCTGGGATACACATATGTATGGCACGAGTGCTGGCTATACATTAGCAAATCGCGGTGCTTCCTATGCCCTCAATCTCGCCCTCGCTCCTGCACCTGGTGAGGTTGCTACTTCAGGCAAAGTCTATTCTGCGCCGAATACAGTTGTTACTTATGATACGTACGATGAGTCCGGTCAGGTGACGACAGTAACCCTTAATCTCAATTCTCCTCGAGTTACTACTGCTACTCTCAAAGACATTGATGCCTATACCATTGGTAGTCCTAATGTCGATATGGGTGCTGGAGATAGCGTCAATACGCACACTTCTTTGTTACAGCCATTCAATCTCACCAATCGCTATACCCTAAATCATGCGAACTACAATGGATTCAACCCCAATGATCAGCATGTCGGTGGCACCCTGACATTCGATGCTGATCCGGAAGCGTATGCGCTTAGTCGCATGACGGTTGGTTTTGCTCGCTCAAGTTTTTATGTACGTGGAAATGGTATCACTACAGCCTCAGAAACTGGTGCCACCGATACGCTTAATGGCGTTCGTATTAGTACTGCCCTACGCTCCGGTCTTCCCGCTTCTACGGACATCACTTATGAGCTGGAGGATGGAGCGATACATACTGATGCAATTAAAACCATTGATCCGCTCGACGGATCTTTGGGTGGAACCAACTGGCTGCCTCTTCCCACAGGAGATCCACTTTGCCAGAATCTTCTTGATGACGGCGGCATGATTACTGCGGTCTCATTCCCGTCGGCAACCGATGTCAATCGAGTGAAGAAAGTCACCTTTGAACTCACCAAAGGACTCAACCTTGCTCCGGGATGGGGATACAATTTCGGCTTCGACATCACGGCAGACACAGGACTTCCCGATAATGCTGTTGCAACCGAGGGCGTCGGTGTACATCAGACGAATGTCAAGATGACACTTCGTGGTGTCGGTGGATGTGCCATCCGTGATGGTGCTGCAACCGATTCCACGCCCGCAATCGCAGGCGGACAGCATATTCAGACGCAGAATATTTTTATTCGGTCGCCCCTTGATCTTCTCGTCATGCAATCCCAAGGTGTGTTTATGGCCAATAGCCATACGCAAGCGGGTATATCGGCTGGCATTAATGGCACAGGAGCATTTGGAGTACCGTTTCTTAGTGGAGGCACGGAAGTCACCTCCCGCTCAGGAACCATCGCCTTCGGTTATGGAATCGCAGGAAACACCTTCGATTACCGTACCAGACAAGGCGCTTGGCCCACCTACTACGATTTCGAGATGGCACTGGGTAACACCACTATTGCCGAGAAACGCTATCTTGAGACGATCAGGTCATTCCAGATGTTTGCGTGTATGTGGGCGAACGCCCGTATCGAGTACACGGTCGATGGACCCTCAGGTCCCGATGCGCGCGTTCTCACTCTTGCGGATACCACTCCACTTCCCAGTTCAGGCAATCTACCTGCCGCCACCTATGATTCGACCGGAGGTGTGCGTAATCTCAATCTTGCGCCGGGAGAATACGTCACCTCATTTACCTTCAAGGCAGATGAGTTCAAGGTCGGTGCGGTTAATTGGCGCAATCAAGATGCATGGGCTGCTGCACAGCGACCACAATTTCCCTTTGGAAACACCTATCCCGAAGGAGGATATTGGGGAGTATCGCTTGACGGTGGTTGGCGTGGAGCAGGTATCAACTTCTTCTCGCATCAGGATCGCGATTTCCGTTCGGACGGAGTCTCCATTCCAGATGCGGTAGCGGATTATGCCACGACACTTACCACTTTTGCGCTGACAGCGACCTCGCAAGGAGCCCTGACCGATGGGGGCACACCCGAGCCTGCCAAGAGCAGTCATGCGATGGTCGGCGGTACGCTGCCGATTGCTTTTAGGAAAGCTGTGCCGGTTGCAATCAGTGTGGGTGGTACTCAGAGCTCAGCTGTTCAAAGTCCACCATTTCTTCCCTTCACTTCTGGTGCTCCATCCACAATAGCGCAGGGAAGTGAATTCAATGTAACGCTAACGGTAAGACCGGTTAATAATGCATCCGCTGCATCTCAAAATCCTCCACTGTTCAACAGCTATGTCTGGGCGAAGCTCGACCCCGCATTCGCGTATGTGGGTACCGATCCTCGCATCGAGGTCGTCAGTATCGGCGAGGACACATGGCTTAAGATATTCAGTCCTGGAGATGTGACTGGTCAAACCATTAACTATACAATCCGATTGATGGCGCTTCCCACGGCGACGCCAGGTGCCACGAACTTTTTCGAGACGTGGCCGTACCGTACGATAGATCGTGCGGAGTACTTCACACGTGAGTGGGGCCTTACGAGTGCGCCACATTATATATATGCAACGGGCTTCACCGCGACTCAACCCGATGTTCTTGGTCTTTATAATGGCAAGAATGGTCCGAGTGAAGGCATTATTTATGCAGCCAATGTTGCTCCTGGTGCCAGCTTCCAAGGCCCTGGCTTTCACCAGACCACCATTCTTGGCGCCTCAGTCTCAGGTGTCCAGATGCTCTCGGGTGTCGGTCCTGCTTTGTCAGGACTGGACCAGACTCGCATGTGGCGCGATCCCCAATTAGGACAGTTGACAGCGTATGCCTCCATCGGAGGGGATGCGGTCATACCTCTTAGTAACTACGAGACCATCTTCCAGATACCCAGAACAGGAGATAGCGTAGAACATACTCCCGCACTTCCTGATCCTGCCACCTCTACCGTGGTCGATCACGGGGTGGTACTGCGTGGACCTATCCGTCCGGTGTTCGGTTCGGTACCGGCT
>Ga0209737_10000378_pt1 | contig 38310 bp, 19 predicted proteins | sample TergutCu122P3_FD_187284 | JGI IMG/M metagenome (GOLD analysis project Ga0209737, IMG submission 187284) | Cubitermes ugandensis P3 segment gut microbial communities from Kakamega Forest, Kenya - Cu122 P3 (SPAdes) (version 2) | ecosystem: Host-associated > Arthropoda: Insects > Digestive system...
ATATTTGTAGTAAAAACGATTACAGTAAACGAGAGGTGCATAGCACCGTAATATTAACAACGAATTGATTATTAAAATATTACGGTGCTACGCACCTTGCTTTGTGTGTTGCGTTAAATACTACAAATATTTTCGGTGCTCTGCACCTTTTGTGCCACAACTTATAAATCGTAACTATTTGAAAAATCTATTTGACTTTTAGGACAGCCTCATATCTTGAACGATGCCAACCGGAATGAAAAATAAATCACTTTGATATAAGTAACGTATTAACTATTACATAACCGGCATTACCATCGCCATACAATGAAATCGAAAAATCGGGATTCAATGATTGAATTTTTTCATATTCATGTACTATATTATTACAGTTGCTTCCTGTCAACATATTAAATCCGTTTTGAACTAATTCTACCCATTCTGTTTCTTCCCGTATGGTAAGGCACATTTTTTTTAGAAAAAAAGCTTCTTTTTGCAAACCGCCGCTATCTGTCATCACAAACCGGCAATTTTTCAAAAGACCAATCATTTCTAAATATCCTACGGGGTCTATAATTTTTATGTTGTTTGTGTCAAATGTGATAGTAAAATTCTCTACACATTTTTTTGTTCTTGGGTGCAATGGCAATACAATGGTGCAATTGCTCCTCTGCGAAATTTCTGCGAACGCTTTGAATATGGATTGTAATTTTTGTTCATCATCGGTATTTTCGGCTCTGTGGATTGTTGCCAAAATATAATTTTCATGTTCCAATTCCGGTATGTTTTTTGAAAAAGAGCTGTAAAATAATGTTGCATCAAGCATTACATCGCCAGTTTTAACAATTTTAGTGTCAAAATTATTAAACCCTTCTTTTTGTAAATTTTCCACCGCAATATCAGTAGGGCAAAACAGTATGTCAGATATTCTATCGGTAAGGATTCTATTTATTTCTTCGGGCATTGCCATGTTGTACGAACGTAAGCCGGCTTCCACATGGGCGAGTTTTATATGAAGTTTTTTTGCCGCCAATGCCGCTGCTAATGTTGAATTTGTATCGCCATACACCAGCACCCAATCCGGTTTTTCTTTGATAAGAATTTGTTCGATTTTTTCTAACATTTGTCCGGTCATTGCTCCATGACCGAGACTGTTAATATCTAAAAAATAATCGGGCTTGGGAATTTGCATTTGTTGAAAAAATACATCAGACATATTTGCATCAAAATGTTGCCCTGTGTGTATAATTATTTCTGTTATTAAGTCTGAAAAATAGGTTTGTATGCAACGGCTAATAACCGATGCTTTTACAAATTGGGGACGCGCGCCAACGACAGTTACAATTTTCATAAAGAATCCATACAAATTAGAACACAAAAATAACGTTAAATGTCAAACCATACAAACAAAAACAAGTATTTTGCTTGCACAAGACAATAAAAATACAGAGCACTAACCAATAATGCTCTGCGAAAAGTGTTTAATCACTCGAATTGTGATTATAATTTTAAGTTATCTACCTGCTCTACACTTGTTTCTCCCGAATACGCCGGACAAGGGTCAATTACTCTACATGCTCCAACAAGTGCCGACAACGCAGCCGCAATAGCTATTACAAGAATTGTTTTTTTCATTTTTCTATCTATTTTATCAAAAATAATGTTCAAAAGTACGTTTATTTTTTGAATTGCGACGAAAATCGCACTAATATTTTTCATAAAAATATATTTCTACGCTTTTTTTATTATTTTTGTCGGTATTACATTTCACATTTATGGACACATTATTTCAACATAAATCTATACGAAATTTTACTAATAAATCGGTTCCCGCCGAAGATTTAGACCTTATTTTGCGAGCCGCAGCACAGGCGTCGAACACCGGCAATATGCAGTGGTATTCAATAATTGTAACTACCGATGCCGCCATAAAACAAGAATTGTGCGCCAAAGCGCATTTCAATCAACAAATGGTGGCGCAAGCTCCGGTGGTGCTTACATTTTGTGCCGATTTACAGCGATTTACGCAGTGGTGCAACCAAAATAACGCACAACCGGAATATGATAATTTTTTGAGTTTTTACACCGCTTCGATTGATGCTACGATTGCAGCGCAAAATGCCTGTGTGGCAGCAGAAAAATTGGGATTGGGAATTTGTTACTTAGGTACAACAAATTATAATGCACAGCAAATTATTGATATTTTACACTTGCCCGAATTGGTAGTGCCTGTAACAACCGTTGTGCTTGGCTATGCTGCCGAAGATATGCCACTTACCGGTCGTCTGCCTATGCGAGCTGTGGTGCACCATGAACGTTATCAAGAATTTAGCGAGCAGGAAATTGCGGAAATTTATAAAGCCCGTGAAGAAGAATCGCAACAATTTGTAAACGAAAATTCCGTTGACAACTTGGCGCAAGTGTTTACAAAAAGACGTTATCCGGGCGAAAATAATCGGGTGTTTTCTAAGGCATTGCTTGGTGTTATTCAAAAACAAAAATTTAAAAAATAAACTTTTCCAAAGTTCTAAACTTTGGAAAAGTTACAATCGAATATCTTAAATATCTATAACCTAAAACCTCGTTTCCTAACCCCTAATCCCTAAACCATGATTCAACGCATTCAATCCTTATACTTACTCGTTTCGGCTACTCTTGTTACAGTAGCTACATTTTTCAATTTCGCAATTTTTTCGTTCAACAAGTTCGAAATTATATTTTCTCCCTATGCTATCACTGCTTCTGTGCCCGAAGTTTTTGAAACGCAAACCATGCTTTCGCTTAGTGTGAGCATGTGGCTTATGGCAGCGTTTTCGATTGGAGCTATTTTTGCATACAAAAATCGAAAACTTCAAATGAACATCATACGCTATGTGTGTCTTTTTAAAGTTGCGTTAATTGTTTTTGTGGCATTTTTTGTGCATCGTTTGGCAACAGGTTTCCCAATAGATTTAATTTATATGCAACTCAATGCAAGCACTTTATTATTTGTAATTTCTATAATTACCGATATTTTGGCGTTTTTTGCTATTCGCAAAGATGAAAAATTGGTGCGGTCGATTGACCGGATTAGATAAAAAAGCCCCCTAATCCCCCCACTTCGACTACGCTCAGCGAACGCAAGGGGGACTTTCTGAAGAAAAAATAAAACAACGATAAAAAATGAGACAACAATAATATATTATAACACCGCTTTCTTTCTCCTCCCCTTGAGGGGGAGGTCGGGAGGGGGCTTAAACTAAATCAAATGAAAAAAATCCTCTTATACCTATTAATCAGTTGCTTTGCCACAAGCGCATTTGCACAAAAAGACAGTAAAAAAACAAATACTGCAAAAAAACCTGTACGAAACATAGAAGTTCAAATCAAAGGTTTGTCTGATACTACTTTACTTTTGGGCTATCACTACGGCTCGAAAAAATTAGTAACCGACACCATTCGTTTGGATTCGCAAGGCAGAGGCGCTTTTGTGGGCGATACTTTGCTCGACGGCGGTTTATATTTGGTTATCACGCCTTCGTTTCGCTATTTTGAAATGGTGCTTGATGAAAACCAGAAATTTTCTGTTAGCACCGATACCGCCGATTTGTTTGGAAATTTGCAATTTAAAGGTAGCGAGGTAAATGATGTGTTTTTGAAATATCAACGCAAAAGCAGTGATATTTACACCATTCGCCAACCATTTTTCGATAAATTACGGCACTATTACGAAGTAGATACCACGCAATTAACTGAAAAACAACGCACTGTGCGCCGCGATTCAATTGCTCTATTGCAAGCCGATATTAAAAAATTGCGTGATGAAATGATTGCTTACGAAAATCAAATTATTACAAACTACCCAAAATCGCTGCTTGCTTCAATTTTGAATACCACAAAAGAACTCGAAATTCCCGATTACCCGCGCAACGAAAAGGGCGAAATTACCGATTCGCTTTTCAAATATACTTACATGAAAATGCACTATTTCGACAAGACAAATCTTGGTGATGCCCGCCTGCTGCGCACGCCGGTGTATGAGCAAAAATTGGATTTTTTCTTCGACCGTGAACTGATTCAAATTCCCGATTCTATTATTACCGAAGTCGATAGATTGCTCACAAATATTCTTGCACAAGAAAACAAAGGCTACGAAGGCAGAATGTATTATTACACGCTCAATCATTTGTTTATGAAATATCAAAACCCCAAATATATGGGGCTCGATAATATTTTTGTGCATTTGGCAGGAAATTATTATTTACAACATAAAATACCTAAACGAGTGGTTGAAGACACTGCTTATATGGGGAAAATTAGGAAGCGTTACAACGAAATGGTAAATAATCAAATAGGCAATTTAGCTCCCGATTTGATGCTATTTTCAAGTAATTACCAATGGCAACGTCTGCACGCAATCGACGCAGAATTTACAGTTTTGTATTTTTACGATACCGACTGCGGACATTGCAAAAAACTTATTCCCGAATGGCACAAAATGTTCATAGAAAATAATTTCGGAAGGCGCGGCGTGGCTAATGTGTTGATTTATACTCAAACCGATACCACGCATTGGCAAAAATTTATTATTGAACAATCGTTGCAAGACAGTTACAATTTGTTCGACCCCTATCAAAATACCAATTTCCGTACCTTGTACGATATTTACAGCACTCCGGTTTCATTCGTACTTGATAGAAATAAAAAAATTATTGCCAAACGACTTCCACCCGAAACCATTGTGGAATTGTTGAATCATGAGTTGAGTAAAAAAGCCCCCCTAAATCCCCCCTCAGGGGGGAACTTGCCGAAGCAAAAATAAGCATACGATAATAAAAAATGATACAACAATAATAATTATAACACCGCTTTCTTTCTCCTCCCCCTTGAGGGGGAGGTCGGGAGGGGGCTTTACTTATGAAAAAAGCACTTTTTATAGACCGCGACGGCACCCTTATTCAAGAGCCGCCCATAACATTTCAAGTAGATACGTTGGAGCAAATGGAGTTTGTGCCGAAAGTTATTCGCAATCTGCATTTTATACGCACCAAACTTGATTTTGAGTTTGTTATGGTTACCAATCAAGACGGTTTGGGAACGCCAAGCAATCCGCAGGAAAAATTCGATGTGGTGCAAGGGAAAATGTTGCAAACGTTGGCAAACGAAGGCATTACTTTCGACGATATTTTGATAGACCCCTCATTCCCCGAAGACAATGCGCCAACCCGAAAACCACGTACCGGTTTACTCGGAAAATATATGACCGGCGAATACGATTTGCCACATTGCTTTACCATTGGCGATAGAATTACCGATGTGGAATTGGCAAAAAATCTTGGCTGCAAAGCAATTTTTTTGAAAAATGTAAGTGAAGCCGAAGCTATTTTAAAAGAAGCTAATTTGACGGAATCTTGTGTTTTGGCAACCGATGATTGGGACAAAATCACGGAATTTCTTTTTGCCGGCGAACGCCGGGCAGTGGTGCAACGCACAACCAAAGAAACCGATATTTATGTAGCCGTAAACCTTGACGGAAGCGGAAAAACCGAAATTTCCACCGGTTTGCATTTTTTCGACCACATGTTGGAACAAATCGGCAAACATTCGGGTACGGATTTGACAATCAGAGTAAAAGGCGATTTGCAAGTAGATGAACACCACACAATTGAAGACACCGGTATTGCGCTTGGTGAAGCTCTTTTGCAGGCTTTGGGCAGTAAACGAGGCATTGAACGTTACGGCTATTGCCTGCCTATGGACGATTGTTTGTGCAGCGTAGCCTTAGATTTTGGCGGACGTGCGTGGTTGGTATGGAACGCCGATTTCCGCCGTGAAAAAGTAGGCGACGTGCCAACCGAAATGTTTATGCACTTTTTCAAATCACTGAGCGATGCAGCAAAAATGAACCTAAACATTCAAGCCGAAGGCGAAAATGAACATCACAAAATAGAAGGAATTTTTAAAGCGCTTGCCCGTGCCCTGAAAATGTCTATCAAACGAGATATTTTTAATTATGAATTGCCGAGTACGAAAGGGGTTTTATAAGGGATTAGTTATTAGGAATTAAAAAAAACGATAAATATCTATTGAATATCAATGAATATCAATGAATATCAATTGAATATCTAAAAAATAAAATGAATTTACTACCAATAAAAAATTTGATATACGAACTAAGAGGTTACAAAGTAATGCTTGATTTTGACCTTGCGGCACAGTATGGAATAGAAACAGCTCAATTAAAAAGAGCAGTTAGACGGAATATTGCGCGTTTTGAAGGCGAAGATTTTATGTTTGAACTTACCAAGAACGAACTTGATTCTTTAAGATGCCAAATTGGCATCTTGAACAAAGGGCGAGGCAGTAATTTTAAATATATGCCCTTTGCCTTTACCGAATTGGGCGTGGCAATGTTGAGTAGCGTGTTAAATTCTGAGGTTGCGATTGGCGTAAATCGAAAAATCATGCGAGCCTTTGTGTTTGTGCGTCATATAGCACTTTCCGCGCCAATTGATAAAACAAGCCAAATAGAACATGAACTCAGAGAACTAAAACAATACATTGAAGAAACATTTGCCGATTACAACGATATAAATGAAGAAACTCGCGCACAACTCGAACAAATAAATCAAATACTCGCCGCAATGCAAATGCAAAACCATCTACCGGCAAAACCACGACGTAAAATCGGATTTTTTACCGAAGAACAACGAAGGAATAATGAAGATATGATTGAGTAATTGAATAACCAAATTTGAGACATAATATATTAGAAATAAGTGATATTGTTAGGAAGAAAATGTAAAAAGTCTTGTGTCTATTAGTCTCATATCTCACGTCTAAAAATCTCATGTCTAAAAAAACTATCGAATTACTTTCGCCTGCAAAAAACTACGAATGTGGCATAGCGGCTATTAATCATGGTGCCGATGCGGTGTACGTTGGTGCTCCGGCATTTGGCGCTCGTGCGGCGGCGGCAAATTCGCTTGCCGATATTGCCCGGCTTGTTGAGTATGCTCATCAATTTCACGCACGGGTATATGTTGCGCTCAATACAATTTTATTTGACCACGAAATTGACGAAGCCGTAAAACTGTGTTGGCAATTATATGAAATTGGAGCCGATGCACTTATTATTCAAGATTTGGGATTATTACAGTGCAACCTCCCTCCTATTCCGCTTCATGCCAGCACGCAACTTAACAATCGCACGCTCGAAAAAGTGCAATTTTTAGAATCGGCAGGATTTTCGCAAGTGGTATTGGCTCGTGAACTTTCGCTTTCGCAAATTCAGAATATTGCCCAAAATACAAATATTGCGTTGGAATGTTTTGTACACGGCGCACTCTGCGTGTGTTACAGCGGGCAATGCTACATGAGCGCATTTGCCCACGGCAGAAGCGGCAACCGAGGCGTGTGCAGCCAAATGTGCCGGCACAAATACAGGGTTGAAGGATTGGGAAAACCATTTGAAGCCTACGCGCTTTCGCCTATGGATTTTCACTTGGGACACAAAATTCCGGAACTTATGGCAGCCGGCGTTTCGAGTTTCAAAATCGAGGGGCGGTTAAAAGATAGTCCGTATGTAAAAAATATCACGGCATATTTTCGCCTATTGATTGACAAAGAAATAGAACGCAACCCGCACTACACACGAGCTTCGCACGGCACAGAAAATTTTTCGTTTACGCCGGACATTCACAAAACATTTGCCCGCTCGTTTACCGATTATTATATCGACAAAAAACAAAACAAAATTGCCGATTTTGAAACGCCCAAAGCACGAGGCGAATTGCTGGGAAAAGTTTTATTTTCCGAAGGGCGAAAATTGTGTATAGAAACTTTGGAACAATGTGCCAACGGCGATGGATTGTGTTTTATCAATGCGCAGGGCGAATTGGAAGGTGTACGTGTAAATTCGGCTCCGTTGGTGGCTGAGCGGAGCCGAAGCCACATCTCCGAAATAGAATTATCGCAAAACATTCATATTCCGAAAAATACAGCGATTTGGCGCAATCACTCCGCAGAATTTCACAAAGAACTTGAACGCAGTGGCAATTGCCGAAAAATTGCCGTAAACGCTCTGTTTCGCGAAACAAATTCGGGCTATTCCGTTACTTTTTGCGATACCTACGGCAATTGCGCCACAATAGAAAATCACTGCGAAAAACAAGCGGCAAAGCAATCCGAACGAGTAGCGGAAATCATTCGCACCCAATTGCGCAAAACAGGCGATACGATTTTTACGACACAAGAAGTAACAATTGAATGGCAGCAGCACCCCTTGTTTGTCCCTATTGCCGAACTGAACGAAGTGCGCCGAAAAACGCTTGAAAAATTGCTTGAAGTTCGCCTGTCCGCTTTTCCTACTCCCACCAGCCCCTCCCCAACCCTCCCCAAAGGGGAGGGAGCAACCCCCTCCCTTGCGGGGAGGGCTGGGGAGGGGCTTTTCTGCGCAAATAAAAAAGCCCACCAATTTTTCAAAAATCACGGCATTGAAAATCCCGCTCCGGCATTTGAATTGAAGCAAAACATCGCAATTCCGCTGATGACTACAAAATATTGTTTGCGATTTCAAACAGATAATTGTCCAAAGACCAATACCAAAATTGCAAAAGCAAGCGATGTTTTTATAGCCGACAATAAACAGCGGTTTCGCATAACTTTCGATTGCAACAAATGCGAAATGAATATTTTTTCAGAACGCGGATAACGCAGATGACACGGATTATCACAGATTTTTATTAATGCTGGATTGCTTCGTTCCTCGCAATGACGCTCTTTTGTTGGTTTGTGCAAACTCTCAAAAGAGCGTCATTGCGAACGAAGTGAAGCAATCTATAAATTTATTTCACTTTGGTATTATCTGCGTAAATCCGTGTCATCTGCGTTATCCGCGTTCATTTCTACCTCGCAGCATTTCCCATTTTCCGGGAGGACCGGGTAGGCGTTCCACTTGCAAACCAATAGCTTTCAATGCTCTACGTACGTGCCCCTGTGCGCAGTAGGTTACAAATATTCCGCCCGGTTGCAAGTATGCACACACATGGCGCAACACATCTTCCGACCACATTTCGGCTTGTTTATTGGGCGCAAAGGCATCGTAATATATTGCATTGCAGGGAATTATTGGCGGTTGTTGTACTATATCTGCCTGTATTTTATGTAATGAAAATTGCGGCGTAATTTCTACCTGTTCGTTCCACGGTGCATTGTGAATTTTCTCGAAAAGCAAAGCGTACTGCGGAGCTACAAAATGAGTGTAATTAAGTTGCGCAACAATTTCTGCCGGCAAAGGGAATTTTTCATAACTCACATAATGCACCATACGATTGTGTTCAATAGCATCAATTGCCGTAAGCAAGGCGTTCAAACCCGTGCCGAAACCTATTTCCAACACCGTAGCACGGGCTTCGCCAAAAGCTCGCAAACCTCGTTCAATGTACACATATAAAGATTCTTGTACTGCCCCTCGCGTAGAATGGTAGTGTTCGTCCAATTCGGGGACAAACAATGTGTGCGAGCCGTCGTCGCTTAGTTTTATTTTAGGAGACAAGGGATTAGACACAAGACTATTAGACGTAAGACTATTGGACTTTTAGATTTTTTGCAAAAATAAAAAAAACGAGCAGTAAAATCTTACCACTCGCTTTTTTCGTCTTATGTCTAATAGTCTTGTGTCTATTAGTCTAAAAATCTATCTAATCAAAGTAACCGACCCAAAGTTAGTATACCCTCCGGTAGCTTTTTTCTGTCCTGGCCAGGTAGTACCGTCGAGGAATTTCGCTTCCATTTTCCAGATATACACGTCTGATTGCAAGAGTTCGCCGTTGTAGGTGCCGTTCCATTCACCGGCAAACATGCCGTTTTGAACGTCTTCCGAGAAGAAGAGCAGGTTGCCCCATTTGTCGTAAATCCACAGTTTGCAGTATTCCAAATTAAAGGCAATTGGTCTGAATACCCGCACCGAAGCGGAAGCATTCGTTGGACTGAAAGCGTTTGGCATAAATATTCCGGCACGTATGTCAACAAATATTTCGGTAGTGTACGAGCTAGCGCAACCATAGTTGTTGGTAACTATAAGCAGCGGATTTTTGTAGCCGTAAGTGTAGTTTTCTACTGTTATCGGACGTTTGCGGTCGGCGTATGGTACTATCATATCTATGTGGTCTTGCGGCAGATTTGGTATGCGGTCGAAGTTCCAAGCCATGGTGTAGGTCAATGGTATTGGTTTTACCTCGGCATCGTAGCGGCTCACAATAGGCGCCTGGTACGAACTGTCGATAAATTCAATAGTAGTACCTGCACCCGGTAAGCTCCATGTATAGTAAGCCACAGGGTATGGCGCTATGTACACCGGTAAGGTATCGAAGCCTTCGCAGCCTGCCCAGGTAACTTCTTTTACATACACGGTGTCGATTCCGGAGCGGTGCCAGTCAACGTAGCGGCTTGGCGAGTATGGATTACCGTCTTTCGAATAATTATACACATCGCCGCTTGTGCTCCAATAGTAGTTACTTCTGCCATCTTTATCGGCAGGTACGTATTCTATCCAGTAAGGTTCTTCGAGCGAAGTGCCTGCGCACAGTTGCGTGCGTCCTATAATTTTTGTTTCGGCAGCGGGCGCTACTTCAAAACTCAGAGGTGTAATGTTACTCACACAAGTGGTTACAGCATCAGTATCAAACAGGTCAAAGAAATATTGTCCAACTTTTATTTCTTTGTAATTGAATTTATTGAAATCGTAAGTTTCGCCAATCCAGTTAGGTAATGTCATAGGTCCTTTTTGGAAAATCCACTGAATATTTGGTGAACCGAATGCCTGTATTGGTTCAAGAACAGTGCCCTGGCAAATAATTTTCGACGACACAATCGGTGGGTTCGGACGCGGGTTCATAGTTACTATGGTTGTCTCGGGAGCGCTCGAACAAGTAATATTACCATTACCTACAACAGTAACAACATTATAGATTGCTGTCAAAATATAATCGCCGGCAGCAGGTAAAATAGAATTGCTCATTGTTACAAAGTAATCGCCTGTCGTGTTGGTTTCGGTACTCAACGGACGTTTGAAAGGTCCGCCGTCGGTAGTTAAAAGCCAGCTTATGTTCGATGGAGCTACCAGTGCAGGCGCCAAATTGGTGGCAAATACCCGCGCGGTGCTGTACTCGCAGAAGTCTATTTCATCGACTGTCTTCATGGTTGGCGTAGGTACTACGGTTAGAGTTGCCAGACTTATTGGGCTTGAACAGCCTTCGAAATAATCCTGTACCCAATAGGTAACACTTGGTGGAGCTACATCGGCTTTCGGAGCCTGGAATGTTAATCCGGCGCCTATTGCTGCTCCGTTTGGCGTATTTGGAGGCGTTGGAGGCGTTGCAGACTCTGCTCTATACCATTTTGCATTGAGCGACGAAGTGCGCAAGAAAGGAATTGATGTTGCATTTTCGCACATTGCGGCATCTAAATTCGTTGGCGCAGGTACCGGGTCTGTTACTTTGTAACCTGTTCCGGCAAACGGACTGGTACAGCCTTCTACGGTTTGTGTGGCAAAATAGTTCAAGGTTATATTTCTATCGGTGGTAATAGTAAGCTGGTTGCCGAACCCGGGCAGGTGATTTGCCGCAAGCGCCGCTGAATACCATTTAACAGTTGCCGTTTGGTCTATTGCCGTTGTTACCGGCGTGAGTGTTGCCGTTATTTGCGGGTCGTTGTCGTACGAACAAATTTTAGGTTTTGAAATAGCAAGCGTTGGAGCTTTCGGGATTTCTTTTATTCTGTAATATACCTCTACGGTATCGCTGTTGCAACCGTTTACGGTTTGAGAAGCTTTGTAGAGATACGTGTGCGGCGGCACAAGGTTCGGAGCTGTCTCAACCGGTATAAAGCTATTGGTTGGTGTTGCATTTTGAAGCACACCGTTTCTATTAAACCAATTTGCATTTACGTTGGCTGTCAATGGGTTTTTATCCACATCGCCGTAGCAATTTTCGCTTCCGGTAAGCACAGGCGGCACAGGTTTTGGTTTTATTACAAGCGTAGCAGTTGCTGATTTGCTCACGCACGATACATTATCGACGGCAGAACCAAGACCGGTAAAGCTGTGGCGCTGAGTAGCCCAAATAGTGTAGCTGCCCGGTCCGTCTGTTTTTCCGTTGAATTTCGGCATAAACGGATTGCCTGAGCCATTGCTCGGAGTTTCGTGTCCTTGCACTCTGTTGGGCTCATTCGGCGCGGTGTCGTAATACCATTCTACCAGTGCTCCTGTAGCTACGTTCGAAGCATTGAACTGCTTAGTGGGGTCGTATTCGCAAATAGATGCCGGCGGGTCGATTGTAACAGCATCAACATCGCGTATGAAAACAGTTATAGGAGTTGCAGGACTTTCGCAGGTAGCGGTTTGCGTACCTATTTGGAAGGTATTTTTTTCTTTTACCTGGAATGTTACTTCGCCAACGTTTCTATTATAATTGGTAAGCGTCAATTTTCCGGTGTGGTCTGCTGTGCCTGCCAAAGTGCCGTTGGCGTTGTAGAAATTAAACACTTCGGTATTTCCGGCAGGACGTGTGCCTGCGTCTGGGTAAGTAGGCCACGCTCCTTTGGTTACCGTCAATTCGGGGTGGTCGAAGTAGGTACAGATAATGCGGTCTTTTGTGCTTGGCGCAGGCACCGGACAGTTTATAATAACCGTTCCTTCCACTCGTTTACTTTCGCAACCACGAATTACCTGTGTTGCATAGAATTTCTCACCCGGAACTATAATATCGTTGCCTTTTATTGGATTAGGATTGCCTATAGTGCCTCTATCGGGGCTGGTGTACGACGGATTGCCGGTTGATAGCACCACCAATGAAGTTGCCGTGCGATACCAGTTCACTCCGCTGTGCGGGTGTCCGCCGGCTGCCGGATTGCTTGCTCCCAAACCTTGCGCAGTGAGCGTTACCGTTGCACTTGCATTTGGCGCAGCAAAATAACCTTCGTCTTTAATAGTAGGCACAGGCGAGAATTGCACCGGAACAACTAACGGCAATGTATCTTTACAACCTTTGCTGTTTTCCACAACATATATTATGGTATAATCGGCTGTTAGGTCGCCCCAAGTACTTGCGTTGAAATAACCGGCAGCATCAATGCCCTCTCCCGGTAATTTGTTTTCAATGCTCCATTTGTCGGATTTTTTCACATCGCCCGCTGCTCCCCACATTACCGTTGGTGTAATCAATCCGTCGGCATATTTATCGTCGCTGCAATACACCTGTTTGCTTGGAAGGAGCTTAGTAATTACAGGGTCGGTGTGTACGGTAAGCGTTACCGGAGTACGGCGGCTTTCACATTCCTGCTGGCTGCTTTGTTCCACTGCCATGTAGCTTACCCAGTAGGTTACCGTTGCTTTTTCTGTTGACGAGAATGTTGAAGAAATTCCTGCTGTCGTAGGCGCTCCCGATGCCAAAGTATTACCTGTTTCAGATGTGTACCAAAGCCATTTGGTTGGTGTTTCGGCAGTAGTGGCAGGTTTTGCTGCTTGCAATGCCATACCTGTAACCGGTAATTCTTTTTTACATTTTTCGTTAGGAGTTACCACCGGTGGTTGGAACGGACATTTTACCAATATCAACCGTACCTCGGTTTTCTCGCTTTCACAACCAAGCGGATTGCGCTGAGTTACATAATACTTTTTAGTAAATTCTTCGGCGTTGTTCGGTACTTCGCTTTGAATTTTTGGACGGTCGGGGTCTAATGTCAAGCTGTTCGATGCCAATGAAGTTGTTTTATCGGTATCGTACCACGCCACTTTGGTGCCGGTGCTCGATGTGATTGCCTCCATAAAGTATCCAGGAATGTTCGTAATATCGCCTATCAACCAGTATTTGTCGGGCATTGCAGGCGGCGCTACCATAAATTGCGCGGTAGTTTTTTCTACTTTTTGCGCCGTACAGGTTGCCTGTATTTCTGCCGTTGAACCATGAGTTTCGTCTATTTTGTAGGTTACTTCTATGGTGCGTTCGGCTGTGGAATTATCGGCAAGATTTACATTCCATGGGTCAGCCATAGCGTCCCAACTGCGAGTGGCGGAATTAAATCCTCCAAATGTAGTAGTAGTTTGGGTAAACGATGTTTTTACATTGCTGCCAAAAGTATTTGGGTCGGGCGTTAAGGTAAATGTTACCACTTCGTTGGCTGCGCAAAAATCGGGTTTGCTTGCTGCTACCTGTGGTACAGGATTGTCGTGAATATCAATCGTTACGGCAGCTCCTACCGACCAACAGTTGTTAACTTTATCGTATTCGGCTACGTACACGGTTTGTTGTCCTTTATTTTTGTTTGCCGAATTGTAAACAATGCCTGTTTCCAAACGGTTGAGCCCGCCTTCGCCGGCAATTCCTAAATTTTCACCCATTTTTCCTCCCGGGTCGGTAGTAAACCAAGCTACGTTGCCTGCTGTTACAAAGGTTTCTGCGGTCAACTTCGGATTGGTTTCGCCCAAGCAGTAGTGTGCATTTTTCACTACCGGCGCTATTGCCGGACAATCGGTAATTGTGAGCGATGCTTGCACTTTGCCGCTATAGCAGGTGCGGTCGCCGTTGTCAATCACGCGGTACGATTGCACATGATAAGGATAGGTTCCTGCGGCAGAAGCGTCGTTTAAGCCGGTTTGATAGGTGTAGGTATCTTTCGCCAATTGTGCCGAAGTGGTGAAATCCAACCACAACACTTTGTCGGCGGCAGCATTTGCCTGAGCATCGAGTTCGGTAGTTCCGTTCAATACACCCAATGAACTGCGCACCAATACTTTCGGATTGTTAGCCGGAGTTACCACAGGGTCGGCAATTGAAATTACCGTAATATCGTAACTTGCAGAATTTTTACAACTTTTATCATCGGTAAATGTGTAGGTTATGGTATTTTTGCCGAGCTTAGTCGGGTTGAAGGTTGCCGATGTAGCATCGCCGGTAAATACGCCGGTTCCGCCGGTTGTTGGGCTTACGTTGAGCGTAATTGCCGGTTCGCCTTGGCACATTTCAATTGGATTGGTGCCGAAAGCAGGCGTTGGTAAAGGATTTACGGTAATTGTTACCGCTTGTTCCATTTTGCATTTGTTGCCGCCCGAATTTGGAATTACGGCTTCGTATTCTACATAGTAGGTTGTAGTACCCGCTGCCGGCATGATTGCCGGTTTGTAAGCAGAATTTGCAGTTCCATTGCCATTACCGCTATTTGCAACTGTTCTATCGGCATTGTACCATTTCCAGGTAATGCTTGTCGGGTCAAATCCTGTGATACCAAGCGTTGCAGCCGGAACTTTTGCTGTCATATTGGTAAGTGTGCCGTCGGCGCAGAGTTCCACGCCCGTTACTTCGGGTTGTGCAAACTCGCAACTTACCAACGTTAAAGTTACTTTTACTTTTTCGCTTTCGCAACCGTTTGCATCGGTTTGGCTAATCCAATAGTCTTCGGTGTAGTTATCGTCAGCCTGTGCAGGCGGACGAGCATCTACCGCAGCTTGCAGCGCCGCTCTATCGGGTGTCATAGCCGTTCCGTTTGCGTTGTCGGCTGTAATTGGCGTGGTTTTATCGGATTTATACCAATTTACTTTTACTCCCGGAGCAGCAACCGTAGCTGTCATGTGTCCGGCAGGAATGGTTGCAATACTGCTCAACGCCCATGTTTTGTCTACCGGAGTTGGCGCAGGTGTAAAGTGTGCGGTAATTGTAGCATCGGCATGGTTTGTACAAGTTACCGGTACTTGCGTAGCGGCATTGGTTCCCCACGTTTCTGTTACGGTGTAACGTGCTGTAACGCTCGATGTTTTATCGGTTTCGGGTGTCCACACGCCGGTTGTAAGATTCAAACCTGTGCCTGATTGTGCACTCAAAGTTCCGCCCGGCAATGCAGGGGTTACGTTGAATTTACCGGTTTCGGTAGCTGCGCAAATATTTGCATTGGCAGGTGCGATTGAAACCAGCGGCAAATCTTTTATGGTAATTGTAACCGGTGTGGCTATCGACCAGCATTGGGCAGTGGCATCGTACGATGCAGCGTAAACAGTTTTCGTAGCGGCGGCAGCGGTAGTCATACCCGAAGCGCTTAATGTGTTTCCGGCATTCAACAATCCCGCAGGGCTTGGGTTGGTCGAAGCGCTTACATCAACGCTAAACCACGAAACATTCGAGCCGGTTGCTGTTGCCGTAACCGCTCCATGGTCGCCCACACAATAGAATGGATCTTTTGCCACAGGCGGTTCTGCCGGACATTGTGTAATGGTAAGTTTTGCCGTAGCATCGGCGCTGTAACATTTATTGCCGCCAACCGTTTTAAAGGCGCGGGTAATATAATTCAAGTCTTTGGGGAATGGCGCGTAAGTCATTACATTACCATCGTTTACGCCGGTGGCATAGACTGTTCCGGTAAATATGGACGCAGCTGCCGGAACGTTGAACCAATCAACGCCGTCGGTAGCGGCCGGTTGTACAACGGTAATATCGGTTACGGAACCTGCTGCAAGCACATTGCTCGCAGTTACCATTGCCGATTGACTCACATTGCCCGGTGCTTCTACAAATATGCTTTTTATGGTCAAATTATCTTCGCCTTTACAACCTTTGGCATCGGTGTATGCGTAGTTGAACGTGTGTGTTCCGCCCGCTACCATTGCCGTAAATTTACCGGTTGAAGAATTAACGCCGCCACCGCTAAATGTACCGCCGGGAATATTTACGCCTAATGTTATTTCTCCTGCACTGTAACATACTTCCGCAGGATTGCCGGTAAATTTCACAACGGGCAATGGGTCGATGCTAAAGGTTGTTGTTGCCTCGCCTTTACAACCATTTGCATCGGTGTAATTAAGTTTTATGGTTTTTGTACCGCTTTGGTCTTTACTGTCGAATGCTCCGGTCAATGGGTTTATGTTCACAGCTCCGCTATATGCGTAACCTGCGGCATTGCCCATTTGCGAAGCCGTAGTGGGCGACGTTGGGGTAACAATCATTGTTATTGGTACATTCGGGTTAAAGGCATCGAATTCACACGCGCTTATTTTGCTTGGCGCAATGGTGAATGTTGGGTTAGGATTAACCGTTACGGTTTTCGATACCTGTACCGCAGGACAACTGCCGTTTGCAGCCGAACTGGTAAAATCATATTTGATGGTAAACGGAGACCCGGTTGCCGTTGTGGGGTCAAACGTGGCAGCGGTTTCCGATGTTTTCGTTGCGCCTGTCCATGTGCCTGTACCACCTGTTACAAGTGTTGAAGGTGTTACGGTTGCTGTAATATTGGCTGCGGTAGCGCCTGCGCAGAATGGACCGGGAGCTGTAAAGTCTATTACCGGTATGGCATGGATTGTTACCGTTGCTGTTGCCGCTGTTGCTGCTTTACAACCTTCAAAGTCGGTTACGGTAAGCCCCACGGTGTAGATGCCTGCCTGAACGGTGCCGGGTATTTTCGGTGCGGCTACAGCGGCATTGTCCAAACTACCAGGGGCGCTGATTGTCCATTCGTATTTTGATTTTCCGCCGCTAAATCCGCCGGTGCCGCCTGTTGGGTTTGCCGTTAGTTGCGATACTGTGCCGAAACATACGTCTTGTTTGGTGATGGTGGCTGTTGGCAATGGCAAGGTAGTTACCGGAATTTCAATTTCCGACGGGCAGGTTTCTCCTGGCTGTGCCGGCAATGTTGCAATTACATAGTAATTAGTTGCGGTAGCTGCGTTTAGAGTTAAAACTCCGGAAGAATTTACCGTGCCCGGACTGCCCGGTTTCATTGCAAAGGTCAACTTACTTTTGTCGGCTGTTAGTATATGATTTTTTATATCAACACTTGATTGGGTTCCGAAACAAATAGGGGCAATTCCATTGTCGTAAGTCAAACCTACTACCGTTTTATTTGTTACTGTTACCGAAGCGGTATTTGCCACCGCATCGCAGCCATTGGCATCTTTTATGTTGGTTGGCTGGTATTTTTGTCCGGGTGAATTTGCGCCCGTTGCGGCGGTGGAAGTGTAAATAAGTCCTCCTCCACTTGCTGAAAAATCGGATTTGTTGGCAATATCAAACGTTATGGGAGCTGCGCCGGTAAACGTTATAACTACCGGTGTACGGTTTGTTTCCGTTGGGCAGTATTCGCCATTGCCGGTTATGGTATAAGTCGGCTGCGGATTTTCGGTTATCGTTATTGGTCCGGCAGTTGATGTACACGTCTTACCGTTTATAGTTTGAGAGATTGTAACGTTGTATGTGCCTTTGGTGGCATTGGTTATTGATGCTCCGCTTCCTGAAGGTGTCCATGCGTAGCTAACTGTTCCCTGACTTAAATTAACGCCCGAAGCAGCAGTCAACGAAAGCGTTATACCGCTCGCACTGCCTGCGCAGTACGCCGTTTTGGGGGTGGCTTGCATTGTTGCCTTCGGTTCGGGGTTGATGGTAATTTTTTGACTTGCGGGGCTTACCAATGCCATATTGCCTACGCAACCATTGTCGTCTTTAAATGTTGAAAGCGTGTAGGTATAATCACCCGGCGCGCTTGGCAAGGTGGCTCCGGTAAGATTGGCTTTGTTGCTGTTTGCTGCTGTTGCCTGACCGCTTGTTACGCCGCCGGCGCCTGCCGTTGAAGTTGCAGTAAAGCTATATGGCGCTTTACCGTTGGCAAAGGTTGCTACTATCGGATTGATTGTATTGCCTTGGCAATACGTGGCTTCGCCCGAAAGAGTAACGGTAGGTAGCGGATTAATGGTAATTGTTCCTGTTATGGTTACATCGGGGCAAGCTCCCGCCGTACCGGAGTTTACAGCTTTTGCAGTAACTGTGTATGGAATAGTGCCTGTGCCTGTGGGAGTACCTGTTACATTATTGCCACTCAACGACAATCCGCGTGATGTTGCAGTAGCATCCAAAGTTGGAGTGTGCGCTCCGCCGCCGAGTGTAAAGCCTATATTGCTAATTGCGGTGCCTATACAAACTGACTGGTCTTTTTGGGCTCCGCCGGCAAATACGAGGGTTGGTTTTGGATTAACGGTTATGGTGGTTATGGTGGTTTCATCGCCTGCGCAACCGTTGAGCGTTGGTGTGGCTTTTATTATGCTTGTAATGGCTGTTGTGCCGGTGTTGGTAAGTGTGTACTGAGGCACCGGCGATGAAGTGCCGCTTGCGGCTATGCCTGTGGCGGTATTATTGTTTGTCCAAGTAAACGTGGCACCGGTTGGAGTAGATACAAGGGTAAGGGCATCGTTCTTGGTGGTTCCGTCGGCGCAGTATGATTTGTTGGGGATTGTTTGTGCTACGGGTTTTGGTTGTCGTTTTACAATAATTTCTGCCCATTTAATACATTTTTCTTCAGTGGGTTCCGCTCTATCGTTCACTCGCACATAATAGGTAGTGCCCGTTTCGGTAACATCGCTGTAACCCACAGTCCATGTATCGGATACGTTTGCATTTGTTGGAGTTGGTCCGAAATTTTGTGTTCTCACACGGTTACCTACTGCTTTGCCGCCTTTATACCATTCTATTGTATAATTGCTGTACGAGCCCGGATTTACGTTATTGGTGCGTAGGGTTACGCTTGGCCCCCCTTCGCATAATGTTACCGTATTAGATTGAGAATTGTACGCAGGCGTGCCTGGTCCGGAATCAGGAGTAATTACCGGGTCTTTCGATGCCGTACATGTTGGGCAGTCTTCTTTTATGCACACTGGTACTCGGTCGCAGAATTTTTGCCCTGTTGTGAATTTGATGTCGAAAAACATACTTAAATTGCCTTGGTTTCCATTGTACATATTCGCAGTCATATTAGCCGGGTGCGTTACTGCATTAGGAGTTAAACCATCGTTAGCAGCAGCAGCCCCTCCCGGTCGGAAGAATTTTAATTCTTTAATCCCACCTCCACTTGTTGTTGTTGTTGATAGAGCGCTAATACCTATAAAATAAGTGCCGGGCGGCAATGTTATTGTTCCCTTAGCTGTTACTTCATCGTTACTACACACATTGTCGGTGTTTGTTGCATTAGTCTTTTCATAAGTAACTGTCAAACTACCGTATGATGAAACAACAGCATTAGGTACCGGATTTCCACCAACATCCTTCGTGTTGTAAATACTAATTGTCATAGGGGCTGTTCCACCTGAATTTTTATCAAAACAAGCTTTAACCATAAACGACATTTCGGTAATTATTATAGGTTCATTAACAACAATTCCCGTAAAAATCCTATTGCCGTCCAAACCATATCTGTTATCGCTCGTTTCATTGGAAGTTGCTGTTGCTCCTGTTGGTTTGCCGAAAAGCACACCCGAAGACTTCGCCACTTCTTCAACCCACACTAATTTTGTATCTGCCGAGTTGCAGGTTTTTTTAATTGTGCATGAAGCATCGTTATAAGCATTGCTGTAACTCAAAGCGGCTAAATTGGCTGTAGTAAGAGTTGTTGTACCGGAGCCGGAAGTGGTAGCTATTGGGGTACCGCCGGAGCAGGCTGTGTACCAATTGTACACTCGTCCTGTAATATTAGCCGGTGATTTTGCTTTAACGTTTACTGTGGCTGTTTTGGCTGTACAGTCAACTTTTAAGGTGCCTGGGTCTTCAAATTCTTGGGTGAAGAATTTCACTGTCATTTGAGCTTCTACCGGAGGAGGAGGATTACAACCTGCATTGGCACCGGTATACGTTACTACCACTTTATACACACCGGCACCGGCTGCTTTTACCTCGGCAGCTGTTAATTTTTTTGCCCAGTTTGCCGAATTTACCGTTGTGCCGGCAGCAACACCCCATGGACCATCTTTGGTGCTTTGCTTGATAAGAACGCCATCTTTATACCATTGTATGTGATAAGGCGATGCTCCCGATGTTTTGATTATACCAAAACCGGAATTTATTTCTATACCGTTGAATTGCGAAGCACACACCTCATAGTCTTTTGGCGAAATATCTACTGTTGGCGGCAGGTCGCGAAGGCTGCACCCGCCGGGCATTGTGATTTGAGTAGGTGTGGGCACATCTGCCGTACTTCCGGTTCCCAGCATACCGGTAACGCCGGCATCGGCGTTTTGATTACAGCCAAAGGCAAATACACGCCCGCTCGCTGTTACAAACCAGCCTCCATGGTCGGCGCGGTTGATAAGCACCACCGAGTCTTTGGCATTGGCAGGGCTTGTTATATAGCGTGCATTACTGTCGTTGGTAAGTCCGGCAATGGTGCCGCCACCACCGCCATGACCGGAAACACCGCATGTGCCGCTGCCGCCCCATACTACTGCGCGACCATCTAAAGTAACAGCCATACCAAAGCCTTGTCCGCCGGCTACTTGTTTTGCCTGCAAATAATCGTTAGGGTTACCTGTGGTTCCCACGTTTCTTACTCTGCGCGGCTCCCAACCTCCTTGATTGTTGCCCAGTCCGAGTGAGTTGCCCCAACCGCCGTTACCCCATGCCCATACATAGTTATTATTGTCTATTGCAAATGCCCCACCATCAGAGCACGATAAGTATATTATATTATTCATTAGCCCGGCTCCCGAACCATCTTGATTGGCATAGCGTACTTGTGTTGCCCAGTTGGTTTGTCCGTCGGCACGTCCCAAAGCTCCATTTCCTGCTGTGGTAGGACCGGGGTTTCCTGCGCTTTGCGACCAGCCCCACGACCACACTTGCCCGTTGGCATCTAAAGCATACGCGGCATTATCGCCGGCGCATATTGTTGTTACGTTTTGCAATCGTTGTCCAGCTGCTCTCAATACATATACCGCTTCGTAGCGGTCTGTTTGTGTGCCATCGCCCAACTGTCCGTATGTATGGGTGTATTGATTGGCGCCCGCGCCGTTTCCTCCCCACGAAACCAAATCGCCATTGTTCAAAATAGCGAAGGTATTGGAGTTACCGGCATACACTACTTTTGCGTTGATTAAGTAATTAACACCACCGACGTTTTCTCGGTAAGCCGCATCAATGCCGGTGCTTGCACGCACACGTACAGGAGCGGCAACTACGCCTCCTTTAACGCCATTGCCTATTTGCCCGCGGTCGTTGCTGCCCCATGCCCATACTTCTGTTTTGCCTGCAGCATCTTTACACGTAAGTGCCACAAAGTGCTGCCCCGAACCGGAATTTACTTGCTGTATCAGCTGCCCGCCCGGCTTATCTGTTGTTGCAAACTTTGTCATTGGCATTACCGTAGGCGTAGTTACCGGAGCACCCGATGTTCCCAATCCCAATTGACCGGCATCGTTCTTACCCCACACAGTTACGAATGAGTTGGAACACAAGTAACTCGACACGGCGTTACCGCCCGAAATAAGCAAATTTGCCTGGGCAAAAAGCCCTGTGCTAAATAGTAAAACCGCACTCATGGTGCACATAATACTTCGTAAAATTGATTTCATACTCATATAATTAGTTAGTTTTTAGTGGTTAGTTATTTTTTAAGAATTTTTTTAAGAATATTTCACATCGTTACTCTATGACGGCAATTTATAAAAAAAAGTTGCATACATACAGATATTTTTTTAATTCCCCCTATTTCTCAACTTCTGAAAAACACGGGAAATTGCGCAAAAATAGGAAAAAATTTTGAGACTGTTTGCATTTTGTTGAAAAATATTACCCCTAAATCCCCTAAAGGGGACTTTTGCTCCGTGGTAATGCTGTTGCTTAGGTCTATTTCGTCGCTCTAAAAGCCCCCTTTAGGGGGTTGGGGGTATGCGCCCTTAACTAAACCTTACCGCCTCTGCCGGACTTATTTTACTAATAATAAGCGCCGGCAACAAAAGCATAAGGATTGTAATTACCAATGTGCCCACATTGAGCGCAAGCAAAGCCGGTAACGAAAACGCAATAGGCACGTAGCTCATAAAGTACGTCTGCGGGTCGAGCGGAATGAGGTGAAAAAAATATTGCAGAGCGCAGAGTGTTATACCTATACTATTACCCCACAGCAAACCTTTGCCAATAATAAGCGAACCGACGTAAAGAAATACTTTTTGTATGCTTACATTGCTGCTGCCAAGTGTTTTTAAAATACCTATACTTTGTGTTTTTTCCAAAATAATTACCAGCAAACCGGTAATCATATTCATGCCGCTCACCATAAGCATCAGAAAAATAATTATCCACGCATTCATGTCGAGCATTGCGAGCCAATCGAAAATTTGCGGCATCAATTCCTGTAAAGTTTCCACTTGCAAAAGAGTAGCATCGGGACTAACATTAAAACCTGCAATCTGTTGAATTGTTTGTTTTGCCTGCCACAGGTTTCTGTGATTGTGCAAAAACACTTCGTAACCACTTATTTGTTGCTCAGTCCACGAATTGAGCGCTTGAATGTGGCGCATATCGGCAATGATAAAACGGCTATCAATTTCCTGTAAATGAGTTTCGTATATGCCGGCAATCTCAAATTGCCGTTTGCGGGGTTGTTTTCCGCTTGCGCTGGGCACAAAGGTGGTTACAATAGAATTGCCAACCTCAACCTGCAACATATCGGCTAACTGTTTCGATATAAGCACTTGATTTGTAATACTATCGCCTATGCGAAAGGTGGAGCCGGCAATGCGGTGTTTTTCAAAAAAATCCCAATTATAATCATCTGCCACGCCTTTTACAATCACGCCTTTTACCGAATTGTTGGCACGCACAATCCCCGGTTTGGTGGCAAAGCGCTGCACATGGGCAACTTGCCTTTCCTGCGCAATTTCTTGTTGCAAAGCGGCGTTAAACAGTATCGGACTTGCCTCAAAAGAATTGTTATTATCGTAATTCACAATTTGAATATGCGCCGAAAACCCGAATATTTTTTCGGAAATAGTATTTTTAAACCCTAAAATAACCGAAACAGCCACAATCATAACCGTCAAACCCAAGGCAATGGCAATAATTGCGATACGCACAATTGGTTTTGAAATATTTGTATTATCTTTGTGGGGCAAAATTTGCCGGGCAATGTATAATTCGGTATTCATACCGGCAAAGATAGTATTTAAGTTTGAAAGTTAAGAAATAATAAATAGTAATTATTGTCGTATCATCAAAAAAAGCTGGATTGCTTCGTTCCTCGCAATGACGTTTATTCGAGCGTCATTGCGAGGAACGAAGCAATCCAGAAATTTTAAATCATTAAAACCTATCTCAAATTCCCAAAACCATGACCCAACTACTCCACCTTTTCCTCCTTCTATTTTTAACAAGCACGCTTAACGCGCAAACTCAAATAAAAACCGGTGCCGAAAGTACAAGCGAATATCTACCATTGCTGAAAGGCAAACGAGTTGGTTTGGTTGCCAATCACACTACTACTATTGGGAAAACGCACTTGCTTGACACATTGCTCAGTTTAAAAGTCAATGTTACCGCCGTTTTTAGTCCCGAACACGGTTTTAGAGGCAAAGCCGATGCCGGCGAACACGTGAAATGCGATGTTGATGCCAAAACCGGCGTTCCGCTTGTTTCGCTTTATGACGAAAATAAAAAACCCACTGCTGCGCAATTTAAAAATTGTGATATTATCATTTTCGATATTCAAGACGTGGGTGTGCGGTTTTACACCTATATTTCCACCATGCACTATGTGCTGGAAACTTGCGCCGAAACCAATACGCCCTGCATTATTTTAGACCGCCCCAATCCAAACGGATTTTATATTGACGGACCGGTTTTAAACCCGGCAGTCGTTACATCGTTTGTAGGTATGCACCCTGTGCCGATTGTTCACGGTATGACCATTGGCGAATATGCCCGCATGATAATTGGCGAAAAATGGCTTGCGAATGGTGTTCAAACTGATTTACAGGTAATTACCTGCAAAAATTACACACATGCCGATAGATACAAGTTGCCAATTGCGCCCTCGCCCAATTTGCCCAATATGCAGGCTGTGTATTTGTATCCCGTTTTGTGCCTTACCGAAGGCACACCACTTAGTTGCGGACGCGGCACCCCCTACCCATTTCAAGTAATTGGGCACCCCAATTGGCGCGATAGCAGTTTTTCGTTTACGCCACGCAGCATAGAAGGCGCAAGCAAAAATCCGCCGTTAAAAAATCAATTGTGCTTTGGCATGGATTTGCGTAACTACCCTACGGAAAATTTGCAACAGATGCCGTTGCATATTTTTTTGACAGCCTACAAAAAGTATATGGGAACAGCGCCGTTTTTTACATCATTTTTCGTAAAATTGGCAGGAAATACCACGCTCAAACAGCAAATTACCGCCGGAAAAACCGAAGACGAAATTCGCAAATCGTGGCACACGGAATTGGAAAATTATAAAAAAATACGAAAAAAATACCTGCTTTATGATTGATTATATGAAATAAGTGTATATTTTTGCCCAACCACCCTAAAAGACATTTATTTATGATAACTGATTTACAAGCGAAAAAGAAACGCATTGCGGTTCTTGGATTAGGCTATGTTGGTTTGCCGCTTGCCTTGGAATTTGCACGAAAATATTCGGTCATAGGTTTTGATATTAACGACAGTCGCATAGCGCAGATGCGCAACAAAATTGACCCAAGTCAAGAATTGGAAAAAGAGGCGTTCGATGATTGCGATATAGAATTTACATCGAATCAAGACGATTTGCGGCGTGCTCATTTTTTTATTATAACTGTTCCTACGCCAATTGATAATCATAATATTCCCAATTTAGAACCTTTGCTTTTGGCTACACATTTGGTAGCCGAAGTGCTTAAAAAGGGCGATTATGTGGTGTTTGAATCCACTGTGTACCCGGGCGCAACGGAAGAAGAATGTGTGCCAATTCTCAAAAAAATTTCGAAGTTAAAATTTGGCAGCGATTTTAAAATAGGCTTTTCGCCCGAACGAATTAATCCGGGCGACAAAGAAAATTCGTTGGTTAATGTACTCAAAATAGTTTCGGGCAACGATGATGAGGCTTTGGAAACTATTGCCGAATTGTATAGCTCAATTATAAAAAAAGGTGTTTACAAAGCAAGCTCAATAAAAGTAGCCGAAGCGGCAAAAATTATTGAAAATACACAGCGCGATGTAAACATTGCTTTGGTAAACGAACTTTCGATGCTTTTTGCAAAAATGGGCATCAACACCAACGAAGTGATTGAAGCTGCGGCAACCAAATGGAATTTTTACAAATTAACTCCCGGTTTGGTTGGCGGACACTGCATAGGCGTTGACCCGTATTATTTGACCTACAAAGCATCGCAATTGAAACATCCGGCACGCTTGATTTCTGCCGGTAGAGCTATCAACGATGAAATGCCGACATACGTGGCGCATACAATTTTGAAAAAATTGAATAACGCCGGCAAAGTTTTGAAAAATTCGCGAGTACTTGTAATGGGCGCAACATTTAAAGAAAATGTGAGCGACATACGTAATTCTAAAATTTTTGATGTAGTAAAAGAATTGCAATCATTTAATGTTCAGGGCGATATAATAGACCCCCACGCCGATGCTGAGCAAGCAAAAGAATATTATGGTTGCACAATAGTTCCCGAACCTACGGGCGTGTATGATGCAATTGTGGTGGCAGTAAAACACAAAGAATACGAAAACTTGCCCGAAGAATTTTTTAGAAAATATGTCAACCCGCCGTTTATTTTAATTGACCTCAAAAGCGCGTATTACAATAAGTTTCAAGATGTTGTGTATTTTAGTTTGTAAGAATAGCTAAATTTCCCCAAAAAAACAGTAAAAATATTTTGTGCAATAGCAAAAATATCTATCTTTGCACCACCAAAAATTGTCCTGTGGTGTAATGGTAACACAAATGGTTTTGGTCCATTCGTTTAAGGTTCGAATCCTTACAGGACAACAATTAACAACATTAAAGCCCCCGTAAATAAAGCATTTACAGGGGCTTAATTTTTGCGGAGACCCTGTTTACAATTACGCCCATTCACTCGCTCCCTTCACATATTTATCCGCATCAAGTAACGAACTTGTATTGCTTATTTTTTTCAATCGTTCTTTCCGTTCGTATAGGATTCCGCAGTTGTTTTTGTACCGCTCAATTGCGAAATGAAATTGGTAGGTATAAAACCCTGCGTTTCTATTTCTTTTCTGTCATTTTTTCTTTTGAGCTCTAGGTTTTATTAGCCTGCTTTTGTTTTGTTTCGAGTTTAATTTTTATGTCTAATTCAGTTTCTTTGATTTCTCCTTCTTTTTCTACCGTAAATTTTCTACGTCCATAAACCGCTTCGTCGGCTTTTCGCAGTAACTCCTCTTTGGTTGCAGTCTCCAAAGCTCTTGTTATTTCAGGTGTTGCTTGTATGGTCAATATATTTACTCTAAGAATTTTAATTTCGGGCATACCAACAGCTTCCTGTAAAGGTTGTAAACTGACCTGCGTTGTTCCTTCATCATTTCCAGCTGAACAAGTAGCATCTCCCTGTGAAGGTTGCGAACTGACTTGCATTGCTTCTTCAATCTCTTTTGCTGAACGAATAGCCTCTACAAGTTTTTTCTTGTGAATAATAAGCGAAATCGCAGTTTGTACCTCATTGATAATTCTCCGATTGAGTTTTTCAATATCATTCTTTTTGTATTGTCCGTTGTCATTGACGGTAAAATCAAACAAGTTCGCAAGTTTAGGTATATTGTTCTTGTTCTCGCCTATCACAATCCTATAACTGATTTGCCCCTGAATATTTACCGTCTGATAATCGCTGGTTAATTCCTTGAAAACAAAAGGTAAATCGGTGATTCCCATTGGAATAGCAACAATTGAACTTTTAGGTGCCCAATAGCAGAATGAAAGTCCTCTATCTCCTTTTATGACTTTTCCGTTCCGATAGTGTAGAACGTAAGTCATCGGGTCAAATTTAATGTGTTTAAATCCTAACATAATTGTCTTGTTTTTATTATTTGTTAAATTTTGTAATTATAGCCATTCACTCGCTCCCTTCACATACTTATCAGCATCGAGCAACGAACTTGTATCGCTTATTTCTTTTAACCGCTTTACCCGTTCGTTCAAAATTCCGCAGTTGTTGTTATAACGCTCTATGGCAAAATGAAATTGGTAGGTATTGTTATTCAGGTTGTCTTCCAAGAAATACATGCTGTTAAGCAATTCCTGATAGGCTCCGCCTTCATGGTGCATTTCAATTGCCCGCCTGTATTTTCGCAATGCCATTTCGTGCAGGTAGTTTGTAATATTATTGTGATAGTCTGCGTAATCTGTGTGGTCGTCAAGATATCTGCGGAGTTTTTTAGCTTTTTGGGGTATCTCTTCTGTTATTGAAAATATCCCACATAAGTTAGTAATTAAAATATTCGCTTTCAGGTCGTTTATTTTATCTTTATAAAAACTCCATATTTTTTCTCTGTCTCTTTCAGATGACACATATTTTTCCCCTATGACTTTAATTAATTTACCCGCAACCTCTTTCACTTGCTCATTTTCTATTCTAGTTACATAAAAACTCCATATTCTAGTAATTACATCCTTTATGTTTATTCGCTTTTCTTCTTCTGTGCGGTCTTTTTCTTTGTCAGTAATCTCATCAAACAATTCATACATCAAATAAATGAGGTCGAATACTTGGTTACACTCGTACAGTTGCATGTATACGCCACCCATAAAACTTTCCGTAAATAAGGTCGTTTGAGTAGTTGGTGAAATGGTTTCAATGATTTTCGACAGGACAAATTTTGTGTCTATGATTAAAAATTCGACTAATTCCAACTTTGCCTTATAATCATCTTTCTCTATACCCTTTCCTTCGGGTATAAATGAACCGTAAGTACCTAAATTAATGTCATTATTCAGGTAATCTAAAAACTTTTCATAAAACCGGATAGGAAAATCAGGTTGATAACTATCTGTTTTAAAATTATCTAAATTCAATAACTGTCCAAAAATCCTTATATTTACACTTGCCTTAAAATTCAATGCAAGGATTCGCTCTGTTATTGTACTTGCCATCCGGTAGGGCGACAGGGACATACTCCGATACGTTCGAGCAGTTAACGAACCTTTTCCGATTTCTTCTTCCTCACCTTGCAATCCCCATAATAATTCTAACCGGCAACACAAAATTATAATTTCCTCTAAATCGGGAAAAGCAGAAAGCAGGTTGAGGGGTATGTGTTGATATTCACCTTTAATGAACATGTCTTTAAGCATGCCTATTTCAACCATATTGGTATTTTCGTATTGAATATACAGATTTTGTATGGCGCGTCCGACAAGATATTTTTTTATTTGTTTCCAATATTCCCAATAATCATTCTTCTTCGCCTCATCTATTTTGTGTATTTTATAATAAGCCACAAGTACATAAAGAATCTTTTTGTAGCAGAAGAAAGCTTCTTTCATGTTTGCCGAATATTTGAAATATTCTGCCGCTGCATAAAGATATAGCAATGATTTTCCAATAGATGATATTTCTTCAGATTCCTCCAAATTCTCCAAATCTTTATAACATTTTTTTGGATTGGGATTGTCATACTTATCTTTGTTGTTGATGAGATTTATAAATACTTTCATAAATTTGTCGCTAATCTTATCCCCAGTTTCACTATCAGCCATGGAGCAACTGAGCAGTACGTTTCCTAAACCGTCTAATGCAAAAGCCAACGTCAATATATCCTGCTCTTTTAGCGATTTGAATTTTTCTTTGTGTCTCAATTGATTAATAAAAAAGATAGATTTGGATTCAGGATTATTTGTTCCCGTTCGAATTATCATATTATCCATTATCTCTTTCAAACTGCGATTGTAATATTTACAGGCATAACATGGTGTCCTTTTGTCTTTTATCAACATACGTCTGCCTTCTATTGTTCTCCAGTAACCGGTTAATAAATTCTTTCTTCGTTCGATACATTTAAAACTTCTATTGCCTTTAAATTGCAAGTCATCAATATATTTTTGTTCTTTTAATTTTTCTATCTCTTCTTTCTCTTTCTTTTCCAACGCATGATCTGTACTGCTGGATATTTTTGCTGCCTGTTCAATACAATTCGTTAAATTTTTTTGTAGAATACCATCTTTCAAAACCATATAAAAATCCTTATTATTCTCATAAGGAAGAGCTTTGCGCAGATCAACACGAAAATCCAAAAGATATAATGACATATCTAAATTGTTACTATCTGTATTGACCAAACCATTTTTGTAATACAAAATATCAGCCAACTTACGGAAGAAATCGGCTTTAACCATATATTTTTCCTTAGACTTAGGGCTTAGGTCGCGAAATTCGTTCTCCAATTCATCAATATCATCTGTACCAATACCGCTTAATCCCTTTTTTTCTAAAACAAATAAACGCGCTAATAGCGCTTGATATATCAAGTTTATATCGTCAAACATCGCATCCATTATATCGCTCTCTTTTTCTTTCTCTTTATGGGAACGGATGCGTTTCAACATGGCAACAATCTCATTGTAAATAAGGTACGCTTCATTGGACGTTTTTCTTTTTTCAAAAGCCAAACCCAGTTTGAGCATAATGCGTACAACACTTAATATATGTAAAGAAGTATGCGGATCCTTACACCATGTCTCGATTTCATTCCAAGGTTGCTTTTTCGTCAGTATATCAATACCACACTGATACTCATAAATTGCTTCATTGTAATCTTCGCTAAACATGTGCAGGTCGCCCAACACATGGTGAATATTGGCTATGATATGGTGAAAATCATTTTGTGCGCTTACCATCACAGTGTTATTATTTCCACCATTTGTTAGCACATTGTTTTGACGGGCGGTATAATAATTCAACAATTCGGTATAGTGCATTTTCAGCGACAATGAATCATCGAGCGAGAAATTAAGAAGAGCCGACAATTCGGTTGAAAGACGTGACATAATAGAAATTTCCTCGGCAAGCCGCAAAGGGAATTTGTAATGGTAGAGACTGTTGATAGTGGTAGCCGATAGGTGAGAGCGCTGCATGAACAGGATAACCGTCTCAATAAATTTACGGGTTTCAGGCGATTTGTTAATATCCATCAATTCGGGAATGCTCTCAATATTGCGCCACGAAAAGCCGTTGTTATGGTACTTGTAAAGGTGGTTGGTAAGGAAACCGGCAGAAATTAACAGTTTGTCACCATAGCGCGAAGCGTTGTTGAGTACGGCATTGATTACGGGAAAAAACAGATGATGTATAAAGCCTATTTTTCGTTGTGTCTTGTAGGTAAATATCATATAATGGTCGGATTTGAACGGGGCAACATTACCCAGAATATCAATATATCCTTCGTCTTTCATCTCTTTTTCTTTACCTGACTTTTTCCAAACATATTTTTCAAAAAGATTGGTTATTTTTTTAGGTGCTCCATTACTGAAATGCGATAGATAAACGGCATATTGATTAAGCATAATGATAGTGCGTTTACGGATTGCTTCGGCTTTTTCATAATCTGCTTCGACTTCGTCCAAATTGGTTTTATCCGAAGCTGTTTTGACAGGTTTACCCAAAAACTTTTTTGCCTCAGCTAAATTTTCTTGGACTTCTTTCAATTTACAATCCCTTAGGTTTTCTTTTGCCTTTTCCAAATGCTCTTTTGCTTTTTCCAATCTAAATCCCAATATCATATTATATGTAGTGAATATATAATAGTTTACGTCCTTTTTCCATTCTTCGTCGGGTTTCCCGTCCTTGGATTTTCTAAATTTTCTTTCAAGTTTTCTCGCTATTTCTGGTAGTTCTTTTTTTAAGGCTTTCGGTTCGGGAAGTATCAACTTGCAAATATACCGTTGTGTCATTGCCGTTATTTCCCTTAATTCGGCTGGGTCTGGGTCAAGGAAACTTTTTAGTTCTATCACACCGTTGAAAATACTGCCAACGGCAAACTCCCTGTCCGAAGCGTCGGCTAAAAAAGCATCATATAATTCGCGTCCGGCGATAAAGACAAATTTTACTTTTGCCGTAGAGATAAAATATTTCATATTTGCCAGCAAACGCATCAGGTTCTGTTTCCGTTCACGCGATGTTGCACCCCTTGTGAACCCGCTGCCCGAATTTTCAAAGGCAGGAATCGTGTCTGTTGAGTCATTGGTATTAGACTTCGATGTGGGGTCAACCTTGTCCAATTCGTCGAATACGATGATAAATTTGGGTGCGTTTTTACTTTCGGCTATTTCGTTTAAAATCCAAGATAGGCGTTGTTCAATTTCTCGCACATCGGCAATGGGGTAATTGCGGTTTTTCCGGCGGTTAATGGACAAGCCGAACAATGAAGTGGAATAAGCTCCGTAAGGATTTGCATCTTCACTTGTAGCGGAAACAATGCGGAGGTTTAAATCTTGCAATTTTTCGAGGATAATTTTTGGATGATTTGCAGAAAATTTGATATATACACGCTTACCTAATTTCCAAAGAGATTGTACAACAAAAAAGATAGCGGTAGTTGTAAAAATGAAAACTAAAATATTGAAAATCAAAGATTCAGATGTTCTGATTGCTGCCAAGATATCATGTAGATATTTTATAAAATAGGCAATAATAGATGTTTCGGTATTTGGTTCAAACGGTATCTTGAAAAATCCGGCTAATGTTATACATGACAAGAGAGACGTAACTGCGCTTATAAAAATCCATTTAAAAAAAGTGTAACGCCAATGGATATTGAAATTTGAAAGATATTTTTTGTATTCGTATTCAATAGAATTAGACACAAGACTCAAAATATCCCGTTCATTAAGTATTTCATGTCCTAAGTTGAGTTTAATAGGTATTCGTTGATGTGGTTTTGTTTTATTTCCCATCCTTTTTTTTAATAACAGAAACAATAAAAAAATAATAGGAATGCCTATTGCAAGATAGATTGTAATTTGGGGAGTAAAACATTTAATCTCACCTTGAAAACATTTAATTTCATTTTGCAAGAAAACAATTGCAGATAAAAGAAGCAATAAAATACACATACACAAACATATTATTTTCGCTATCTTATCTTTTTTAGATTCAGTTATCTCATGCAGAACTTTTCCCACGAAACTGGATTTCCCCATACCTCGAAATCCTGTTACCAGATAAACACCTGTATCGGTTGCACTTGTCAACCAAGATTTTAGCCGTTCTATACTTCCTTCGCGACCAATATATTTATCATCTACCTTTTCTTCAGATGAAGAGCCATGAAAAAACTGAAACCCCGGCAGAGGAATGTAAAGCGGATTGACTTTGGATGAGTATTTCTCAAATTTGTTTGTTGCCATACTTTCACAGTATAAAGGTGATTATTTCAGGAATGTAAACTTTTACTATTTTATTCTATTTACGATAAATTTTTCAAAGTTACAAAAAAATTATATATAATCTTACTTTTACAAGAAAATTTTAAATATTTGTCAATGCTGTCCATATCTTTTATAATATTTATCAGCATGGTTGCCTGATTGGTAGCAATACCAAATACGCTAAGTATTTTTTTTACCTAAGACTTAGCGTTTTTTTTATTTCATGTTTGCACTTACAAGTATAGAACTTTCTCTAAAAATTGAGGTTATTCTGATTTGGAAATAGCTGTTTGAATGTAATTGTAAACAAAATTATTCTACCTTTGTAATATCTTTTCTATAACAACTTTCTCAAAAACCTGTTAGGTTTTTGAAACTTAACAAGTTTAAAATAATAATTGCCCAATGATAGCAAACATTGATACCGGACGAATTTTAGCAATCAGCGATATTCATGGCTGTTACGAAACGTTTATGGCTTTGATTGAACAATTGCGTTTGCAAAAAAACGATAACCTGTTCATTACCGGCGACATAATAAATCGGGGGAAAGACACAAAAAAACTGATTAAGACACTGATTGCGCTCCGAGAAAACGGCTATCATATTTTCCCAATTTGCGGCAATCATGAATACTATCTTATTTCAACACTTTTGTCGCCGGATTTCGATAGGACTATTCAATTTGAAAAGACGCTCAATGCGTGGATTTTAAAAAAAGACGGCACGGTAAAACCAAAATACCGGGCGTTTTTTACAGAATTGCCCTATTTCTATTCCGTTGAAAATGTGTATTTTGTACATGGCGGTTTTAATTTTTTGCTTGCCAATCCGTTTGAAGCAGTCCATTCAATGCTGCATTACCGAGGAAGGTACGATGAAAATTTGCTTCCGCCCGAAATGCGCATTGTGCACGGACACACACCTGTATCGCTTGAAATAATTAAGCAAAAAGTTGCTCTCAATTCAAAAATCATAAACATTGATAGTGGTTGCGTGTATAAAAACATACCGGAGTTGGGGAATTTAGTATGCTTAGATGTGCGAGCTATGGAACTTTTTGTGCAAAAAAATGTTGAGTAAGAAACCCCCTAAATCCCCCTCAAGGGGGACTTGGGACAAAAAAAACACACTTTAAACATGCGTAAAATAATTGTTTTGTTTTTGATTTTTTGTGCAACTGTTTGTCAAGCACAATCCTACGAAGTGTTGCTCCGGCAGGCAAACGATGCTTTTGCCGACGACGATTACGAAACCGCAATTGAACTCTGCAAAAGTATGATGCAGGTATATGAAAAAATGCCCGCATTGCAACTACTCACTGCCGATGCGTACAGGCTCAATTTGCAATACAACGAAGCGCGTGCATTGTACAAATCACTTGCCAAAACGTATGCTGAATTATACCCCGAAGTGTTGTTTTGGCTTGCACAGATTGAACAATTGTTTGGCAATAAAAAAGAAGCTCGGTATTACTATAATCGTTACATAAGTTCCAGTTATATAGATTTTTATGAGCGAGCTATGCAGGAATTACAGCGTTTGCAATTTGTACCTGTGAATGAAAAAATTGCAATTACACGCGATAAAAACTCGCCGTTTTTTCATAATTATGGCGTGAGTTTATTGAATGACAGTATTGTTTACAATGGCGTAAAACCAACAAAAACAGCATCATATATTACCTTCGCTCCACTCGAAAAAAAATACGAACAATTATTTGCCGACAGTCGGTTTTCATATTCTGATTTACAAGAATTTCAAAATCAAATTTACGTAGCTCGCCGACCGGCACAAACACCTCTTGAAAAAGCAGAATTGTGTATTGTGCGTGATAGTGCTGAAATCAAGTGGTTGCAACTATTAGAAAATCAACCATTTGCCAATAATGGCGATGCAAATATTCATGTACATTTTTCGCAGTATAATAATTCAGAAATTGTTTTTTTTTCGTCCGATAGAAAAGGTGGTTTTGGCGGGTTCGATATTTGGTATTGTTTGAAAAATGAACAAGGCGAATTTGGCGAGCCAATTAATGCCGGAGCCGCCATAAATAGCGCAGGCGACGAAATTTGCCCGTTTTTCGATGCCGCACATGAGCGTTTGTATTTTAGCTCCGATTGGCACGCAGGTTTGGGTGGTTTTGATATTTTTTATGCGAAATGTGGCTTCGGCTCCGTGGTCATTGAGCGAAGTCGAAATGCTCAGCCACCGGTAGTTCGGTCGTTGAGCGGAGCCGAAACGACATTTGTTCTACAATTTACAACTCCGCAGAATATGGGCACTCCCGTCAATTCTTCGTTCAATGATTTTTATTACAAACATTTGAGCGATAAAGCATATTTTACCTCAAATCGTCCGCAGAAAAAACCTGAAAAAACGGAGTATTTTTACAATTCGGTGTTTTATTATGATTTGCCGTACCCCCCCCGTCATGCCGCACTTGATGCGGCATCTCCTCAAAAAAGCGTCTATTTATCAGGAGATTCCTGCCTGCGCAGGAATGACGAACGTCTTGTGAACGTGCCAGAATTTCGCACAACACTGTTTTTCCGCCACGATTTCCCGAATGAACAATCGGAACTTAATTATGCAGATGAATATATTCAATATAAAATGCTCATTGAAAAACAATTTACAATTCTTTCAACAGCGAGTTTCAACATAGATAATAAAGTACAAGAAAAACGATTGCGTGATTTTGTAGAAAAGCAATTACAAGCAAATTTTGAGGCATTGCAGCAAAAAATTCAAACGCTTGCACAGGACACGGCAAACAATACAATTACTATTGAATTACAAGCATTTACCAGCGCAATCGGCAATTACGAATATAACCTAAAACTTGCCGAACGGCGTATTGCATCGGTCAGAAATTATATTTTCGAGGAATTGCAAAAAGCCGGTATTGCGCCCAATCGTATAATTTTTGACACAAAAATTCCGGTAATTCCGACAGAAAATAATCCCCACAAGGAAAAATTTTTAATCGTCGTTAATGGAAATCTTGTTCCATTAGAAAACGCGCTTGAGCGACGGGTAGAGGTGCACATTCGCAGTAATTTTTGATACCTAATCAGCATATTTTTCCGAATCAACGTGCTCCAAACTCTGTGGTTCTGCATGAATATTTACTTCACATCTTGGAATTTTCTGTTGAATATCTTTTTCCAAACGGTCGCAAAACGCATGAATATCGGCAAAACTCATTGTAGGCTCTAAATGAATATTAAACGACACAAATGTATCGGCTCCTGCGATACGTAATTTTAGATTGTGATATTTCTTGATTTCGGAATGATTATCTAAAATTTTGGTTACACTTTCATAACTTTGCTTTGGCGCTTTGTCCAATAAAATATCAATCGCTTTTTTGCCGAGCCGGTAACAAACAGAAAGAATGATAAGCGATACTATAAGCGCCGCAATTGGGTCGGCTACGTGAGAATCAAAGAAATCCACACAAATCAATCCGATTAAAACAGCCACAGAACTCCATATATCTGACGAAAAATGCAAAGCGTCTGCCTCCAATGCTTGACTGTTATGTTTTTTTGCCACGCGAGCCAGCGCACGCGAGCGCGAAATGTCGACAACAATAGACACAACAACAACAATATAACTCCAAATAGTAACATCAACAATAACCTCTTTGGTAGTCAGTCGGTGCACAGCTTCGTAAATAATCCACCCGCAAGTAACCAAAAGCAACATGGTTTGAATTAAGGCAGACAAATTTTCCACTTTTCCATGTCCAAAATTGTGTTCTTTATCGGCAGGCTTGTCGGAAAGACGCACCGAAAAATAAGTAATCACCGCAGCCATTAAATCCAAGCACGAGTGCAACGCCTCGGATAATAAACCCAAACTGCCCGTGAGAATACCAACAACAAATTTAGAACCTGTTAAGAATACGGCTGCTATAATTGAAGAGAGAGCCACTCTCTTTTTTTCTTTGGGAGCGTTCATAATTTAGGGATTAGGAGTTTGGGGGTTAGGGATTAGAAATTTTTAAATTCCCTTAGTTTGTGATTTTATCTAATAGTAAGGAAAATGATTTCATTTCATCTTGCAAAAGTTTTTTTGCAATTAAATCTATCACATAATCGTGTGCGTAATCGTGTCGTTTGTTGATTTGTTCGCCAAATTCGGTCAAGTGCAGGTGCGAACTTCTTTTATCGCTATCTGATTGCACTTTGCGGACAAGACCTTTAAGCACCAAACGGTCAACGGCAGTAGTTACGGACGGTTTCGTTAATTTCATAGCGGCTGCCAATTCCGTAAGGGTAGGATTTTCCAATTCGCCAATGATTTCCAAATAGTTAAATTGCGTTGCGGTTAAATCCTGCATTTCGTATAACCTCTTCGCATCTTCTTCCGCAGTCGATATAAGTCGCGTAAACTTTACAATATTGTCTTTCATCGTTTATTATTTTTTTGATGGCACAAATATAGTTAGTTTGTTCTAACTAACAATGAAAAATGATAAAAAAATTAAGAGTCTGTTTAAATTTTATTTAATTCTTATTCTTCGTGTCTTTTTGTCTTCGTGCCTTCGTGTTTATTTTTTTAAGTGCAAGCGCATTTTTAGTGAACACGAAGACAGAAAGACATGAAGACACGAAGTTAATTTATTGGACTAATTCATAATATTTATTTTGATTAAAATTTAAACAGACTCTAATATTCATATTCCAAGCCAATTTTCAAATTCATTTTGTTCGGTTTCGTTCAAATACACAGCTCCTTGCGGCTTATTTTTAACAAGTAGAGAATATAATTCCTCATCGCTCATTGCATTAGCTTCCATTATAAGTAAATGTTCAATAAACGATTTAAGATTTTTCCCTTCCAAAGCCGCACGGACAGACAAATTCTGAAATATTTCTATCGGAATATCAATGTTTTTTCGTTTTTTTTCAATAACAAGTGTACTCATAGCCATATAATTTTTGCAAATATACAACATATACATGCTGCATACAATATATTTCTCCGATTTTTCTTGTGTCAAACGCAAAAAACCCGTTAAGTTTCGAAAACTTAACAGGTTTATAAAAAAAAGGCGGCGACCTACTCTCCCACGAAATGCAGTACCATCGGCGCAAGCGGTCTTAACTTCTCTGTTCGGAATGGGAAGAGGTGGAACCCCGCAGCTATAGCCACCATAAATCGTTTGACATC
>Ga0209737_10000379_pt1 | contig 38286 bp, 34 predicted proteins | sample TergutCu122P3_FD_187284 | JGI IMG/M metagenome (GOLD analysis project Ga0209737, IMG submission 187284) | Cubitermes ugandensis P3 segment gut microbial communities from Kakamega Forest, Kenya - Cu122 P3 (SPAdes) (version 2) | ecosystem: Host-associated > Arthropoda: Insects > Digestive system...
TTCTAAAATTTATACTTAATTCCGGCGCAAACTATGCTCAAATTATACAAAAACAGTTGTTTTTACCTCAATTTATGCTCAAAATTTTCGAAATTGTAATCCTAATACAAACCATCGGAAAAATCAACCCCGTTTACTCTAAAATTACAACAAAAAAAAGAATTTGGAAAAATGACTTTTTATAGAGGACTCTTATTTGGAAATTTAGTTTTATTGAATTTGTAGTGAAGATTCGCAAAAACAAGAATTTGGCAAAAAATGCTTTTTTATAAAATGTTAATATTCAATCTATTATGTCATATTTTTTGTTAATAAAAATTTGATGGCGAAAATAGAGAAAAAAGGATTATTTGTGAAATGAATAAACTATAAAAACCTAATTTTCCCCTAATCAAACATTAAAACACCTTATATCCGAACTTTGGTGACGCATTGTCGAAGTTAGGAATTGACTTTTTCAATCTCCTACTTAGGCTGATAGAAGGCTAATAAAGGATTTTAATGATTTTGCCCTGACGATGTAATAATTCTATTTTTGCGGCGTTACATCTTTTGAAAAAAATAACGATGCAAAACATTTGTAAGTTTCTTGTAATTAGTGCTTTTATTTTCTTTATTGGGAGCGTTCATCCTGTTTTTTCGCAGGTTACCTGTACGGCAAGTGCGCCGCCTCAAGTAGCGGTAGGTCAAACTTTTACTTTTACTTTCGCGCTCAACCAACGGGCACAACAAATTGCCGCTCTGCAGTTTCCAGGGTTTGATATTTTAAGTGGCCCTAATCAAAGCACATCTCAGTCTTTTACAATTGTGAATGGACAAACCACACAAACGAATTCATTCTCTTATTCTTATACACTAAGAGCACAAAAAGAAGGCACTTATACTGTTCCTGCTGCTGTTTTTGTTGTAGATGGAAATCAGGTGAAATCCAACAGTGTTCAAATAAAGGTAGTAGGAGCGCAGCAGGCAGGGACACCCCAGCAGCAGCCCCAAACGGGTCGAAAACAACAGCAGCAAGAGCAGCCTTTTAATAGAAACGACGTATTTGTTCGTGCGTCTGCTTCTAAAACAAATCCTTATCAAGGAGAGCAGGTGGTAATTACGCATAAATTGTATGTGGGACAAAGCGTAAATGGAGGGTATCGTTCAAAAGGCACTACTTTGCCCACTCAAAGCGGCTTGTGGACTTATATCTTAGGCGACCCAAATGCCGAAAATATGGGTAAACAAGAGGTTTTGAACGGGAAAAAGTATATTGTGCATGAAATTAGAAGAACAGCGGTATTTCCGCAAAGAACCGGCGAAATAACGGTAACACCATTGGAACTTGATTTTTTAGCAGGAGTAATCACAAGACATAACTCAGGAGACCCAATATTTGACCATTTTTTTGGAGGAAGAATAAATACACAAAACCACAACCTTGATATTAAATCAAATGCCGTTCAGCTCAATGTTAAGGCATTACCCCAAAACAGTAAGCCCGAAGGTTTTAGTGGATTAGTTGGGCAGTTTTCCATGACTTCCTCCCTGAGCCGTGCGCAGCTTAAAGCCAACGACGCCACGAATCTAACCATAACCATAAGTGGAACGGGCAATATTCAACACATTGACCCGCTTAATGTGCTATTTCCCTCAGATTTTGATGTAACAGAGCCGCGTATTACAGATAATATCAATACAAAAGGAAGTTCTGTTTCAGGCTCTCGCACATTCGAATATGTAATCATTCCGAGAAACGAAGGCAGTTTTACTATTCCTAAATCTACATTTGTTTTTTTCGACCCCCAGAGCGGTACCTATAAAACGCTTAATACCGAAGAATACGCACTGCAAATTGAAAGAGGAACTGGGCAGTTATCTGTTTCTACAACATCCACACAAAAAGATATTAAAGTGTTGGGTAACGACATCCGCTTCATCCGCACTTCAAACTTTAACTTAAAACCTGTTGGCATTATCTTTTTTGGAACACTACACTATTATGCAGCTTTGTTTTTGCCCATTCTGTTTTTCATATTTTTTATCATAATTTGGAGAAGGCAAATTGAAATAAGAAGTAATATTGCATTAATGCGCAACAAGAGGGCAAAGAAAGTGGCGCGAAATAATTTAAAAACAGCAAAAAAACTATTAACAGAAAAGAAAAATGAGTTGTTTTATTTAGAAATTTCTCGTGCATTGTGGGGATATTTAAGCAATAAGTATCACATCCCTATATCCCAACTCTCAACGGATAATGTTGCAACTAAACTCTCGCAATTGAACGTTTCAACACAAATCATAGATCGTTTTATTGAGACCTTACATCAGTGCGAGTTTGCTCGTTTTTCTCCGGGCGATTGCTCAGAGCTAATGCAAGAGTTGTATCAAAAAGCGAATGATTTTATTCTACAAAACGAGAATCTTGAGTCTTGAAATAGTAAAGGTTTAACTATGTGATGACTTTTTTCTCTGTATTTGATTAAAAGCTGTATATTTGCCTCTCTATTTATAGAATTATAAACTGTTAAAAATAAAAAATATGAGTGAAATTATTGGAATTTTTGGGCGACAAATTTTAGATTCGAGAGGCAACCCAACCGTAGAAGTAGATGTTTATACCGCAGCAGGAGCGATGGGACGTGCCATCGTTCCATCAGGTGCATCAACAGGCGTACATGAAGCCGTTGAGCTTCGAGACGGCGACAAATCGAAATATTTAGGCAAAGGCGTTCTAAAAGCGGTTGAGAATGTGAACGGTATTTTGGCCAACGAACTGAAAGGAATGTTGGTATCCAATCAAAATGAGCTTGATGCGCGGATGATTGAAATTGACGGAACGGCAAACAAAGCTCATTTAGGCGCTAATGCCATTTTGGGCGTTTCTCTGGCGGCAGCAAAAGCGGCAGCACAAGAAAGCAGCCAAGAGTTGTACCGTTATGTGGGAGGAGTTAATGCTAACACACTCCCTATTCCGCTGATGAACATTATTAATGGAGGCTCACATGCAGATAATTGTATAGATTTTCAAGAATTTATGATTATGCCGGTAGGTGCAGAAACGTTTGCCGAAGCACTACGCATGGGAACAGAAACTTTCCACCATCTAAAATCTGTTCTGAAAGGCATGGGTTATGCTACAAATGTTGGAGACGAAGGTGGTTTTGCCCCTAACCTAAAATCGAACGAAGAGGCGATAGAAGTGATTTTAAAAGCTATTGAAAAAGCGGGCTATAAACCGGGAATTGATATTTGCATCGCACTTGATCCAGCCTCTTCAGAGTATTTCCTGACCGATGAGAATGTTTATCATTTGAAAAAATCAACAGGCGAAAAACTAACTCCCGCACAAATGGTAGATTATTGGGCAAATTGGGTAAAGAAATATCCAATCGTATCTATTGAGGATGGTATGGCTGAAGACGACTGGGCAGGCTGGAAACTCATGACAGACAAATTAGGAAACGATATACAAATTGTGGGAGACGACTTGTTTGTAACCAACGTGAAACGTTTGGCCGAAGGAATTGAAAAGAATATTGCCAACTCTATTTTGATTAAAGTAAACCAAATTGGTACGTTAACCGAAACTATTGATGCCGTAAATATGGCAAAATGTAACGGATACACAGCAGTGATGTCGCACCGCTCTGGTGAAACAGAAGATACTACCATCGCCGACTTGGCCGTTGCGCTTAATACCGGACAAATTAAAACCGGTTCTGCCTGCCGCACCGACAGGATTGCCAAATACAACCAGCTGCTACGTATTGAAGAGATGCTGGCTGGCCAAGCATATTATCCCGGAAAAAATTTCCCTTTTTATAAGCATTAAATAATAAAAGAAAACATACATAATGGCTAAAACGTACGAGCAGTCGGGGGTTTCTTTGGAAGCCGGCTATGAATCGGTTCGCCGAATAAAAAAGCATATCGCCAGAACAAAACGGCTGGGTATGATGGGTAATATCGGTAGCTTTGGAGGTATGTTCAATTTGTCGCTGCTCAACCTAAAAGAACCTATATTGGTTAGCGGTACCGATGGCGTAGGCACAAAACTGAAATTAGCTTTTTTGCTTAACAAACACGATACGATAGGCCAAGATGTAGTGGCTATGTGTGTAAACGATGTCTTGGCACAAGGCGCACAACCCCTCTTTTTCTTAGATTATGTGGCCGTTGGGAAAAATAACCCCACCCAAATAGAACAAATTGTAAAAGGCGTTGCCGATGGATGTGTGTTGGCAAACTGCGCGCTAATTGGCGGTGAAACAGCAGAAATGCCCGATATGTACGCTGAAGGAGAATACGATATCGCAGGATTCACAGTGGGAGTAGTGGAAAAAACAAAACTTATCGACGGCTCTAAAGTAAGCACAGGAGATGTGCTTGTTGGAATACAATCATCCGGAATTCACTCTAACGGGTTCTCATTAGTAAGAAAAATTGTATTGAAAGACAACTCCTTCAACTTGGAACAACACTATGACGAACTAAACGGTAAGTTGGGCGAAGTGCTTCTTACCCCTACAAAAATATATGTGAAACCTGTTCTTGAAGTGTTTAAAACTGTTGATGTTCACGCTATCTGCCACATCACAGGCGGCGGCTTCGATGAAAATATTCCACGTGTATTGAAAAAAAATCAAGGTGTTGAAATTGTGGAAAGTAGCTGGGAGAAACCACCCATTTTCAACCTGTTAGAAAAATGGGGGAACATCCTACATCGCGAAATGTTCAATATATTTAATATGGGTATCGGTATGGTTTTGGTTGTGAAACCGGAAGATGCAAATACAACACTCCAAATTCTGAGTAATTGCGGAGAAAAAGCATTCATAATAGGTTTAGTAAATGAAAAAAATAACGGTATTTGCCTCAGGTAACGGTTCTAACTTTCAAGCCATCGTTGATGCGATTGAAAAAGGTGATTTAGATGCCGAAATAGCAACATTAGTTACCGATAAACCCGACTGCTTTGCTGTAGAACGGGCAAAGAATCACAACATCCCTGTTTTCTCTATCGTTCCTAAACATTATGCAACCAAAGAAGAGTATGAAAAGGAGATCGCTTTTTATCTTATTGAAAAGAATGTCTCCCTCGTGGTATTAGCAGGATATATGCGCTTGATTGGCAGTGTATTGTTGACTGCTTTTCCTAACCGTATCATTAATATTCATCCTGCTCTATTGCCCGCTTTTCCCGGAAAAAACGGTATTCTTCAAGCGTACCAATACGGTGTTAAGATATTTGGAGTTACGGTACATTACGTAGATGCCGGCATCGACACCGGAAAAATTATTGAACAAGAGTGTTTTAAAGCAGAGGGTATGGAAACACTATCCGAAATTGAAGAAAAAATTCATGCCATTGAATATCGTCTGTATTGGAGGGTTATTAAAGATATTTTATGATTTTTCCAAACATAGGAACTCAGGTTAACAGCCGACAAAGAAGTTACTCCTATTTTGCAATACCCCATTAACATTAGAATTTTGGACACTCAATGGGCGTATATCTCTTAGAAGGCGGTTTCTTTCCCTTAGGTTTGCACGGAAAAATATATTGTAGAGACACTTCATGGCTTCCTCCGGTTCGCTCTAATTTAGTAAGATTGAAATCGTAAGAGTACCCAATTTTAAAGTTTTTGTACTCAATACCGCAAGTAACGATAACAGCGTCGAAATTTTTGAAATTGTGTCTCAGCCATGTTCCAATTGTGAAAGGATAAAACTTAAAATAAAACCCTTCGTGTAAAAAATGGAAGTTTCCTTGAGAAATAAAGATAAGATTTGGATGCAACGAGATGTCTCCAAAATTAACTTCACGTCTCATTTTTTCAGTAATTTTAATTTTCCCGCCTATATGTGCTGTCCATTTGGGCTTCCAACTGTCGGCGGTGAGAAAAAAAAAGTTTTTTTTCATCGGTATTAAATGATGTATCGCTAAGCCAAAGTATAGATAAGGAGTATAGCCTAAGAATCCGAAACTTGCATCGAATTGCGAAAAATTAGAACTCTGGTACTCCGTAGGTAGTACACTTGGCGATGACGCATTGAGCAACTCGGAAGCAAATTTTATTCTGTCCCACCCAAATGTTGTAGCCATATATCCGGCTTGCAGTGCAAATTGCATTTGAAACTGCTTCGATGCCTGTACCCTATAGTTATAGATAACGCTTGCATTGTAGGTTTGCAGAATGCCGCCGCCGGCAATATCTCCCGAAAAAAGCACACCAATTCCTCCATGCAAAATATCAATATGCTGGTCGTAGCTCCCCGAAAAAGAAATGAAATTCCCCGGAATGGAAGGCCACTGGTCGCGAAAGTTTACCGATACACGAGCACAATTTGCAGTGCCTACAAATGCAGGATTAAGATAGATAGGATTAGCATAAAACTGTGAATAATGAGCCTCTTGACCCACTATGTTTATGAAAGGTAATAGAAAAACTACAAGAAAAAAATAGAAGCTCCGTTTAAACAAAATCATCAAGAATATATTTTTTTTAGATAAAACAGCGTTATAGGCAATATTATTATTTAGTCATCCACAAAAAAACCTTTTTATGAAAAAAAAGAACGGGCAAAAATATTATTTTAATTGTATCCTTTTGCTTTTTATAGCAATTATGTCTTTTCAAAATGGTTCCAAAGCACAAACCATAACAAAGTCATATACTTTCCCTGAGTTTGTTATTCAACAGATGGATTATGGAGACAAAATAGTAAAGAGACTTACCTTTGAAGGGGCTACTACCTCCATTGCTGATTTTCCGGAACTCCCCGTTTTCTGTGAAAGAATTGAGATGATTCGGCTATATGCCTCCTATCAACATACACTTTCAAATGCTAAATACCAAACACTTACACGCGAAGAAAGTGAGCTAATCCCTGCTGGATATACTTTTTTAGAACCGAAAGTGGAAATATTAACTGCTTCGGATGGAAATAAGTTCTATGCTTCCTTATCAATTTTGCCGATTATTAAAAACGCAAACGGACAATATCAACGGCTCCTCTCTTGTGATATTCGTTTTGAAGGCAAAGAACCGGTAACCGTAACAAAAAAAGGCTTGTTTCCTTCTGTGCTTGCTTCGGGAGAGTGGTATAAAATCTCTGTGAATAGCTCCGGATTACATAAAGTAACGTACAATGACCTGAAAAACTTAGGAATTTCCGTGTCAAATTTACGCTCTTCTTCGATTGCTTTGTACGGCAATGGCGGCGGAATGCTCAAAGATGTTAACCCACCCGAGCAAATAGACGACCTTTTGGAGTGTCCCATCATGATGGTTGACAATGGAAACGGTATTTTTAATGAAAATAGTTACTTCGTTTTTTACGCACAGGGACCCCATACTTGGGAATATACTCCCGATAGTGATGGATATGGATTTACACATCAATACAATATTTATTCCGACTACGCCTACTATTTTATCAAGATTGACCCGGCGGGAGCAGGAGGAAAAAGAGTGAAAATAGAGGATTTTAGCTCTGAAACAGCGCCCTACTCACCGACCTATTTTACCCATTATGATTTTTATGAAAAAGATATGAAAAACTTCGGAGAATCGGGAAGAAAGTGGTTTGATGAACCGTTGTATGCCTCCAATACAAAAACTTATAACTTTACCTTACCTGATTTGCTCAATAATAATGTAAAAGTAACATTTGAAATGGCTTCTACAAGCACTGTCTCTACCGCAATAATGATGACAAGTGGTAGCTTTAGTCACACTTTTACGTTGAATAATAACAGTGGGGGTAATTATGCTACAACAACTACACTTCGAAGGGAAATTCCAGCTTCTTCGGGCAGTTTTTCGCTTACTTTGAAAAACAATTCCAGTCAAAGCTCTGCAGCCGCATACTTAGATTATATTAGAATTGAGGCAAAATGTAGTTTAAAAATCTCCGGTGGAGCAATGCCGTTTACCATTACGGAAAACATCGCGCCCGCAAATTTTTCTTCTGTAACCTTGGGGAATGCCTCTGCACAGACAAGAGTTTGGGACGTTACCGACCCTAACGCTGTGTATGAAATAAAGGGAAATTTGAACGGAAATCAATTTTCGTTCAAGACACCTACCGAAAAAGTACGTCGTTTTATTGCCTTTAACGGAACTTCGTACAAATCGGTTACAACGGTAGGTAAAGTATTAAATCAGAATTTGCACGGGTTTAAGAATGTAAATATGGTAATTGTTGCACACCCTAATTTTTTCGCGGAGGCGCAACGTTTGGCTAAATTCAGAGCAAAAGAAAACAACATCAAAGTAGAAGTTGTTACACCGGCCCAAGTGTATAACGAGTTCTCTTCCGGAGCGCAAGACCCCGTAGCCATTCGGAACTTCATGAGATACTTATACGACAACGACGAGCAAAATCTAAAATACCTGCTTCTCTTTGGACGTCCCTCCTATGATTATAGAGGGCGCGTATCCGGTACAAAGTTAATGGTACCCAATTTTCAAACCAATACAACGATTTCAAGTATTGGAGACCGGCCCTCATACGACGATTTCTTTGGAGTGCTGGGCGCAGCCAATCAGATAACCATTAATATTGCGGTGGGTCGTTTTCCCGTTACTACGGCAGCACAAGCCAAGATTGCGGTTGATAAAACGATAAACGCTTCGGAAAGAAGAAAAATAACTCCGCAAAACGCTTCGCAAGTATTAAACTTTGCAGACTGGCGAAATGTGATAACTTTTGTGGCCGATGACGAGGACACTTCTATGCATGTGAATCATGCCGAAGGAGCTGCGAAAATTGTGGCAGAAAGCTATCCTTCTTTTAACATAGATAAAATTTATATTGATGCGTACAAAGTAGTTTCATACGCCGGAGGGCGACGCTTCCCTGAGGCAAACAAAGCCATTAACATGAGAATGGAAAGAGGAACTTTAGCTATTGCCTATTTCGGACATGGCGGAGGGAACGGATGGGCGCACGAGAGAATTTTAGAGATTTCTGATATTAACAATTGGAAAAACAAATACAACCAGCCTTTAATGGTAACGCTTACCTGCTCTTTCGGATGGTATGATAAAACAGCCATTTCGCCCGCCGAGTTAGTTTTCTTAAATCCAAACGGAGGGGCTTCAGCACTGATTACTACTTCACGCGAGACAACGCCACAAGAAGCCTATGGCGGATACCTATTTTCTGAAATAGGCAGAAAGCATGAGGGAAGATACCAAACAGTGGGGGAAATTCAAATGAGGGCGAAAAACCAAACGATAAGCGGTGCTATTGGAAGCTCAAGGGTAATCTATTTGATGGGAGACCCCGCAATGAAAATTAATATCCCTAACCAAAATGTTGTAACAGAAGAAATACTTGGAGAAAATATGCAGAAAATAGACACCCTTAAAGCGCTGTCAAAAGTTACAATAAAAGGAAGGGTTACCAATGATTTGGGTGAAACTCTTACCGATTTTAACGGCAATGTGTATCCTTCAATTTACGACAAAGCAGTAATACAAAAAACATTAGGACAAAGTGTTTTAAGCCCCGTAAAAGAATTTGCCGTACAAAAAAATATACTGTTTAAAGGAAATGCTTCCGTAACTAACGGAAAATTTGAGTTTTCCTTTTATGTTCCCAAAGATATTAATTTTGAGTATGGAAAAGGGAAAATTAGCTATTATGCTGCTTCATCCAACGAAGATGCAGGAAGCTACTACGATAGTTTTTTTATTGGAGGCATTACAGATAATCCGCCTGCGAGCGACAAAGGTCCTGAAATAGCGCTTTTTTTGAACGATGAAAAATTTGTCCCCGGAGGTATCACAAACCCAAACCCTGTATTAATAGTAAAACTAAAAGATGAGTTTGGCATTAACACAACAGGAAATGGTATTGGTCATGATTTGGTTGCGATTTTAGATAATAATGTTGAAAAACAGATGGTTTTGAACGATTTTTACTTAGCCGACAAAGATAGCTATAACTCCGGCACAGTGCGCTATCCGCTGCAAAATTTAGCGCCCGGTGCACACAAACTCAAAGTTCGTGCTTGGAACATCCTAAACATCCCGGCGGAAGCTACCATAGATTTTGTTGTAAAATCGGATGAAAAATTAGAAATTGCACACGTCCTAAACTATCCTAACCCTTTTACTACCAAAACATCGTTCTACTTTGAACACAATCAACCTATGGAAACTTTCGACATCTTAGTACATATTTTTACTATCTCTGGAAAATTGGTAAAAACTTTACGTTCCACGCAGTTCTTAGAAGGAAACAGAAGCAACGCTATTGAGTGGGATGCCAGAGACGACTATGGAGATAAAATAGGAAAAGGGGTCTATCTATACCGTCTGTCTGTGAGAAACTCACAAGGGCAAACAGCAGAGAAAATAGAAAAAATTGCTATCTTATAAAATAATACAATTCAAGTGGCGTTTTCCATGAACGTTTAATAATTAACATTACTACAATTATGAAAAAAATATTGCTGGTTTCAACCCTCATTCTATTTGCAATATGCACTATATCAGCACAGAGGTCAAAATTTGACCCTTTGAATCCCAAAACGCCTTACCTTAACACACTCACTACGGCTGCCCCATTTCTCTTAATCTCACCCGATGCGCGTGCCTCCGGAATGGGCGATATGGGAGTTGCAACCTCTCCCGACAACTACTCCCAACACCATAACCCCGCAAAATATGTATTTAATGATAATGTTTTTGGAATTGGTATTGGATATAGCCCATGGCTAAAAGCATTAGTTAATGATATTCATTTGGTTTATCTCTCCTCCTTCTGGAAAATTACAGAAAACGATGCCATTGCAGGGTCGTTGCGCTATTTCTCATTGGGTGAGATTGTACTTACTGATGACCAAGGAGAAATTATTCAGCCCATAGCACCTAATGAATTCGCTATTGATTTTTCGTATTCAAGAAAACTTTCTAAAATTGTTTCTATGGCTATAACGCCGCGATTTATATATTCAAATCTTACTGCAAATTTTCATAGCAGAGGTACCGGAGTAGAGATGAAAGCAGGTATTGCCGGTGCAGTAGATATATCGCTGTTTGTTAATAAAGAGTTTAGACACAATACTTTTAATCTGCAAAGCTCTGAACTTTTATTCGGAGTTAACATTTCAAATATAGGTAATAAAGTTTCCTATTCCAGTGATAATAAGCGCGACTTTTTGCCTTGCAACTTACGATTAGGTTTATCGTATGCCCTTGCGTTTGATGAATACAATAAGTTAATGTTCGGCGTTGAAACAGGAAAACTATTAGTACCCACCCCCTCACAAAGATTTACATTGGATAGTGCTGACTATTTTTTTTATGGAAATAATGGGAAAGACCATAACGAGCTAAACTCTATTGAAGGGATTGGATATTCCTTTTTTGGAGCACCGGGAGGCTTTAATGAAAAAATGAGAGAAGTGGTATGGTCGGTTGGCCTAGAATACTCGTACAGAGAGATTTTATACGTTAGAACCGGTGCTTTTTTAGAAAATAAGTGGAAGGGAAATAGAAAATATATAAATGTGGGAGTGGGAATAAAATACAATATCTTTGCTGTTGATGTGAGCTACCTATTTGCATTAGGCCAAAGACACCCTCTTGAAAACTCTTTGCGCTTTTCGCTCACTTTCTTATTAGAGTCTTTCAACAGAGACAGAATTAGAACCCAAGGAAGGCTTAAATAGTACTCAAAAACGGTATCATGAGGGTTGGAATAGGGTACGATATTCATAAGTTGACTGACGATGAACAGCCGGTACTTAAATTGGCCGGAACCATAATTCCTTATACAAAAAAACTATTCGCATATTCTGATGGCGATGTGGTTATCCATGCCTTAATTGATGCGCTGTTGGGCGCAGCTGCGTTGGGGGATATTGGTACACACTTCCCCGATAACGACCCAAAATATAAAGATGCAGACAGTGCGTTATTACTTCAGAATTGCTTGAAACTCATCGAAAAAGAAAACTATAGTATCGAAAATATTGATATTAATATCATGGCTGAAAAACCAAAATTAGCGCCTTATATATATTCCATGAGATGCTCTCTATCTGAAATTATGGGTATTGAAATGACAAAAATTTCTATAAAATCTAAAACCAACGAGAAATTAGATGCAATTGGCAGAGAAGAAGCAATTGCGGCGCAAGCTGTAGTGCTCATTGCGTAGAAAACACTCATTATTGCTACTTAAAAAATTAATATTTCTGCGGGTATATTTTTTTTCTTATTTTTGTGCCGTTCAAAAATAGAGCTAATTAAAATTTATCAATATGAAATCAAAACATTTCTCTTTAAAAACGTTACCATTGTTTGCATTAGCAATGATGATTGTGGCAACCGGAGTTGCACAAAGCAAATCAACTTCAACCCAAGCGCAAGAAAAAGCCCCTGATGTTACGATTAACTTAGTAAATGATGCACCTACCCAAGAGAATCCCGATGGAACTCCCAAACAAACCGCAAAAATTTCATTTTCAGACAAACCGGAAACTGTTACTAAGGAGTCAGCTATTGCCGACTGCAAAGAGCCTTTTTATTCTGTTTCTGAAATGCCCAAGTACAACGATAAAGAAAACCCACTCCACGTTCAAGTAATGAGGGCGGCAAAATACCCCGCAGAATTGCTAAAAGATAAGGTGGAAGGCATTGTAATCGTTCAAGTGGTTGTGGAAAAAGATGGGACTTTTACTAACCCGACAGTTATCTCCTCAGTGCATCCAAAATTAGATGCAGAAGCGTTGCGAGTGGTTAGGGATTTGAAAAATACTTTTACCCCCGGCAAGCAAAACGGAGAAGTGGTTAGGTGTTATTATCAAATTCCTGTTCCCTTCTTGTATGCAAAAAAGTAGGATTGATATTCTTCTTTAAGATAACTCAAAAAAACTTTTCAAGCTCACCTCAATTCTTTACACACCGCACACCCAATACGGCAAGTAATTATTTTGCAAATTTTTAAAATCAAGGTTTAACCTTCCCTGAAGGGAGTTCGGATGATTAAAAAAATGTTGAGGCTTTTGCCTTGTTTTTTTTGTATATTCGCGCCACAAAATTTTTGAAATACAAAAAAGTATAAATATTTTAATATTATAGAGTTATGGCAGAAAAAAAATTCTTCTCCTGTGATGGAAATTATGCTGCAGCCCATGTGGCTTACATGTTTAGCGAAATAGCCGCTATTTATCCGATAACCCCAAGCTCAACCATGGCAGAATATGCAGATGAGTGGTCGGCTTACGGTCAAAAAAATATTTTTGGAGAACCTGTAAAAGTAGTGGAAATGCAATCGGAGGCCGGTGCTGCCGGTGCGGTTCACGGTTCCCTGCAAGCCGGTGCACTAACCACTACATTTACCGCTTCGCAAGGATTGCTGTTGATGATTCCAAATATGTACAAAATTGCAGGAGAGTTGCTTCCGGGCGTTTTTCACGTATCTGCACGTTCGTTGGCAGCACAAGCATTATCCATTTTTGGAGACCACTCGGATGTAATGAGTACACGACAAACCGGCTTTGCCATGTTAGCAACCGGCTCCGTGCAAGAAATTATGGATATTGCTCCCGTTGCTCACTTAGCCGCTATTAAAGCGCGTATGCCATTCCTGCACTTCTTCGATGGTTTCAGAACATCACACGAAATGCAAAAAGTAGAAGCCGCCGACCAAGAAGTTATGAAAAAACTAATTGACCAAGATGCACTTCAAAAATTCAGAAACAATGCTTTAAACCCTGAAAAACCTGTTACAAGAGGTACCGCACAAAACCCCGACATCTACTTCCAAACAAGAGAACTGCAAAACAAATACTATGACGCTATTCCGGATATTGTAAACGAATATATGGAAGAAATCAGTACAATTACCGGTAGAAAATATGCTCCATTTACTTATTATGGCGCTCCAGATGCCACAGACGTAGTCATTGCAATGGGCTCTATTACCAATACTTTGAAAACAGTGGTGGATAAACTTAACGCTGAGGGTAAAAAAACAGGACTAATTTCCGTGCATTTATACAGACCCTTCTCTGCAAAATATTTATTCAACGTTCTTCCAAAAACAACAAAGAAAATATGTGTTTTAGATAGAACAAAAGAACCCGGTGCAAATGGAGACCCCTTATACTTAGACGTGGTTGAAGTGTGCTTCCAATGCCCCTGTAAAGAAAAACCGCTTATCATAGGTGGTCGCTACGGATTGTCGTCGAAAGACACAACCCCGGCAATGATGGTATCTGTATTTCATAACTTAGCCTCCGAAAATCCTGTTAATCAATTTACTATCGGTATTCACGATGATGTAACACACAAATCTTTACCACTGCTTCCGGAAATATCAGTATTGCCGAAAGGCACCTACGAAGCTAAATTCTACGGACTTGGTGCCGACGGTACAGTAGGTGCAAACAAAAACTCCATTACTATTATCGGAGACAACACCGACAAATATTCGCAAGCCTATTTCGCTTATGACTCGAAAAAATCGGGAGGTTTTACTTGCTCGCACCTACGCTTCGGAGATGAGCCTATTTTAGCGCCCTACTTAGTGGGAACCCCCGACTTTGTTGCTGTGCACGTTGCCTCTTATTTAGAAAAATACGATACGCTGAAAGGTTTGAAAAAAGGCGGTACGTTGCTGTACAACTCTTTATGGGATGTGGAAGAAACAAAAAAACGCCTCCCCGATTACGTGAAGAAATATTTAGCTGAAAATAATATCAGTTTGTATATCATAAATGCCACAGAAATAGCCGAAAAGATAGGCTTGGGCAACCGAACGAATACCATTCTACAGTCTGCATTTTTCAAAATCTCGGAAGTAATTCCCTACGAATTGGCTGTGAGTGAAATGAAAAAAGCGATTGACAAAACTTACGGAACTAAAGGCGATGATGTTGTTATGATGAACTACGCTGCTGTAGATGCAGGGGCAGATGTGATTAAAGTAGAAATTCCGGCCGAATGGGCAAATATCGTGATTAAGAGAGAACCCGATACACGCGATATTCCTGAGTTCATCAAAAATATTGTTGAACCGATGACCGCACAAAAAGGCGACAACCTCCCGGTAAGTGCATTCTTGGGCTATGAAGACGGCACTTTCCCCGCAGGGACTACTGCTTACGAAAAAAGAGGTATTGCTGTGCATGTTCCGTCGTGGATTCCCGAAAACTGTATTCAATGTAACCAATGTTCCTTCATTTGTCCTCACGCAGCTATCCGCCCATATTTGCTAAACGAAAAAGAGTTGGCCGATTGCCCAGGTAATCCGGCAACATTACCCGCACAAGGTAAAGAGTTTGAAGGACTTAGATACCGTATGCAGTTGTCTCCATTAGATTGCTCGGGCTGTGGAAACTGCGCAGACGTTTGTCCGGCAAAAACAAAAGCGCTGCAAATGGAATTCCTCGAAACTCAAATGGATGAACAAACACGCTTCAACTATATGGAAGCAAAAGTTTCTTATAAAGACCACTTGATAAACAAAGGTGCAAGTGTTAAAAATTCTCAATTTGCGCAACCGCTGTTTGAGTTCTCCGGCGCATGTATAGGTTGCGGAGAGACACCATATATTAAAGTAATTACGCAACTATTCGGAGAGCAAATGTTGGTAGCAAATGCCACCGGATGTTCGTCCATTTATGGAGGCTCCGCTCCGGCAACCCCCTACTGCAAAAACAAAAAAACAGGCTACGGACCCGCATGGGCAAACTCTTTGTTTGAAGACAACGCAGAATATGGATTCGGAATGGCGCTCGCAACAAAACAGATGCGACTAAGAATAGAGCGTTTAATGAAAGAAGCTATTGAAGGATGTAACAAATGTACCCCACAATTGAAAGCGTTATTCCAAGAATGGGTTAACAACATGAACAGTACGATAGAAACACAACGAATTACCAATCTATTGATTCCGATAATGGAAAAATGCGATTGCCCATACTGTAAACAGATTATGGAGTTAAAACAATATTTAGTAAAAAAATCACAATGGATCTTTGGAGGCGACGGCTGGGCTTATGACATCGGTTTTGGCGGCTTAGACCACGTGCTTGCTTCAGGAGAAGATGTGAATATTTTAGTAATGGATACCGAAGTTTATTCCAATACAGGCGGACAGTCTTCAAAAGCTACCCCCGCCGGTGCCGTTGCAAAATTTGCGACCTCAGGTAAAAAAATACGTAAAAAAGATTTGGGCGTTATCGCCGCTTCCTACGGGTATGTATATGTAGCGCAAGTAGCTATGGGCGCATCGCAAACACAATGGTTTAAAGCGCTGAAAGAAGCCGAAGCATACAACGGACCCTCTATTATTATTGCCTACGCTCCCTGTATCGCACACGGACTAAAAATTGGTATGGGCAAAACTCAATTAGAACAAAAATTGGCAGTAGATTGCGGATACTGGCATCTATGGAGATACAACCCCGAATTAGAAGAAAAAGGCGAAAATCCATTTATCTTAGATAGCAAAGAACCCGATTGGAGTAAATTTCAAGACTTCCTGAAATCGGAAGTACGCTACGCCTCACTAATGGGAACATTCCCCGAAGAAGCAAAAGAACTTTTCAAAGCCTGTGAAGAAAACGCTAAATGGCGATTCGCTCAGTATAAGAGAATGGCAGGGAAATAGAAATGTAATATTATATATATGAAACGCATAATTTTTTTCTTGATACTATTAATAGGTTGCTCATTTTCAATCAAAACCCAAACTATTGATGGAATTATTGCTTGGGTAGGAAAAGACATCGTGCTACAGTCCGACCTTGAACAAGCCTACACCGAGTATGCCAATCAATTTAGAGTGCCCGACTTGAGCGAAGAAGAAAAATGCACCATCTTCGAACATTTAGTATATACCAAACTGATGCTACATCAAGCAGATGTTGATAGCGTTGTAATTACCGAACAGCAAGTTGAAGCTACTATTAATTGGCGAATGAACCATTATTTACAAATGGTGGGCGGCGATGCAAGACAGATTGAAAGACATTTTGGAAAATCAATAGCAGAAATTAAAAAGGAGATGCGTGAGTACGTACGCGACCAACTCCATATAGAAGAAGTTCAGGAAAAAATAACGGCGAATATTACGGTTACACCCGCAGAAGTAAAAGCTTTTTTCGACCGCGTTGGGCCCGACAGCATGCCCATCATTCCGGCTACTTATGAGTTTGGACACATTCTGAAAACACCGCCGGTAAGCGATGAAGAAGTAGCTGAAATTAAAAACCGATTAGAGGGCTATCGAGAAAGAGCGCTTAGAGGCGAAAGTAGATTTGCTACCCTTGCCACTCTGTACTCCGACGACCCGGGAACAGCCTCTAAAGGAGGAAGATTGGGTTTCGTTGAAAGAGGTACCCTATACCCAGAGTTTGAAGCCGCAGCGTATAACCTGAAATCAGGAGAAATATCACATGTAGTAAAAACAAGAGCAGGATACCATATCATACAACTGAACGAAAGAAGAGGGGAAGCCATAGATGTATCGCATATTTTATTACAACCAAAACCATCAGCCGAAGAACAAGTGAAAACCATTGAGTATTTAGATAGCGTAAGAAATGTTATCCGTAATACCAAAATGGAGTTCAGCACAGCAGCGCTACAGTTTTCAGAAGACCCAAATAAAATGAGTGGCGGATGGGTAATTAATCCTTATAACCTCTCTACAAAATTTGAACAGGAAATGTTAGATCAAACCACATTTACTACCCTAAACCAACTCATACAAGGAGAATATTCACAACCGGTTATTTATATTAACGACGATGGCGTAACCTCCTACCGTTTACTCTATTTAAAAAGCAAAATAGCGCCACATAAAGCCAACTTAGTGGAAGATTACGACGCTATAAAAAATGCAGCGTTAGAAGAAAAGAAAAATAATGCTATCCAAAAATGGATAATAAACAAAGTAAAAACTACAAGTATCAAAATAGCCGATAAATTTAAAGAGTGTGATTTTATAACACGTTGGCAAATAAATTAACTAAAATACTATGAACATTCATTTTAAAAACGATGTAGAAGCTATTGAGGCTTTTGTGGATAAGTATGCCGCACTGAGAAAAGAGATTGTAAAAGTGATTGTAGGGCAAGATGAGATTGTGAAAAATGTACTAATGGTGCTTTTTAGTAGAAGCCATGCCCTGCTTATAGGGGTTCCGGGACTGGCAAAAACCTTGATGATTACTACTATTGCAAAAACTATCAATCTCACATACAACCGTATTCAATTTACGCCCGACCTAATGCCGTCGGATATTATGGGAACGGAGATTTTGGACGAAAACAGAAAGTTTAAATTTGTAAAAGGACCCGTTTTTGCCAATATTATCTTGGCAGATGAAATCAACCGTACTCCGCCCAAAACGCAGTCGGCCCTATTAGAAGCGATGCAAGAACGCTCGGTGAGTATGAATGCAGTTACCTATCCACTTCCCGACCCGTTTTTTGTACTGGCAACGCAAAACCCCATTGAGCAAGAAGGTACCTACCCCCTGCCGGAAGCACAACAAGACAGGTTCATGTTTAACATATATTTAGATTATCCTTCGTTTAACGAAGAGGTGGATATTGTGAAAAGCACTATTCATGGCGATATGAACGAACCCAACCAGATTTTGTCTGTAGAAGAGATTATCTATTACCAAAAACTGCTACAAAAAGTTCCTATTGCCGAAAATGTATATGAATATGCCGTTCGATTGGTTACACTCACGCGCCCCTTTACAGGAACAGGACACCCATGGGCAAAAGATTACTTGGCTTGGGGTGCAGGACCGCGCGCCTCTCAATTCCTAATTGTAGGTGCAAGAACAAATGCAATCCTCAATGGCAAGCTATCACCCGACATCGAAGATGTTAGAGCTGTGGCACATAATATCTTACGACATCGTATTATCAAAAACTATAAAGCCGAAGCGGAAGGAATTACCGTAGAAGATATTATCAATAAACTGATGTATGAATAATAACTATTACATCGATTCGCATGCGCATCTTTGTAGAGAATATTACCCCAACGACTTTCAAAAAGTAATACAACGTGCCGTTGAAAATAGGGTTGAAAAAATTATATTACCCTGCGTTTCAGCAGAATCTGTTCCGGATATAGTAGAAGTAACCCAGCTGTATCCTCAACATATTTTTCCGCTGATTGGCCTCCACCCTACGGATGTTAACCAAGAGTATAAAAAACAATTGATATTATTGGAGAAACATTTAGATAATAATACAATTGTTGGTATTGGTGAAACAGGCATTGATTTATACCACGATACAACGTTTTTTGCAGAACAGTTGGCTGCTTTTGAAACACAGTTACAGTGGGCCATAGAGCTAAAAAAGCCGCTTTCTATACATATCAGGGATGGATTTAATGAAGCGTTAGCAGTGTTAAAAAAATATAAAAAGTATTCTTTGAGAGGCATTTTGCATTGTTTTTCGGGCGGTATTCAAGAGGCAAAGTGGGCTATTGACAATGGTTTTTTGCTGGGAATAAGCGGGGTGGTTACTTTTAAGAAAAATAAGCTGCAAGAGATAGTAAAAGAAGTAGGTATTTACGCGCTTGCTTTAGAAACCGATGCGCCTTTTTTAGCGCCCGACCCTTACCGCGGCAAGCGCAATGAAAGCGCCTATATTCCACTTATCGCAGAAAAAGTTGCCACTGTTTTAGATACTTCCGTAGAAGAAGTGATGAAAATAACGACAAAAAATGTAGAAGCTATTTTTGTAATTTAAAGGTCTCACTCCGTATGTCCTACTTAGCCCAGAAAAAAACATTTAACTACGATAATATTCCTGCCGGATATTATTTCCATGTTTTAGAAAGAGGTTCTCCTGTTCAAAAATTTTGGCATAGAGAAAAATTTACTTCGGTGATTCGTTATCTGCCTTCAAAAGGCAAACTGCTTGATATTGGTTGCGGCCCCGGCGCTTTTTTGTTTATGGCAAACCAGTCTTTCCCCGATTTGGAATGTGAAGGAATAGACATCTCTACTTCTCAAATAGATTTCGCCATCAAACAAGTAGGAAATATTAAAAACTTACATTTTAAAGTTGCCGACAGCGCACACCTGACCCAAGAAGATAATAGCCTTGATGTAGTTACTACCATTGAAGTGTTAGAGCACCTACACCCCTACGATGCCATGAAGATTGCCAACGAAGTACACCGCGTACTTAAGCCCGATGGGGAGTGGATTGTTACAACTCCCAACTACAATAGCCTTTGGCCCCTGATTGAAATAGGCCTGAACGCTGTATCATCTGTAAAATATGAAGAACAGCACATCTCAAAATTTGTACCTAATTCGCTGGTAAAATTTGTAGAAGCCGCCGGTTTTGACGTTATAAGCATTGAAAGTGTGTTTTTTATAGCGCCTTTTTTCGCGTGTATTTCAAAGCGATTGGCCCGTTTGCTGTTAAAAATAGAGCGCAAGTTGCGTTTGCCCTCTTCTTTGTTGATAATAAGGTGTAAACCTATTAATCGCTAATAAAGTCTCATTTTTAAAACAATAAAAAAATGCCACTAAATCTAACTTTTTTAAGTGAAAAAAGCAAAAATTTCGGAAAATTCTTGTTTATTATTCTTTCCGCAGTAATCTTATTTACCCTGTTGCTTATGAGTAGAGACGCAGGAATGTCGGGCGATGAGCATTTTCACACCGGCCATGCCCAAGACGTTATCAATTTCTACAAAACTTTGGGAAAAGATACCACCGCAGTGCACGAAAACCCTAACAATGGCCAGGTGAACCTGCACCAGTTTGGGCAACTTCCCGATAATATCGCTTTTCTTATATATAATAGTTTGGGATGTGAAGACATTATGCAGGTGCGCCATTATGTGAGCACCACCTTTGGCTGGCTCGCCATGCTATTTGCTTCTTTGATGGTTTTCAGAATTACCCAGCGGTGGAGTGCAGCACTCCTGACCCTTTGTTTGTTTTTTCTATCGCCTCACTTCATAGGACATTCGTTCAACAACTTGAAAGATCCACCCTTTGCCGCCATGCTGATGATGGGCATTTATTACCTGTTTTATTTTTTTAATACTTTTCCGAAACCACCTAAAAAAGTGATTGCCATGCTAATTATTAGTTTTGGGGCAGCGTTGGCTATTCGTGCGCCCGGCTTGGTACTTATTGCCTATTTTGGAGTTTTCGGCTTTGTTTATTTATTGTTGAAATGGGTAGAAATTAGAAAAACAGAATCAATAAAGAAACCATTTTTCCCAAAAGAGTGGGTAAAGTTGTTGCTTCGTTTGTTTGTATATGGCATAACTATTTCAGTAGTAGGTTTTTTCGTAGGCATACTCCTTTGGCCATTTGCGCTTGTGAATCCTGTTCATGTTTTCGACACGTTCAAGGATATGTCGCAGTGGGGCTATCTGTTGCGGCATGTTTACGAAGGAGCTTTGATTTGGTCAGACAGTAATCCTTGGTATTATCTAACGAAATACATTGTTTATACTGTTCCTGTTGCTACACTCATTGGTGTAGTTATCTATCCGTTTTTGGGCGGATTAAGAAAAGAGAACATTCTCAGTACATTCATCATCTATTTTACTGCATTTTTTCCGGTTTTCTGGATTGGATACACCGAAGCCAATGTATATGGGGGCTGGAGACATGCAACGTTTATGTATCCGTCTATGGTTGTAGCAGCAGGTTTAGGATTTGATGCTGTGATTGAAAGGATTACTCGAAAAGTGTTAAAAAACGCTAACTAATCTTTCGGGAGCGGAGTATTCTATTTAAAAACAATAATTCGTAACTCCTCTTTTCCGGTAACATATTTTGCAGAGAGAGCTCTTGCTATGCAATCTTGCTGAATTTTTGCATTGGTAATGTTGGTTGGATATTTTGGAGTGCTTAGAATTTTTGCATTGATCACATTTCCTTGGGCGGTAACGTGTACTTCTACATAAACAACACCGTTTTCATTAATATTAACGTCGGGAATATTCACATACGCTCTATTTCCGGATCCGTATCCAATTCCTTTTCCGGATCCGGCACCTGCTCCTTCTCCAGCTCCTAATCCCATTCCGGCACCTGTTCCTGAGCCTGTTCCTGTTCCGCCACCACTGCCACCTCCTTTTCCGGGACGATACGCTGCTCCGGGGTCTGGTTTTGGTTCAGAAGTTACCGCTTGATGATCTGTTTTTGTGTCACTCGGCCTCGGGTTTCGAGTAACCACAGGCGCATCTTCTACTTCTTGTGTGGCTAAATCGGGGGCGTTGCTTGGCGCACTCTTTGCCGCTTTTGGCATTTCGGAGCCGCCGCCGCCACCACCACCGGAAGTAAACTCAATTAAAATCATCTGCTTAGCCGCAGGAGGAGGGATTTGAGAGTATAGCCCTAATACATAAAGCACAATAAAAACAAATACCATCACGGCTCCGGTAACGAATGAAGAGATTATCCTGTTTTTCTTTTCGGAACTCATACTCTACGATTTTGCTTCTGTGGCTAATAACAGTTTATAACGTTGCGACTCCTCATAAGGAGCATTTAAAGCATTCAACACATCGTAAAAAGCAACCACATACTCTAACGGTACCGATTTATCTACTCGCAAGATGATAACACGTTGCTCTGCGTTGTCGGTTTCTGCAATTCCCTGAAGAACAAACAATAACTCCTCGTATGGAACAGGGAGCGCATTTTGACCTTTAGGGTTTACATAGTAGTTTTTTTCAGCATCAATATATACTTCTATGTTTTTTGTAGCCAACTGTTTCCCTGAATCGCTTTTAGGAAGTAACAAACTAATAGCATTGGGTGAGACTAATGTGGAGGTTATCAAAAAGAAAATGAGCAACAAAAACACAATATCTGCCATAGAAACCATGCTAAACTCTGCGCTGCGCTTGTTTTGAAGTTTAATTGCCATTTTTAAAATTTATGATTAATGAATAGTGGTAGTCGTTAGCGGTTGGTGGTTAGGGGCTCGTGCAGTAGGTCAATAAACTCTGTGCTTTTGGCTTCAAGAAGATAGACAACTTGTGAAATTCGTGAAACAAGAAGATTATAGCAAATAAAAGCAGTTATGCCCACAATGAGTCCTGCAATAGTGGTGGTAAGGGCTGTGTAGATCCCACCCGCTAAATCTGTTATATTCAAATTGTTCGGATTCCCAGCCATACTGTGGAAAGTGATAACCATCCCTACAACAGTACCGAGGAATCCAATCATGGGCGCTACTCCGGCAATAGTAGCTAAAACCGAAACTTTCTTTTCCAACCGCTGTACCTCCAACTGTCCGGTATTTTCAATAGCCGCGCTAATATCTGCCAAAGGCTTTCCAATGCGGGTAATTCCTTTTTCAATCATACGTGCCAGTGGGGTTGCGTTTCCTTTACAAAGAGCCAAAGCAGATTCAATTTTTCCGGAATGAATAAAATCACGGATATTATTCATAAAGTTACGCTCTTCGCTTGCCGATTTTCCTATGGCTAACCACCGTTCAACAAAAATGTAGATAGCAACAGCAAACAAGATAAACAATGGAATCATAATCCATAAACTACCGGGTAGAAATACTAAATCAAGGATCCTCAATTTTTCAATAGCAGGTTCGGTGGCCTGTGCTGAAATCATATCAGGGTTGGAAACCGGAACTTGCAACAAAAACAAACTTTTCATACAATTTTTTCTTTTTTTTTGCAAAATATATGGATTTACAACGCATTTTTCTTGAAGTTATTTTTCAAAATAAAAAAACATAATTTTGCCCGTTCATTCAAAAACTATGAAATTATCAAATTATCAGCAAGTTAATAGAAAGATTTCCCAAAAAAAGTCCTCTTCAAAATATGAAAAAAAAGCAGTAAAAAAGAGCTCAAAAAGTAAAAACTCTTCTTTTTGGAAATTTTTGAAAAGCAAAGGAATGGTTCAGGTATATGGCGTTCTGCTCATGACTTTCGCTGTTTTCTTATCTATTGCCATCATCTCTTCCTATTTCGATTTTCGCTCCGTAGAATCGTTTGTGAAGGCCAAAACAGAATACACCGGTAATGCGCTTGGAGAACCGGGTGCCTTTTTAGGTTACCATTTTATTTATCACACCTTTGGCTTCTTCTCACTCGGTTTTGTTCTGCTTTTTTTTATTTTCGGTTTTAAATTAACCTTCGAACGAACCATCCTCCCACCACTCTTAACTACGCTCACTACACTAATAACAATGTCTTGGTTTTCAGTAGTTTTTGGATGTTTCCTCGCCAACACCTCCTATGATTTCATTTCAGGTACATTTGGAAATGTTATCTCAAATATTCTTATAGAGAAAACTCATATCGGGGGGACGGCACTGATTCTTTTTTCGCTGTTCATTATTATATTAATACTTTTCTACAACATCTCTCCTAAAAAAATGATTGAAGTAATTGCTGGAAACGAAGAAACAAGAGAAAAACGGAGATTGCAAAGAGAAGAGCGCAAAAGGGAGAAAGGAGAAAGGAGAAAGGAGAGGGGAGAGGGGGGAAAAGGGGAAGATGAAAAAAAATCTCTTTCTAATGAAGCGCCGCAGAAACTATCCAGCCTTTATATTGAGGATATTAACGAACTTCGAGAGGAATACGATAATAAAGGGATTACTTTTATTGTTGAAGGGGCAGGCGAGAACAGGAAAGCCATTGATTCTGACAATGAAGAAGTTGAATTCATGATTCTATCAACGCCTATGGAAGGTCTTGAAAATGAGAAAATAAACGAAAATAACCCTTTCGCTTTTGAAGAAGAAAACGATGAAATTGAACTTGAAAGTAGCAGTAACATTATAGAAACAGAGCCTTTAGAAGATTTCGACCCCCGCCTAGACTTGTCAATGTATCAATTTCCCGGACTTGATTTACTGAACGAGTACGAAATTAAGGAAATGGATAGAGAGACGATTATGACGGAGTTGAAAGAGAATAAAGACAAAATTGAAACCACGCTCAGGCATTTTGGTATCGTGATTAAACAGATTTCGGTAACCATGGGGCCTACCGTTACCTTATACGAAATTGTACCCGCCGATGGTATCCGTATTTCTAAAATAAAAAACTTGGAAGATGATATTGCACTGAATTTGGCAGCTTTAGGTATTCGTATAATTGCTCCCATTCCGGGAAAAGGTACCATTGGAATTGAAGTACCCAACAAAAATGCGCAAATAGTTTCCATGAAGGAGATTATTAATTCCGAAAAGTTTCAGAATAACAAATTCGACTTGCCCATTGGGTTAGGAAAAACAATTAGCAATGAACCTTTTGTAGTTGATTTAGCAAAAATGCCTCACTTGCTCATGGCAGGCGCAACAGGGCAGGGAAAATCGGTAGGACTTAATGCGATTATCGCATCTTTACTCTATACAAAACATCCAGCAGAACTTAAATTTGTGCTGATTGACCCTAAAAGAGTAGAGCTTACACTCTATTCTGCCATTGAAAACCATTATTTGGCAAAACTTCCCGACGCAGATAGCGCCATTGTTACCGATACAAAAAAAGTAGTGCAAACCCTCAACTCGCTATGTGTTGAAATGAGTGCACGGCTTGACTTATTAAACTCGTCCAAAACAAAAAACATTAAAGAATACAACCAGAAATTTTGTTCAAGGCAACTATTACCTACGCTCGGTCACCGCTATTTGCCTTATATTGTATTAATTATTGATGAGTTTGCAGACTTAATTATGACTGCCGGTAGAGATATAGAATTGCCCATAACCCGTTTGGCACAGTTGGCGCGTGCCATTGGCATTCACTTAATTATTGCTACGCAAAGACCCTCTGTAAATATTATTACCGGCACAATAAAGGCAAATTTCCCTGCTCGTTTGGCTTTTCGCGTAGTTCAAAAAATTGACTCCCGCACGATATTAGATGGAAACGGAGCCGACCGCCTTATTGGAAAAGGCGATATGCTACTGGCAACAGGAAGCGACATGATTCGCTTGCAATGTGCCTTTGTTGACACCCCCGAAATAGAAAAAATTGCACATTTTATTGAAGAACAACAGGCTTTCCCGGAGCCATTCCTGTTGCCCGAATATATCATTGAAGAAAAAGGAAAAGGCGGAAATGAAGAAGAGTTTTTTGACAACGGCGAAGAACTTGACCCCATGTTTCAACAAGCGGCAGAACTCATTGTGCAAGGCCAGATGGGTTCAACTTCATTTATTCAACGCCGATTGAAACTTGGCTACAACCGTGCCGGCAGATTAATGGACCAATTAGAAGAGCATGAAATAGTTGGGCCTTCAATGGGAAGCAAAGCCCGAGAGGTAAAAGTGAAGTCTAACGAAGAACTTAGGCAGCTTTTCCACAGGAAGGGACTTTTTAAATCGTCATAATTTCCTTCTCTTTCGCTTCTATCATTTTATCAATTTTCCCGATGAACTCGTCGGTAGCTTTTTGAATGTCGGTTTCTAATTTTTTCACTTCGTCTTCCGGTGTGCCGGAGTCTTTTAGCTTCTTACCTATGTCGTTCGCGGTTCGCCTTAAATTCCTGATGCTTACTTTGGCTTGTTCAGCTTCCTGTTTCGCCTTTTTTACTAACTCTTTCCGCCGCTCTTCGGTAGGGGTAGGCACAACAATACGAATAAACTCTCCACTATTTTGGGGGGTAAAGCCCAAATTAGCAGCAAGAATCGCTTTTTCAATTACCGGTAACATATTTCGCTCCCAAGGCTGAATCACTATTTGGCGAGCATCCGGAGTACTAATGTTTCCTACTTGTTCTACCGGCGTTGGATTGCCGTAGTAATCTACTTTCAAGCCTTCTAACATTTGCGGAGAGGCTTTGCCTGCTCGTATTTTTTGCAACTCTTTGTCAAAGAACGTAAGTACGCTGTTCATGCCCTCTTTCGTTGTTTGTAAACATTTTGTGGTTTCTTCACTCATACGATTATGTTTTATTGTGCAAATTAATTAAAAAACATTCATTAATGTTCGGATAAGATTTTTTTTAACCCTCATTTTATTAATGAGTGTTAAAAATTCAGAGAATTTTATGTTTATTTGCATCCAAAAAATTAAAATATTGTCGAAACAAAACAATTTTCTAATAAAATCTTATTATTAACAATCAACAAAGAATGGAAGAACTAATTTTAAAATTGAAGACAGAAATTATTGAAGTCTTAAACTTGGAAGATTTAAAACCCGAAGATATTGACGAAAATGCCCCCCTTTTCGGTGAAGGATTGAGCTTAGATTCTATAGATGCTCTTGAGTTAATTGTGCTCATGGATAAAACGTATGGAATTAAATTGAAAGACCCCAACCAAGGAAAAGAAATCTTCAAATCTGTAAAAATAATGGCTGAGTATATTGTAGAAAATAGAACGAAATAAATGAATGAAATTATTGTTTCCGGAATGGGGATTATATCGGCACTGGGATATGGTGTTGAAGAGAATTTGCAAACGCTGCTCAAGGAAAAAAGCGGCATCGCCCAGCTACATTATTTGAAAACTACACGAACTGAATTTCCTGTGGGCGAAGTAAAAATGACCAACGAAGAGATGCTTAGCCTGCTGAATATATCAACGACTGAGCCTACGGTTCGTACTGCATTATTAGGAATATTAGCGTTGCGCGAAGCGTTGCAAAATGCACGGTTGGCAAGCACAAAACCCACTTCTGCAAATCCTATACAAAAAAAAATAGCTTTTATTTCCGGAACTACTGTTGGCGGCATGGACATGAGCGAGCAGTTTTATCTCGACTTCCTTGAAAACGACACTCGAAATGAGTATATCTCCACCCATGATTGTGGAACGTGTACGGAAATGATTGCGGATTATTTTGGCTTTTTTTCGCAAGTTGACACTATATCAACAGCTTGCAGCTCGGCAGCAAACGCTATTATTTTGGGTGCACAACTGCTCAAAAATGGGTGTGCGGATATTGTTGTGGCTGGAGGTAGCGAGTGCATTACGAAGTTTCATCTAAACGGTTTTAATTCTTTAATGATTCTTGATACCGCCCCCTGCAGACCTTTTGACGCTTCCCGAACCGGTATTAATCTCGGAGAGGGCGCAGCCTATATAGTTATGGAAACCGCTGATAGTTTTAATAAAAGAGTACAAGAAAATGCCGAGCTTAAAGCATGGTGCAAGCTCAGTGGGTATGCCAATACCTGTGATGCCTACCACCAAACAGCATCGGCACCCGATGGAGAAGGTGCATATCTTGCTATGAAAAAAGCATTGGAAATGGCAAAACTTGCACCTGCACAGATTGACTATATAAATGCTCACGGAACAGGAACAGAGAATAACGACCTGAGTGAAGGCACTGCAATTATGAGATTGTTTGGCGAAAAAATCCCTCCTGTATCTTCTACAAAATCGTTTACCGGCCATACCACAAGTGCCGCCGGTTGTGTGGAGGCTATCATTGCAATATTAGCCCTCCAACACAACTTCCTCCCGGTAAACCTTAACTTTTCGAATAAAATCCCTGAATTGTCATTTATGCCCGTTACGAACTCTAAAACAACAGTACCTTTACAACATGTTTTAACAAACTCCTTTGGTTTTGGGGGTAACGACAGTAGCTTGATTTTTAGTAAAAGGTAAATGCAATAAGTGAACCCCCTTTATACGGTATGAACAATATTTACATAAACTCAGTAAAACAGATTTCTGCTCAACATCCTTTGGTGGATGACTGGTTTGAAAATCCAATCTTTCATAACGAACCCTTTATTCGTGCAATAGACCCTGATTACAAACAATTTTTCACGCCAAACGAGGCGCGAAGATTTGGTAAAATTCTCAAACGTGCGCTTCTTGCTTCACGGCAAGCAATGGAAGAAAGCCACGTGTCCCTACCCGAGGCTATTATCACAGGAACAGGACTTGGATGTATAGAAAATACCGAAATATTTCTCAATAAACTTCTACTTGAAGGAGAACAGTTGCTCAATCCCACGCATTTTATGCAATCTACGCATAATACGATTAGTTCGCTCATCGCCATTGACACGAAATGCCATGCGTATAACAGTACGTATGCACATAAAGGCATCTCTTTTGAATGTGCCTTGCAAGACGCTTTTTTACAATTGAAAAATGATGAGATTACCACTGCTTTGGTTGGCGCACACGATGAAATGACCCCGGTATATTTTAGCCTCCTGAAAAAAATAGCCTATCTCGGGAAAACCAACCAAACTTTTGCAGGAGAAGCGGCTGTTGCTATGATGCTATCAACAAAGAAAAACGAAAGAACACTATGCAAAATAGAAGCCGTTGATAAAATTTATTCTAATAACATCCAAAATTACTTCACAAACGCAGAATTTAAAGATATTGATTATGTGATGATAGGAGTAAATGGCGACCCCGAAACCGACGATACCTATTTTAATAATTGCGAATATCTACTCCCCGGTATTCCATTACTGCAATATAAAAATATTTTCGGAGAAAGTTATTCTGCTTCTGCGCTGGGAGTATATGCAGCTGCACTATGTTTGCAAAGAGAAATAATACCTGAACATTTAAAAATTTCTAAAACACAAGCTTCTCATAAAAAACCACATAAAATTTTGTGTTACAATCACTTTGAGAACAAAAATCATACTTTTGTCCTCTTGTCAAAGTGAAATTCTAATTAGGAACTTTCAGTATATAAAAGAGAAAACCGGCATGAAGAAATTCACACCGGTCTCCCACAACCATGAAAACAAATATTACTTTTTAGCTAAAAAGTCTTTTACATTGTCGGTTTCTAAAACCGCATCTTTGAACGTATAGGCTCCTGTTTTAGGAGAACGTTCCATTTTAATTACGCGGGTATATGTAACCCCGCCGGCTCTTTTTAATGTTGCTACTACCTTCTTTGCCATAACTCAAACTATTTAATTTCTTTATGAACCGTTACTTTTTTTAAATAAGGATTATATTTTTTTAGTTCTAATCTTTCTGTGGTGTTTTTCCTATTTTTTGTAGAAATGTATCTTGACATCCCCGGCACCCCGCTCGTTTTTTGCTCAGTGCATTCCAAAATAATCTGTTGCCGTGCTTCCTTGTTTTTCTTTGCCATTTTCGTCTATATTTAAGAATAGATTATTCTTATAAAATCAGTGCGCAAAGATACATTTTTTTTTAATCGAAAATAGAAAATGGTTTTTTATTTTAAAATTCTCAGTAATATTCTGATATTCAACAAAAAAATAAAATAAAAGCATTGCTATTCATTAAGCACCTTCCAAATTTTGTCTTTAAGGAGTTGTAAATTTTGATGGGTTACAGCAGAAATATACACAACCGTGATGTTATCGGGGACTTTTTTGTGAACTTTTCTTATCTCTTTTTCATCCAACAAATCACATTTTGTAATTGCCAAAATTCTCTTTTTGTCCATTAGTTCAGGGCTATAAGCATTTAGTTCATTCAGTAGAATTTTGTATTCTTTTTTAATGCTTTCGGTATTGCACGGAATAGTAAAAAGGAGTACTGCGTTTCGTTCAATGTGCCTCAAAAAGCGAATTCCCAAGCCTTTTCCTTGCGAAGCTCCTTTAATAATTCCGGGAATATCTGCTATTACAAAAGATTTGTGGTCGTGGTATGCAACCATTCCAAGATTGGGTTGCAGCGTAGTGAAGGGATAGTCGGCAATTTTGGGTTTTGCATTTGAGAGTACTGAAATTAAAGTTGATTTTCCGGCATTTGGGAATCCCACTAATCCAACGTCGGCTAACACTTTTAGTTCTAAGCCCAACCATGTTTCCACTCCCTCTTCTCCGGGTTGTGCAAATCTTGGGGTTTGACGGGTTGCACTTTTAAAGTGAACATTTCCCAGTCCTCCTCTACCCCCTTTTAAAACACACAATTCTTGCCCATCTTGTAAAACTTCGCATAGAAATGCTCCTGTTTCAGGGTCTTTTACTATTGTACCTAAGGGAACTTCCACTACTGCATTTTTTCCATTCCTTCCAGAGCACTGGTTAGCTGTTCCATTTCCACCATCTTCGGCATAAATGTGCTTTGTGTATCGCAAGTGCAGCAACGTCCACAGATTGCGGTTTCCCTTCAATACAACATCGCCTCCTTTCCCACCGTCTCCGCCATCGGGGCCTGCTTTGGGGTCTTGCGCGGTGCGTTGTAGGTGTGCAGAGCCGGCCCCGCCCTTCCCTGAACGGAAGAAAATTTTTACGTAATCTATAAAATTTTCGTTGGGCATGAATGGTTTTACATTTTTCTTGAGCCGGGCTTAACCACCGGTATTCCTTCTTTGCAAAGCGGACAATTTTCAGGCTCCCAACTTTCAATATTCAGTTGAATAGCATCAAAAATTGGGAAGCCAATATCTTGGGTACTACGGTTGGCAATACAAGCAATTCCAATAACTTTTGCCCCATATTGATGAATTACTTCAATCGTTTCTAACGATGATTTTCCGGTAGTAACCACATCTTCGGTTACTAATACACGTTGCCCTTGCTTTATCTCAAATCCGCGTCTTAATGCCATTTTTCCATCTTCGCGTTCGGTAAACATTGCGGGCACACCCAATTGACGGCCCAACTCGTATGCTACAATAATGCCGCCCATTGCGGGGCCAACTACGATATCAACGGGAGTATCATTCAGTTTTTCTGCCACCACCGATAGCACTTTTTCTGCTCGTTTCGGATATTGTAGCAACTTAGCACATTGACAGTAAGCATTACTATGCCTGCCGGAAGATAGCAGAAAGTGCCCTTCTAAGAGCGCTTCTGCTTGTTTTAATTGTTCTATTACCATCTTGCTTGATATTGATTAGTGTTTTCCACAAGGCTTAGAACACCTTTTTGGTGCGGTTGTGCATTCCTTAGGAAGTTTTGCACGGGCTTGCTCATTGGCTTTTACGCCATCAGCATCAAATCCAATTTTAGCAATAGCTTCACGGATGGCATCCGGATTGGTTTTCTTTTTGTCGTATGCAACAGCTATTTTGGAAGTTGCCTCGTCAAATTTATACTCTTTTACCCCTTTGACAAAAGGAATACTTTCTTTAAAAATGTCATTACTTTTCGCTGAATAGGCATTGGTTTGAATAATAATTGTTTCAGCCCCTTTTACTTCAAGTTTCGGACCTTCACCGCATTTTGCTTTAGCCGCCGCCGCACCACATTGCTGTGCGATAGCTGTAAAACTAAAAAGCGCTAACGTTACGATTAAGATAATTTTTTTCATAATTTATTTTTTGAATGATTTATAACGGCGCAAATAAACATGAAATTTTTGAACTACACTCAGGCAGATAAAAAATGGTCAGGGCAAAATCATTAAAAACCTGAGTTACGTTTAAGAAAAAGATAATTTATCGTTTCTTTGTGTAAACCTTTGCGCACCTTGCGGTTAAATAAATATTGACTTTTAAGATTGACCTCTCAAATAAAAAAAATATTTTTGTTGGACATTAATGAAAATATATGATTGATAAATACGTTAAAAAAGTGAAAAAACAAAACAGTGAAAAGAGTACTATTTTTTTTAGCAACTTTACTTTTTTTCCAATTGCTTAGTGCACAGCAAATAGCCTTGCTTAAGTATCGTGGGGGTGGCGACTGGTACGCCAATCCTACTTCTCTAAAAAATTTAATAGCGTTTTGCAATCAACATTTAGGAATGACCTTGCACCCGAAGTATGAAGTGGTTGAGGTGGGGAGTCCTGACTTGTACCGCTATCCTTTTGTACATCTTACAGGGCACGGTAACGTTGTGTTCAGCGATGCGGAAGCCCAAAATCTTCGCAACTATCTCCTTGCAGGTGGTTTTTTGCATATTGACGACAACTATGGATTGGATAAATTTATCCGTCCGGCTATGAAACGGGTATTCCCAGAGTTTGAGTTTATTGAACTTCCTCACAACCACCCTATTTATCACCAAAAATATGCTTTCCCCAACGGGTTGCCCAAGATTCACGAGCACGACAATTTACCCCCGCAAGGGTTTGGTTTGTTTTGGGAAGGACGTTTAATATGTTTCTATTCCTACGAAACAGACCTCGGTGATGGCTGGGAAGACTACGAAGTGCACAAAAACTCGGAAGCGACTCGCACAAAAGCCCTACAAATGGGCGCCAATATTCTAATGTATGTATTTACACAATAATTTGTTGTAATGCGTCCCACTTTTTTTGCCAATATCCTGCTCCCATTGCCCCTACCGGCAACTTTTACTTACCGTATTCCTTACGATTTTGAAACACAAATTAAAATAGGCATACGGGTGGTGGTTCCTTTTGGAAAAAATAAACTCTACGCAGGATTAGTGATGGCGGTTCACACCAATGTACCTTCGTTGCTAAACGTTAAATATATTGTGGATATGATTGACGTAGAGCCTGTTGTTACCGAAAAACAACTTGAACTTTGGAAGTGGCTTGCTCACTACTATTTGTGTCATAAAGGCGAAGTGATGGCTGCTGCCATGCCGTCGGGACTGAAGTTGGCAGGCGAAACCCTTATTATGCTACACCCCAATTTCGACGGCGACATCTCAACACTTACCGAGCGAGAACTAAAAATTGCAGAAGCGCTTACCTACAGGCAAAGAATGACAGTAGCTGATGCGCAAAAAGTGGTGGATATTCAAAAGATTTTTCCCGTAATAAAATCGTTGGTTGAGAAAAAAATAATTCTTACAACAGAAGAAATTAAAAATCCGTATCATGCGAAAAAGGAAACCTACATTTTTCTCCATGAATCTTATGCAAGCGATGAACCAGCCCTTTTTGAATTGTTAGACAAATTAAGCGCCTCGAAAAAAACCGAAAAGCAATCACAACTTCTGTTAGCGTTCTTAATGCTAAAAAGAACTGAAAATAGTGTTAAAAAATCGGAACTACTTAAAAAATCGGAAGGTTCACCCTCCTCACTACACACACTAATCAATAATAACATATTGATTCAAAAAGAAGTACAAAGCAGTCGTTTGCAAGAGGTTTCATCTGTTTATAACATTGGTGAAATTGAATTGTCGGAGATACAACAAAAAAGTTTTCTGCAAATAAAGGAACTGTTTAAACAATTTCCTGTGGTTTTGTTGCACGGCATTACCGGAAGCGGCAAAACAGAAATTTATATGAAAATGATTGACAAGGTGTTGGCGCAAGGCAAGCAGGTGTTGTATTTGTTACCCGAAATTGCGCTTACTTCTCAAATTGTGGGTCGTTTACAAAAATATTTTGGCAACAAAGTTGGCGTGTATCATTCGCGGTTTAACGAGTTTGAGCGTGTAGAGATTTGGAACCGTGTGTTGCAACATGGAAAAGATAGCGAGCGAAAGTACTCATTAGTTCTTGGAGCGCGTTCTGCCCTTCTCTTACCCTACCAGAATCTGGGGCTTATTATTGTGGATGAAGAGCACGATGCTTCTTACAAACAGAACGACCCTGCCCCACGTTATCATGCTCGCGATGCCGCCGTAGTACTCGGAAAACTGCACCATGCGCCTGTGCTGCTCGGAACAGCAACGCCTTCATTAGAAAGTTACTATAACGTTAAACAAGGCAAGTACGGACTTGTAGAACTGTTTCAACGCTACGCCGAAAGCCAGCTGCCTGAAATTTGGATAGAAAATGTGCCAGAAGCACGCCGACAGAAAAAAATGGAAGGACACCTCTCTCACTTTTTAATTGACAATATGGCAACTGCGCTCGAACGAAAAGAGCAAATAATTCTCTTTCAAAACCGTAGAGGATATGCCGTACGCCTCTATTGCAATTCTTGCCAAAATATGCCCACTTGTATCCATTGCGATGTTACTTTAACTTATCATAAGAAATCTAATTTGCTAAAATGCCATTATTGCGGTTATGCTATTGCAATGCCTACCCACTGCCCGCACTGCCAAAGTGTGGATGTAGAAAAAAAAGGGTTTGGTACTGAGAAAATTGAAGAAACGTTGGCACAACTTTTTCCCGATTCCAAAGTGGCGCGTATGGACTTAGATACTACTCGCTCTAAAACTGCCTATCAAAAAATTATCTCCGATTTTGAAAAAATGCGTACCGATATTTTAGTAGGTACACAGATGGTAACTAAGGGGTTAGACTTTGACAGAGTGAGTGTGGTGGGTATTTTGGAGGCAGACAATTTGCTCTCTTTCCCCGACTTTAGAGCGTTTGAGCGGGCTTTTCAGGTATTGGCGCAGGTGAGTGGACGTGCAGGCAGGAAAGAACTTCCGGGAAAAGTAATTATACAAAGCTATCAGCCGTGGCACCCCGCCTTACAATATGTGCTCGGCAATAACTTTAAAGCGATGTACAACAATCAGATTGCAGAACGAGAAAAATTCCGCTACCCGCCGGTATATCGCTTAATAAAAATAACACTGAAACATAACAATTTAGAGCTAGTAAACCATGCGGCAGCTGAGTTGGCTTTAGCCTTACAGCAAAAATTTCCCAAACAGGTGCTCGGACCTGAATTTCCGCTTGTAGGGCGCTTGCAAAACCAGTTTCTAAAAGATATTTGGATAAAGTTTGCCAAAAATTCATCTTTAGAAAAGAAAAAAAATGCGCTGCAACAAATGATTCTTCACTTCCAAACCCATTCCCAATTCAAGCAGGTTCGGGTGGTGGTAAATGTGGATTGTTGAGGGATTTATTCTTTCATTTTTTCACTAACTAAAAGTTTAAGGGTATCGAAAACTTCATCTAAGTCCGATTTCTTGTTTGATGGATGAATATCCTCTATAAAATTATGTTGCAAAACATCTGAAATTGTAAGAAATAATTTTACTTCAATATCATCACGTTTGTAAAGGTCATAAATATTTTGTCGCGTTTTTCCAATTTTTCTCGCAAGCTCTGCACTGTTAATATTGTTTTCTTTTACAAACTTTTGAATTAATTTACCAAGATGGATTTTTTTATAATTCATAACACACTAAAATATGAAATATTAATTGCTATTTCTTACAGTGAAGACAAATAATATCGTAAAAAAGCAAGAAAATATATTTCATATTGTTTTTTGAATATTTTTGCCACAATGTTAAATCTAAAAAAATCATCAATGAAAAAACTTTATTTTATTATCGCGTTGTTGTCTGTAACAACAATTGCTATGAGCCAAGTTAACGTTAACAATCTTGGCCATTTAAGTGTAAAAAGCTCAGGTTCAAATCTTGAGCTTCTGTTAAAAACCAACCCCCTTCCTGAAATAGGTTCGAATTTAGGGTGGCTACATTTCAAACATCCTAATGGTCCTAGTAATTTCCCTAATGGCTATAATGTTGTTGTTGCGTACAATTACTTTGTTCCATCCGACAGGGTCTTAAAAGAGGATATTGTTCCCATAGAAAGAGCCATGCCTATATTGCAGCGGTTTAATTCGTATTCTTATTATTATAAATCAGATTCTAAAGAGAACAGGCAAAGAGAATATGGCGTATTGGCGCAGGAAATTGAAGCAATTTTACCTTCATTGGTATTAACCGCAGATGATGATACAAAACTTGTGAACTATGGCGGTTTTATCCCATTTTTAATTGAGGCTGCTAAAGAGCAGCAAGCAGAGATTGAGATGCTGAAAAATATTATCTCTGCCCAAGAGTTCGATTTATTGGCATTGAAAACATTACGTAATGAATTTAAAGAATTGCAAGAATTGGTTTCAAAATGTTGTGAAAATTCACTACAAAATATTGAAGCCCACCCGTCATCTCAGGAGAGAACAGTTTTATATCAAAACACTCCCAATCCATTCACTTCCAACACAGAAATTGTATGCCATTTGCCAAAAACTATCAAAAAAGCGACTTTGCACATTTACAATTTACAAGGAATGGAATTAAAATCTTATCCCATTACCCAAACGGGATTGGTTACCCTAACTGTTAGCGGCTCCGAACTGCCAGCCGGTATGTATCTCTATACATTGGTTGTAGATAACGAAATAATTGACACGAAAAGAATGGTTTTAACAAAATAATGTTAGTTTTGCAAGCAAAAATTATGTTTAACCAATAAAATTCAAAAGATTATGAAAACGCTATTAAAAATTTTTACTCTGTTTTTTTGTATGCTATTTTTATTAATATCATGTAATAAAGAGAATGATAAACCTATTGATGATACAGATGATATTGGTTGTTTTGTGGAAAAACTAATTCCTATAACAGACAGAATAACAAGTGTTACAAATTCTTACATCCAATCTGGCGATTCTTTGTTTTTTTTTAATAGTGTGAGTGGGGTGTACTATCATAGTGCTACATATAATAGAAATGCTTTTTTTCTTCAATTTTCAACCTCATTATCTTTTGCAAATTTGAGTCCTCTATAAAAAGTCATTTTTCCAAATTCTTTTTTTTGTTGTAATTTTAGAGTAACACTGCTCGTATGCAGTGTAAATCTTAACGCCCAAACAGACGGATGTCAGTTCCGATTTGTATTAGTAAGTCCTCATGGCTTTGGATGGTCGGACTCAGATGGTATAGAGGTTACCGTTGATAGTGTATATTATGGATTTATTCATTTGCCATGGGGAACACCTTCTGCCGAGGAAACATTACTGCTACCTTCTGGGGAAGTTCACTTTTCGTGGTCGGATGCTGGTTTGTTTAGTCCGAACAAGCACTATTTTGAAATCTATAATCCGTTGGATGAGTTGATTTATACAAGTCCTAATGAGCATGGTCTTCCAGAATTATTTTTTATTTATCAAAATGATTGCGATGTAAGTATAAAAGATTATGTATCTACTATATATCTCTATCCAAATCCTGCAAACAACATTGTAAATATTTCTGGCGAAAGTATTGTAAATGTAAAGGTTTTCAATAATTTAGGACAACTCATTAACATCTACCATAATGTAAATAGCATTAATGTTGCCTCATATAAAAAAGGTATATATATATTTGATATTACCACTATGGAAGGAAATGCAAAAGCATTTAAAGTAGTGGTAACCAATTAATGTTTCGACAAACTCAACAACCCTCTGTGCATCTTTGTGTTCTCTGTGTCTCTGTGCTTATAAAACCAATTTTTATCAACATAATTATTAACCAAATTTAAAAAAAATGAAAAAAATTTACACAATCGTAGTTCTCTTAACTTTAGGAATTACACAAATCTACGCACAGTGCTATCAATGCACAGGCACAGCCTTTAAAATAGGCACCACCGCCACAACCTAATTTACACCTAATAATACACACAAACACCTTAGTAGCAGAGAAATAACCCCCACCCATTTTACCTAATTACCTGATTTATTAATTGTCAATTGTCAATTGTTAATTGTTAATTATTCTTTGGGCGTTCCCCTCACTTCCC
>Ga0209737_10000380_pt1 | contig 38180 bp, 34 predicted proteins | sample TergutCu122P3_FD_187284 | JGI IMG/M metagenome (GOLD analysis project Ga0209737, IMG submission 187284) | Cubitermes ugandensis P3 segment gut microbial communities from Kakamega Forest, Kenya - Cu122 P3 (SPAdes) (version 2) | ecosystem: Host-associated > Arthropoda: Insects > Digestive system...
TATTCTGTATCGCTCGACGTACCGCCTCCGTCGTCGTGGCGCTGCCGTGTAAAACTTGTCCCATAGCGCTTCCTTCCATTCAGTGGATAATATGGTGCCACCAAATGCCGGGACTGAACACCTAGACTGATAAGGCGTGTTCCCCCAACAAGGCATGACAACATGCCAAGTGGGAGATGTACGGGCGGCGGCTCACCGCCCCTACAACCAGCTATAAACGCCTGCGCGCAACCGCTAAAGCCGCGAGGGAAATGAGCGCAGCGAGGGAGAAGGGGCCACCCACGGCGTTGCAACCGGTGGAGAGGCCGTCGTTGTCCTCGGAGAGTTCGGCGTTGTCAATGGAGGGTACGTCGCTGTTGGGCGCGCCCATGCCTTGCTCAGGGGGGGCAACGCCCTGCTCAAGCAGCTCAACATCTTGAGAAATGAGGACAGGCTCTTCTGGCTCGAGTAAGTCCATGTCTTGCTCGGCCAAGTCAAGCTCTGAGCTCATAGCGAGAGAGGTGGTTGGCGTGGGGGCGCTCTTCCAACACTGCGCGGAGATATCTTTCTCATTATAGCTGAGGTGAGGCCAACAAAGCCTACACTTCTCGAATGTTTGGCACCATGGTAAGGTATTTATTGCGAATTTCTCTGCGGTGGGGAATCCAATCCACGCAATGTTGTTATTCCTACTGATGAAGTCCTTGACTGGCGGATACAGGGTATATACGCCCGTATTGCCTTTCCAAACGACTGCGAGGTGTTTACCATCATGCTTGCGCTGGGTCTCCTGGCGATATCCGCCCGCCCAATAGTACTCCGCGTTCAGGGGGCATCCGAGCGAGTACATATTTGCCGCAATATAGGGGCCAATCGCCCCAGACATGTACAGTGAGTATTTCTTCGGCCTTTTCAGGGCGGAGAGGAAGCCGATCCAGGCCTCATTGTTGAGAGAACCAGACAAGGAGCCGTAGTAGCTACCGCAGGCGTAGGCGAATTTCCTCACCGCTTCACAAGTGTTGGCCCCGGGGTACCCGTCGGTGGGGCCTGTATAGCCCGCCCAGTTTCTCACAGCCTTTTGGATGGCCTGCCTGGAGAGCGGCCCCCACTCCCCGTCAACCCAACCGGAATAGAGACCGAGGTTTTTGAGGGCTTGCTGAATGTCCTTCTGCAGGGCTTGGGTCGGTTCTTTCCAAGTGCACTGGGCCTGAGCTTCCTGCACAAACCCCAGGCTAAAAATGGCCGCCAACCCCAGCAGGCAGCTGCGCCAAGGCCGATGCCTACTCGACACCGGCAGGTGCGACTTTCTACGCCCAACCACCAAAGCCACGAGGGAAATGAGCGCAGCGAGGGAGAAGGGGCCACCCACGGCGTTGCAACCGGTGGAGAGGCCGTCGTTGTCCTCGGAAAGGGCGGCGGTGACAGGTGTGTCTGTTTCAGGCATGTCGGCCGTGCTTTCCGTTGGTTCCGGTTCCTGCGGCAGGTCCACGTCTTGCTCGAGGGAGTCCATGTCTTCCTCAAGGGAGTCGATGTCTTCCTCGAGGGAGTCCGCAAGGAGGCTCATTGAGCGATTTGAATTCTCCCTAATCTTCCATGTGGAGTACTTACCGGTGACCTCATTCCACTCAACTCCCTGGTACCAAAATGTCTGTCTCCAGACTGTCTGCCCTTGTGCGTTTTTCGTTGAGTATTCATTTCCTGTTGGAAATCCAGTATATTTGACATAACCTAGGAGGTAGCTCCTGAGTGCGCCATGTGTATGGTTTGTGCCCGTATTCATGCCAGACCTGGTTGCACGAAGCACCGTGAAGTTTTTGCTGGTACTCTGGTACTCTCCGTCCGCCCAAATCGTCGGGCTGCCACTGGGGCATCCAATCCAGGTCATACGTGCCACAAGGTAGTCGCCAATCGGCCCAGTCAGAGTGTAGGGCGATGTCCTTTGGCGCTTCAGTGCAGCGAGGAAGCCATTCCAGGTGTTTGAGCCGGGAATACCATCGATTGGGCCGCTGTAGCCACCACAAGCCGTGGCGTATTTCTGCACAGCTCTGCAGGTGCCAACCCCATTGCCGGCAAGGCTCCCGTCGGTACGGCCTTTGTAGCCCGCCCACTTGGCAACCGCCTTCTGGATAGCGCCTTGAGAGAGAGGGCCCCACTCCCCGTCAACCATACCGGAATAGAGACCGAGAGCTTTGAGGTTTTGCTGGATGTCATACTGTACAGATTTGCTTGGTTTGTTCCAGGAAGTGCATTCGGCCTGCGCTTCCTGCACAAACCCCAAACTCAAAATGGCCGCCAAACCCAGCAAATAGCTGCGCCAAGGCCGGCATACCATCGACAATAAAGGTGTTTTATATTTGTTGCTATCCCAAGACATATGAGTTTCATTTGTTTTCATGACTTGTTTCCTTTCAAAACAACATATCGAATGTTAAATGTCAGCACATAAAACACCCCCCTTTATTTCAGACGGATGACACACTCTTTTCTGTTTGTAACACGTCAACTCTGCCACAACAGCAGCGATTTGACTTTCAATGAATAGATTTTAATAGATAGATTTATCTCCTGTTTTCGGCCCATGCTTATATTGTCTGTCTTTTACATATAAAGTTGCTTTGAATTCGAAAATATTTATTCATTCATTTTGCTGTACACTTTTGTTGTCGTTGCATTCTAAATGAAATCGGCATGTCATTCTTTTGGAGTTCCGTGGTTGTCATTTCTTGTGCCTGTGTTGTTTATTCCAGCATTTGGGAGGAGCCAGGAGGCGGCCCAATCGACGGCCCCCTCCCACTCTGCTGTATGCGGTAGAATTCAACGAGAAGGGGTGGTGTAAGAGCGCACAAACATCCCACTGAGGGAGCCTACAATTTTCTGGCCCACTTTGGCGGGTGCCGGGAGTTTGAGGTGCAGCACTTCCGACAGATGATAATTGCTTGGGTTTCCATCATTTCCGCTTGCATAGCCGATGGAGCCATCCGCATAAATGTCGGTAACCACCGCCACATGTGCCCAATTGTAATAATAGTTGCTGAAGGTAATGACATCCCCCAACTGAGGCTTATAGTTTGCGTCGGTGTGGACTTTGGAGCCGTTCTGACCGGCAGATTTCTCAATGGAATCTGCACCGCCATGAAGCCCTGCGACATTCGCACCGCTCTTTTGCCAAACCCATTTGACGAAGTCGGCACACCAGTCTCTGCCGCAGCTTTGGCCGAATCCTTTTTCTCAGAGACTGTTGATCTCACAACCTTTCTTCCCTATGTTGGCCTTCGCCAGGTTGGCAATGCTTTGCCAGAGGGGGCTTTGCGGGCCCGCTTCCGTGGTGATGGCCCCGGTGGACTTATTCCAATAAATTGTCATATATTGGGTTTTTTGGGCCATGCCGCCGGGCACTGCATATTCGTTGGTGAGCGGAAACCCTGTCCTCGAAATGTTGTTGATGATGTAATTTCCGATGGCACCATGCAAAAAATGCGTGCCCGTCGCAGCTGTCCAGACAATGGCGAAGCCGTTTTGGGTGTTTTGGGCCCGTCTGTGCCACCAACTATACTCATTGTTAATGGGAGGGCCGACCCGGCTCATATTGTTCGAAATGTAGGCGCCAATCGCCCCATACAGACTGTAGGGCGAGGGAATTTTGCTCTTCAGCGCGTCGCGAAAGCCGTTCCAGGTATTGGCCCCGGGAATGCCATCGACGGGGCCCTTGTAGTTACCATAATACCTGGCGAAATTCTGCACGGCTTTGCAGGTGCCGACCCCGTTACCGGCAAGGCTCCCGTCGGTGCGCCCTTTGTAGCCCTGCCATTTGGCAACCGCCTTCTGGATGGCGCCTCTGGAGAGCGGCCCCCAGGCACCGTCCACGACACCTGAATAAAGGCCAAGTGTTTTGAGGTGTTGTTAAATGTCCTTCTGCACAGCTGCGCTCGGTTGGTTCCAGGAAGTGCACTCGGCTGCCTGAGCTTCCTGCACAAACCCCAAGCCGAGAATGACTGCCAAGGCCGGCAATGCCCTTAAGGCCGGCAGGTGCAACTTTCTACGCCCAACCACCAAAGCCACGAGGGAAATGAGCGCAGCGAGGGAGAAGGGGCCACCTACGGCATTGCAACCGGTGGAGAGGCCGTCGTTGTCCTCGGAAAGGGCGGCGTTGCCTGGCGTATCTGCTTCAGGCATGTCGGCCGTGCTTTCCGTTGGTTCCGGTTCCTGCGGCAGGTCCACGTCTTGCTCGAGGGAGTCCATGTCTTGCTCGAAGGGGCTTTGCTCTTGAGGTGCGTCGCGGGAAATGGGGCCGATAAGAGAGGTGTTTTTGTATACACACCATCTCATTCTTTGGCGCACCAGTGCGTCGCGGAAGCCTCTCCAGTTGGTTGCGCCGGCAATACCAATGTAGAGATTGCCGCCACCGCAGACTCTGGCATAGTCCTGCACCGAGCGGCAGGTGGTTGCCCCGCTGCCGGCGAGGCTCCCGTCGGTACGGCCTTGGTAGCCCGCCCACTGGGCAACCGCCTGTTGGACAGCGCTGATGGTGCGCTGATCCCAACTGCCGTTGATTGCACCGGAATAGAGCCTGAGAAATCTGAGGTTTGTTTGGATTTCCTTCAGCACTTCTTGGCCAGGTTTGTCCCAGCCACTGCATATGGTTGCCTGAGCTTCTTGTACAAACCCCAGGCTGAGAATGACTGCCAAGGCCAGCAAGCAGCTGCGCAAAGGCCGATGCCAATTCGACACAGGCGTACGAGAATGTACCACTGGCATGATTGTATTTATTTTCATGACTTCATTCCTTTCAAAACGACATGTCAAATGTTAGCACATAAAACACCTCCCTTATTTCAGCCGGAAGACGCACTCCGTGCTGTTTGCAAAACGTCAACACTGCCACAAAAGCAGCGATGTGGTTTTCATTGAATAGATTGATTTACCTCCTGTTTTTTCATATATTTACATTGTCTGTGTTTTGTCTGCAAAGTTGCTTAGAATTCAAAAACGTTGACGCGTGTATTTCATTGCACCCTTTTGTGGGCAAGACAAAAAGAAAGCAAAACGCGAAGGAAGGGGGAGCGTTACCAGACTGTTTTTACTTTAATTTTGCAGACCGGTTTCAATGGGGCTCGCTTCGCTTGCCAGCACTCCACTCCATGAATGACTTGAGAAGTCTAAACCGGTTTCATGTTGAAGTGAGTCGATATAGGGCTAGAAACACGCAGCACGGGCGGCAGGTGCCAACGCGCAGTTGCGTTGATGTTTTGAAGAGTTGTAGGGAGGCGCTGGAAACGTTTTGCAGCTTCGCTGGCGTTTTGAAGGGAGGTGAATTGGCCGATTTTCTACAAACGCTGTTGCAACTTTGTAGGGGCGGCAACTTGCCACCCGTGCTGCAAACGGTGGAGGCTCCAGATTGCTCGTCGCCCCCATCGGCGCGGGAGAAGCTCATGTATAGACCTCGCGCCGGTGGGCGATGTGGCTTGTAAAGGCAGCAGGCGGTGGCATTGGGTCGGCTCGCCTGCTGTCAGCTTTCTGCGCTTTGACTAGAAATTGATATAATTTCTAGGGTTGACGGCTGTGCCATTTTGACGGACTTCAAAGTAAAGGTGGGGGCCGCTTGAGTTTCCCGTGTTCCCAACTTCTCCAATTTTTTGACCTTGTTTCACTGTCTGCCCAACACTGACGTCGACTTTTGAGCAATGCGCATACAGGGTGCTGAAGGTGCCGTCGTTGTGTCGGATAAGAATTTGGTTGCCATATCCTCCTCCGTCGTCGGAGCTAACCCTGGTATAGGCTCCAGAGCCCCATACGGACGAGCACACCTGCACCATGTTGTCTTTCCGGTCGAGCTGAGCCCGTAGACGTTGACTCCAAACCCCTCGGAGCCGCTTAGTCCAAGCAATGGACCTGAGAGCAAGAGACTTATGCCGAACACGAAGCGACTGTTCCCCGCTGACCATTTGCCGATTGTGCCCTGCCAGCCCCCGAGACTGCCACCTGTACGGTAGGAAGTCGCGGTTCCCTGCTGTCCATGTGGAGGCGTCCCGTGAGGTGAGCAACGAATACGGTATAGCCCGCGTGTGCTTTTTTCTGTCACGATCGTCCCACTCCACATACCCCCCCCAGCCCTTGCCGTGCCCGTCACGCGCCAACCCCAAAATGCGCAGCTGTGGGCCTAGCCAGGTCAGCTCCCCGTCCTCCGAGATATGGCACAGCCCATTCTTGCGATTCTCGAACGAGAAAGGGATGCTCTTCTTCTTCGGCTTCTCCTGTGGCGCGTCGCTGTCGTTGGTGTCGGCAGGTGGCTCGTCCGTTGCGGGTTGCGTCTCGACAGTGTTGGCGGGGTGCGCTGTGTAGATGTGTTCGAGCAATTGCGCTTGGGTCCATCCTTCTTTCACGGCGTCCCCGGCGTCCCAGCCCTTGGGTTTTCCCTCTGGGATAGGCACCAGCAAAACAGATGCAGCCCCGGCCTCCATGGCCTTCTGGAGAAAAACCCTCGCCGCCTTTTCTCCCGGCTCGTCATTGTCCGGCCAGAATAGAACATGCCTGCCTTTGAGTGGAGAGAAGTCATTCTTGCCAACACCAGAGCTGCCACCATTCAGGGACAGAACAGCCATGTCTTGGCTAATGAGTCCATGAACAGCGTCGGCCTTACCCTCACCCTCCAAAACCAAAACAGGAGCATCGGAAGGCACGAGGGCCAACCTTTCGAGGCCGAAGAATGGGCGTGGCGAGGGGAGAGCCTGCCATTTCCAGCCACGCTCGGTATAAACCAAAGGAAAGAACTCCTTCTTTGGCTTGCCATTGTCCCCGACTTCGTTCTTGTTAAACCGGCACACGTAGCCAAGAAGACGGTTTCCAGTGTTTCGATAGGCATAGACGGCAGTTGGCGTGCCAAGCTTCTTGTGGCCCATGTTTGGCGTTGGCGCATTCTCTGGCACCGGCACAATGACAGCGGGTTTTTCTTTTTTGCGGTTCGCGGTGCTCTTGGGAGACGCTTGGGGCAAGATGGTTCCTGTCATCGCTGCAAGCTCTTTTGCCGCTTCAACCTGGCTAATGCCTCTGGCCTCAGCCACAAGGGAGATGAGGCCGCTGCCGCTCTGCCCTGTTGCAAAATCGCTCCACAGTCCGCTCTCCAAGTTGAACTTGAAAGAACTGCCATCACCACCACGAACACTGGAAGCAACATACTCCTTGCCATGCACTCTTCCACCATTGAGAAGGTTTTCAAGAAGGCCATGACAACGAGCCAAGGCGTCGGCGTTGATTGCGTCAAAGTCAATTTCGCTCATTCGCCACCTCACGCACCACCGTTGACGCCATGCGAAAATCTGGTATGTTGGCTTTGCTTGTTTGGTTTGTTTTCAGCCTCCAGTTGCCGCTGGGGGCTTTCGCTTTTTCTCACGGCGTGCCCCCTTCATTGGGTTGACCCAGCGCTTCAATATGCTGGTCAACCGCATCGCTACGCCACGCCATGCGCCGCTGCGAAATTCTCAATGGATGGGGAAACTCGCCTCGGACAATCATGCGGCGCAATGTTGAATCGGATACGCCCAAGAGATTCAGAACTTCTTTGCGCTTCAAAAGTTGAACTGTATTGCTCATGTTTGTGCCTCCAAAAAACGATGTGAACTGTTTCTGAGGCTCAACTTAGGCCGCGAGATTTCTGGGACAATCTGACCAGGGCGTTGCGAACTAACCAAGGCGTTTTCTAACTAACCAAGGCGCTATTTTTCAGCTCAGGTGCTTTTGGTCTTGGGACATGTTTGTGCTTTGGTGTTTCTGTTTTTTCGGTCAACAATTCCGTCCGGGAGCGCACCTCTCCATGTTCTGAAGTGGCGCGAGTGTTCGGTCATGTCCTTGGGGGCACCGGCTTTTTTTGCTTCTTCCAACAACACGCTCTTTGCAAGCTTAGCGGTCTTTCCGTTTCTGCTTCTGTGCAGGAGGGAAGCAGTCTTGCCTCAGCACGGGAGTGGAACAGCTTGTTGTAGCTTTTGATTACATCCTGAGCATAGCGCCATGTTGGGCTTCCCAGAATTTCCATCGCTCGAAGAACTCCCGGCGTGTTCATTTGCGCCATCGCCCGGAGGACTTCCGGTTTTATGTTGCGCAGGGTTCTCTCAATGTCCCAGATGTTTTCTCTTCCCATTTGTTCCCTTGTTTGTGCGCTCACGCGGCGCCGTGCGTCAATGGCCCAACTTCCCCCAGCGTGGAGCTGTCAGCCTCGGCTTTGGCTTTAAGTATCAGTTGGTCGAGATAATGGGACCAGTCCTGCATCATCTCGGCTCTCTTCTCCAAAAACTCGGCGTGGGTATAAGTCCGAACGACTTTTTTTCGCTCAACATGGTTCAGCTGCAATTCGACATAGCGAGGGTCATGCCCAAGCTCTCGAAGGAAGGTTGCCGCACAATGTCGAAAGCCGTGCGTCGTTGTGCCGTCCAAACTCTCCGGGCCGAAGCCGAGGTCAATTGACAGATTTTGCGCTGCAAAAAACAACCGTCGTCGAGATGGAAGTTTCTTTGTCCATTAGGGTGAGCGCATAACAGCAGCGAAATGAGAAACCATGACACGAGAAGCAGTGGAACGAGATGAACAAATTGCAGCGGTAAAACGCATGCAGCGCTATATAGAGGAGCACCTTTCTGAGCCGATAACGCTCAAAGCCTTGGCCAAAGAGGCCTGCTGGTCTCCGTGGTATGCCTCGCGCGTTTTCAAAAATCTTCTTGGGAAAAGTCCCTTTGAGTATATTCGCTCGCTGCGCTTAACGCACGCGGCACAAATGTTGCGCCAGAGCAACAAAACCATTCTCGATCTAGACCGCTTTAGGGTTGAAGTGATTCAAGCGAGACCCACAGTTTTCGAACAGCTTCCTGCGGCCCAGAGAGCTCCGGTGGAGCTCTCTCCCCCGGAAGGGGTTTCGAGCTGGTGCTGCTCACGTCGAGGACGGCCGAAGGAGGAAGCGCGGGAAGATGTCGAAAAATGTGGGTCGCAGCAAATCAATTCAACATGAAACCGGTCTAGGCACTATTTTGAATACTGTGCTGAGGTGGGTTGCGAAGTGTGGAATGTCCTCGGCCAAATTAAAGAGGCGCTCTATGAGCCGGTCGGCATGTGGCTGCCAGACTTCTGGAGACCGCAAGGAACGTCCAAATATGTTCAAGGCGTCGAGGTGGCGTTGGCGTTTCAGTGTCCGGTGCCCGAATCGTTTGAAGTGATAGAGTTGCCTGCTTGCCATCTCATGGTGTTTCAGGGGCCGCCTTTTCAGGATGATGATTTTGAAAAAGCCATTGCGGCCGTAGAAAACCTCATTGAGCGCTATGAGCCGGCGCACTATGGTTTTCAATGGGCCGATGAAGATGGGCCTCGTGTGCAGCTTGAGCCCTGGGGCTACCGAGGCTACATCGAAGCGCGGCCTGTGCGTGCACTTGGCAAAGCTGGACCGGTTTCAGGGTTGAAGTGAGCCTGGCGAGAGGCACAGTTTGCGTGCAGCTGAGGCGAGAACGGCTGCAAAAAACCCGCCAAGGCCTTGCGAGCTTTGACGGGCTTTGCTGAAGCACTGCTGTGTGGAGGCGGCGGGAATCGAACCCGCGTCCGGGAGGAATTGGCGTTGAGGCGCTACGTGCGTAGCTGACGTTTTAAGTTGTGGCCCGGGGGCTGCAAGTCAGCCTGCAGCTGCCCCATACCCTCCCAGGGAAAGTCTCGCCTTGCCGCCGCCTGGGTGCAGCAACTTGGCCAGCCCGCTGGGTTTGCAAACTGTCTTGCCCGCAGGCGAAGGCAAGCAGTCCGGGCATGGCGCTTTTTAGGCTGCCAGTGCCAGCTCAACGTTGTCGTTGGCTTTTGTGTTTTTGCTTCCGTGTTTGACAAGTGTGAAAGCCCACTTGGCACGCTCCCCAAAACCTCCTGCCCCCGTCGAAACCTTGTCGCCCCCAAATTCTTCTTCTGCTCTTCACTTTTCAACGAACATCGCCCTCACCCCTGCCTCCAAGCCCTCGCATTAGCCTATTCTCCCCAATAACTCAACGACCTTAAAACAAGCCTTTACAAGCTCACAAAGTGTGGCGAATGAGAAAAGCAGCAAACACTGATTGAAAAAATTTACCAGTTGTTGTTGATTCAAATTCGAAATCACACACGTTGGCTCACATTGGGTAGGCGTGTACAGCAAAGTTGAGGGGACAGGGAGTATGAAGTCAAAAAAGTTTATTTATTTGCTGATGTGTCTATTCGCCTATGCGGCCATGGCGGCGGACCCTTTCCAGCGCGGCATTGACATTGTCCCCATTAAACTGACACCGGCGTTGGAGTCGGGCCTTGTCCTGGAATCCACCCATATGCCGCTGGCGGGCACCTGGGGTATACGCCTTCTGGGGGATGCTGCTTTTTCTCCCCTCTCTTATAAGCTGGGCAAGGAGCGCATGGGCAGCCTCATCCCCTTCCGCGCGGACTTGCACCTCTTGGCAACGTATCAACCTCTCTCTCGCCTGGAAATCGCCTTGGATGTGCCTTTGACGGTTTTTCAGTCGCACAATTTTGAGGCGCTTGCTCGAGAAGGTTTTGGCTCTGAAAAAACACCCAACGCCGTGGGCTTGGGCGACCTTCGCCTCCTGGGCCGTTATACGGTGCTCACCCAGGAGCAATTTCCCCTGGCCTTGGGCACCGTCCTTGAGGTGCGCGCCCCCACCAGCAACCTCGCCAACCTCAATGGAGAGCGCGGCTTTGTGTTTGCACCTCGCGCCGTCATAGAGCGGGCTTGGGGCGACTGGCGTCTTTTGGGCAATGTGGGCTGGCGGCTGCATACCCGGCCGGGGCAATTCCTCAACCTCTATGTGGGCCAAGAGTTTATGATGGGGGTGGGCCTCATCCACAACCTCAAGGGCGGGCGCCTCTTCACCCGAAACCAACTCCTGGTGGAATTCAACATGGTGACACCTGCCGAAGCGCCCTTCAACATACAATATGCTGATGCCCTCAAGACACCCATGGAAATGATGCTCGGCTATAGGGCACAAATTGACAGAAACTGGCTCTTCCAAGTGCACATTGGGCGCGGCGTCGTGGGCAAAAATGTGGGCTATGGCCGCGAGGCTTTTCGCTTCGGCATCAGCCTCGGCTACCACCAGGTGCCGGAGCCTGACAGAGACGGCGACGGCGTGCCAGATCGCCTTGACTTGTGTCCGGACGTGCCGGGCCCCAAGGAAAACCACGGCTGCCCCTGGGCCGACAGGGACGGGGACGGTGTGCTGGACCCGGTGGACTTGTGTCCGGACATCCCCGGGCTTGTGGAGTTTGACGGCTGCCCGGACACGGATGGGGACGGCATTCCGGACCATGTCGACAAGTGCCCAATGGAGCCGGGCATTCCGGAGCTGGACGGCTGCCCACCGCCTCCGGAAGAAGACATTGTCGTTTTGGAGGCAACGCGCATCCGCGTCCACGGCACCATCCTCTTTGACTTTGACAAGGCCACCATTAAGCCCGAAAGCTTCCCCTTGCTGGACGAGGTGGTGGCACTTTTGAAACTCCACCCCGAGGTGGGGCCCATTACGGTGGAAGGGCATACGGACAATGTCGGTAGCCGCCCCTATAATTTGAGCTTGTCCAAACGGCGTGCCCAATCCGTCGTCGACTACCTCGTCCAACACGGCATTGACGCCAGGCGCCTTGAAAGCGCGGGCTTTGGCTTTGACAGGCCCGTGGCGGACAATGAGTGCCCCCTTGGACGCGCCAAAAACCGCCGCACGGAATTCATCCTCAAAGGAGCCGAGCAAGCCTCCCAGCCACCAGAGGTAGCCCCGCCCAAGGAAATAACCCGGGCGCAGGAAGCCGCCTTGGCACAAGAGGCCGCTTTGGCAAAAGAAGCGGCCCGGGCGCAGGAGGCAGCCTTGGCGCAGGAAGCGGCCCAGGCACAGGAAGCCGCCCGGAACCGATAAAAACTATTGCAGCCTGCGGTGAATGCCTCGCAGCAAGCACCGCATGGGCCTTTGGAGGCCAGGCTGTGCCTGCAAAAAGCGCGCGGCAAACGGGCCCAGGGCATAATAGAGGTGGACTGCCAGCCTCCCCCAGGGGCTTTGCAAAAGCACCTCATCTCGAAAACGCCGAAAGGCCATCAGCTCTGCTGCCTCTTCTCCGAGGACGGCGGTGGCTATAAAACAATGGCCTACCTTGCTGAGCCAGAAAACATGCTTGCGCGTCAGGTTAACCACCGCACTCAACTGGGCGTCGTTTTTTGTCTGCGGCGCATCCGGAATATGCCAGGCATACAGCAGGGCCAAATAGTCCCTCTCCACCACGCGCCATAAGTCTCCGGAAGCATCCAAAAACTCGACGCGTACACTCTTGTGTTGCGCATCCTCCAGGCGAAGCCAATAGCGTATATGCCCGCTTCTCTTTTCTGTCTGCACCTCCAATAAGCGCGCAATAAAAACCAGAAAGGAGCGGCCACAGGCCATGCAGTGTGGCGTATACCAAGAGTTGGTGCGGGAAAACTCCAGGGTTTGTGGTTTCTTGCAGCCTCGGAATGCGCAAAACACTTGGACGGTGCCTTGGCTCTCCTCCACAGCGTCATAGCGCGACACCTGCGTGGCTTTGTCATAAACCAGGCGGCGCTCCGCCTTGGGCCAGGAAAACAGCGAAAGCATTTCCGCAAGCTGCGTCTCCAGGCGGCGCGCATGCACCTCTTGCACTTCCGCCTTGGCCAATTGCCCTTGCTGCATGCACAGCAACGTGGCTTTTTGCGCAGCCACCAAGGCTTTGAGTGCCGAAAGCTCCGCGGCTTGTGCCTGCGTCTGTGCAACGCAGGCCTCCAAGTTTTGAGCATGCACGTCTGCCTGGGCCAGGCGCTTGGGCACTTCTGCCCAAAGCGGATCGTTCCTCCATATATAGGCGGGGACTTCCGGCTGCATAGCTGCCCACAGCATCAGCTCAACGCTCAGTCGTCCCAAGTCTGGTGTTTCCACGCCTTCAACATAGCAAAGCTGCTGGCGCCGTTTTCAGTTTTCCGTTGGCCCCTTCCAAAAAAAGCCAGCGCTGGCGGCCCATGGAGGACTTTGTTGTTTCAATGCCGCGTCGTTTTTTCAATGCCGCGTCCAAAAACTGGAAGGTGCAGGCAAGCTGGGAGAAAAAGGAGGCATGCGCTTTCTTCGTTTTGTCCTCTTCGCGGTGTTTTGGCTGTCCGTCGGCCTTGGGGTAGCCCTTCTTCCCATCAACGGCTCCACGGTTTGGGAGAAGCTTTCCTCTGCTGCCGCCTCTGCGGCCGCCCCTGCCACCGGCAAAGAAACGCACCGCCCCCTGGGGAATTATACGGCGGAGGAGAAGGCCAACCTCAACAAGCTCATTCAGGGGAGCACTTCTGCACGCTAGACCGGTTCCACTTTGACATAGCCGTTGTCCGGTGGACAACGGCTCCGCCGGAAGGCGGTTGTTATTCTTTGCTGCCTTCCTCGTCCGCATCGAGCTCATGTCAAATTGAAACCGGTCTGGAAAATCGAATCACTTTAACCTGAAAGCGGTCTAGGACCTTAACGGCGCCCCATATGTTTAAAAGCATTCAGCCATAACTCGGCTTCCCTTTGGGAGAGGTGGGCGCGGGCAAGGCTGTGCCACAACTCCTGCAAAATGGGCTCCGGCCCCTGGGGGTTTAAAAACTCGGCCTGCAACAAGGCCTGGCGCATGCTGTGCCGCAGCCTATGCAACAAGCCCAGCGGCGCAGGCGGCTCCACAGGCCCCTGCGGCTGGGGGGGCGTTTGCTGGGCACACAAAAAAAGGCACAGGGCCACGGCATGGGAGAGGTTGAGGGAAGGCTTGGTGCCCGGGGTGGGAATGCTTATAAAGGCCTGGCACAGCGCCAACTCCTCGTCGGAAAGCCCTCGGCGCTCCCCGCCCAGCACCAGGGCTACCTTGCCTTGCGCGCTCCTCTCCCATAAATGCCGTATGCCCTCCTCGGGCGAAAGGGCCCTCCTGCGGGCCACCACACTGCGGAAACTGGTGCCCACCGCATAGGCCACATCCCCCAGGGCCTCCTCCAGGCTGGGGAGGACGACGAAGGCTTCCAGCAGCTCCACCGCATCCACGGCTGTACGGCGGGCCCCCTCCCAGTCCCTCACCTGGGGCTTGGAAAGACGGCAGCCTGAAAACCCAAAATTGCCCAACAAACGCGCAATGGCACCCAGGTTTTCTGCGCATTGCACTTCATGACATACCAGCAAAGGAGGCCACATGGAGGCTCTCCTAGCACCTGGCACCCGGAAGAAGGGGGTTTTTTCCTCCGTTGGGCCCTCTCCACCGGCGAGGGGCGTAGCCTGGGCCCTCTTCATTTCCCTGGGGTTTTCCCATGGGGTGTACATTTGGAACTTTTCCTGGCTTCCCTTTCTCTTCACCAGTATATTCTTCCGTGTGTTGCGACGGAATATGACAGGGTTGCTGGTTGTTGCCTGGGGGCTTTTGGCCGCCTGCGGTGAGAGTGCGTCTACAGCTTTGCCCTCCCTCTCCTTGGAGAAGGCGCTGGTTTCCCCGCCGGAAATACTGGAATATGAGTCCGCCTCCGCACGCCACATCCTCTGGGAGGAGTTGCTGGCCCAAGCCCAGGAGCAGGCCCTGGGCACCTCTCATGTCCAACCGCTGTTTCCTATTTTTACCTCCACGGGCTTTGTGGCCAAAGAAGGCCCAGCCAAGCTTGGAAATTGCTTTGAGTCCTCGGAGCTTGTCCTCAAGTTGGATGAGCGCAGGGAAGCTTGGAGCGACACTCCCCGAGAAGCGTGGCGTGGCCTGTCTGAAAGCGACGTTGCGCGCTGCCTGGCGTTGAGTTTGCTGGCGCAATGGCACATTCAAGGCGAAGTCCTCCTACAAAAGGTGGCCAAATCTCCCTATGCCGCCGCCTACGTTGAAGGCAGTTTGAGGCTTAACCCCGCTTTTGTCTCCTTGGCAGCCACGGCTTTCTGGCCTATGCCTTAGGCCTATGGCAACAGACATTCTGCGCGCGCAACTGCCTTTTGCGCTGGAAAGCACCTACTGGCCGCAGCTGGGGAGCCTCTACCACGGCAAGGTGCGCGACGTTTATTCGCGCGAGGACTGCCTTGTCCTCGTCTCCACGGACAGGCTTTCGGCTTTTGACAGGGTGCTTTGCACCTTGCCTTTTAAAGGGGACTTGCTCAACCAGCTTTCTGTGTTTTGGTTCCAGCATACCCGGGAGTGGGTGCCCAACCATTGGTTGGACAGCCCAGACCCTTGTGTCAGCATTGTCCAAAAGGCCCAGCCCTTCTCCGTGGAGTTTGTGGTGCGCGGCTTTTTAACGGGCAGCCTCTGGAGGGACTATGCCGAAGGCAAGGACGCCTATGGGCTGGGCCTTCCCCCGGGGCTTTTGCAAAACCAGCGCTTGGAAAAGCCGCTCCTCACGCCCTCCACCAAGGCCGCCGCTGGGGAGCATGACTTGCCCCTCCCGGAAAAAGACGTCGTCGCCAGCGGCCGCATGTCCGCCAAACACTTCGCCCAGGCCAAGGAGGCGGCCCTGGCTTTGTTTGAGGCAGGCCAGGCCCTGGCGGCACAACGCGGGCTTATTTTGGTGGACACCAAATATGAGTTTGGCCTCGTGGGGAGGAAACTCCTCGTTATAGACGAAATGCATACGCCGGACTCCAGCCGCTATTGGCGTGGAGAAAGCTATGGGGAGCGCTTCTCCAAGGGCCTCCCGCAGGAAATGTTGGACAAAGAAAACCTGCGCCGCTGGCTGCTGGAAGACATGCGCTTTAAAGGCGACGGCCCACCCCCTGCCATTCCGGAGGACATTCGCCTTCGCCTCGCCCACTCCTATTTGGAGGCTTTCTCCACCCTGACGGGAAAGCCTCTGCCCCTGGCCGTTGGAGACGTGCACGCGCGCGTTGAAAACAACCTGCGGGGGCGGGGCCTGCTTTAAATATAAATGTCGCCAGAGGACAAAAAGACCCTTCAGAAGACGCGGGAGAAAATGTCTTCCATGTGGCGTGTATAATAGGCCTCCTCGAAGCAGGCTTCTATCTCCGCCGGCCTCATGTGGGCCAACAGGGCCTCATCCCCCAGGAGGGAGGTTTTGAAGTCTACCCCCTCTTCAAAAAACCGCATGGCGTTGCGCTGCACCACCGCATAGGCCGCCTGGCGCTCCATCCCCTTTTGCGCCAATGCCAACAGCAGGCGCTGGGAGTATACCACTCCCCCCAGGCGGTTTAGGTTGCGCTCCATGGCCTCCGGGTAAACCCGCATGGCCTCCATAAGCCCCGCAAAACGGTGCAACATAAAGTCCAAAGTCACCGTCGCATCCGGCCCTATAACGCGCTCCACCGAGGAGTGTGAAATGTCCCGCTCATGCCACAGGGGGACATTCTCCAACGCGGCCCATGCCCAGCCGCGCATAAGCCTGGCCAGGCCGGTGAGGTTTTCGGAAAGCACGGGGTTTCGTTTGTGCGGCATGGCCGAGGAGCCTTTCTGCCCTTTGGAAAAGGGCTCCTCCAGCTCTCCAACCTCCGTGCGCTGCAGGTGGCGAATTTCCACCGCAAACTTTTCAAGGGAGGTGGCCAGCTGCGCCAACACCAAAAAATAGTCGGCGTGAATGTCCCTCTGTATTACCTGGCTGGAAACATTGGCCGGCACAAGCCCCAGGCGTCGGCACATGCCTTCTTCCACGGAAGGCGGCAAATGCGCGAAGGTGCCCACCGCGCCGGAGCACATGCCCACGGCAATGGCCTGGCGCGCGCGCAAAAGGCGCCCCTTGTGGCGCGCCAACTCGTCATACCAGAGGGCCAGCTTGTGTCCCAAAGTCGTCGGCTCCGCGTGGATGCCGTGGCTTCGCCCCATCATCCTCAGGTGCTTGTACTCAAAGGCGCGCGCCTTCACCGCCTCCATGGCGCGCCCAAGGCCCTGCAACAACACATCCGCAGCCTCACGCAAGGCCAGGGCCAAAGCCGTGTCCAGCACGTCCGAAGAAGTCATCCCAAAGTGCAGCCAGCGCGCCTCAAGGCCAATGCGCTGCTCCATAAACGTCAAAAAGGCGATGACGTCATGCTTGGTTGTCTTCTCAATTTCTTCAATGGCCGCACAGTCTGCCGCCTCAAAGGTGCCTGCCTTCGCCCGGCAAATGTCGCTGGCTTCCTTCGGCGCTAGGCCCTCTTCTGCCATGGCCTCCAAGGCGGCCAACTCTATGTCCCTCCAGCGGCCAAGCTTGGCCTCTTCTGTCCACAGTGCAACCATTTCAGGTCGCGCATATCTCGGAATCATCTGCTGTCCTATTTCAAGTTTGCACAACAACGAAAGCCTACGCCGGAGGAGAGAGAGGCCCTGGGGTTGCGGGCCGCACAGCGTACGTCAGTGTCAGGGCTGGAGAAGGAGCCTCCTTTGGCCACCCTCTCTTCTGTCCATTCGGCAGCATTTCCGGACATGTCAAAAACGGCATAGGCGGAGACGCAACGAGAAAACCTTCCCGAGGCAGCCAACTCTCTGGCCTCTCCTGTGTCGCTTGCGGAGTTGCAGGCGTTGCTGTCAAAAGCATTGCCATACGGCCACCGCCTTGCGTCCTTGCCGCGACAGGCTTTCTCCCACTCCGCCTCCGTACACAAACGCTTGCCTTGCTTTTGGCACAACTCCTGGGCTCTGGCCCAATTCACATACACCGCCGGCAGCTGCCCGGAGCGGTTGGGGTACTCATAAATGTCAATGCAAAACCCTTCCACCTCTCTGAAGGCAGCTTGCATGTCCTCAAAACTCAAATAAGCGTCGTCCTTCTCGGTGCCCATTTTAAAGCTGCCTGCGGGAATCAGCACCATCTGCTCCGGGCATGGCGACACCTCGCCTGCGGAAACAGGAGCGGAAACAGGGGGAGGCGCCACCGCTTTCACCGGGGTACGCACAGGCTCCGCTGCCTTCACCGGGGGCGGCACACTGGCTTTCGCTGTCTCCGTCGGCGGGGGAGGCGGCGGGGGCGTAGGCGTAGGCACAGGCACAGGCACAGGTGCAGGCGAAGGCGCAGGCAAAGGCTCCGGCAACACCACTTCCTCGGTATGGAGGATAGGGGCAGGCTCTGCGGGTGCGGGTGCAGGTGCGCCCCCTCTTTGGGCAGAGGGAGCTGCCGGCGGGTGTACAAAGCCTTCCACATTTCTTCCTGTCAACGCCTCCGGCTCAGAGCGCATTAAAAACACCAAAATGCCCAGCACCACCAAGGCCCCCAGGGTTATGGCCCCCCATTGGAGGGTGCGTACAAAGCGCTTGGGCAACAAGTCCTTCAACTCCACATCCGCCAAACCACTGCTGGGCGCATGAGGTGCCACACTGTCTGCAGCGTCCTCAGGGTGCAAGCCGCGTTCTGCCTGCAAGGAAACGGCAAAAACGGAAGGAGCGGAAGGAGCGGCAGCCTTCTTCTCATTCTCATGCGCATGGCTTGCATAAAAAGCCGAAAAGTCCTGGTAAAACTCCGCCGCACTGCGGTAGCGGGCAAGGGGGTTTGCCGCGACGGTTTTGCGGTAAATGGCTTCCAAGGCTTCGGGAATGTCCGGGTTGCTTTTTATGAGGCTTGGGCCCCCCCTCTCAGGGAGGGTTCCTGCCAGCATTTCTCCCATAATAACCCCCAGGGAGTAGACGTCCGCGCTGCCGGTGGCTTCCATGCCTGAAAGAAACTCGGGGGCAAAATAGCTTTCCTCCCGGCGCGTGCGGTGTGCATGTACAAAAGGCACCCGAGGAACGGCCAAGCCCAAACCCACATCCGTCAGCCGCAGGAGGTCTGGCAACACAAAAACATTTCCCGGCTTCAAATTCAGGTGTGGGCCCACTTTGTGCACAGCCTCTATGGCGTGCACAAGCTGCACCAAAATGGGCTCCACCTCTTTGCATGAGAAAAAACTCCCCTTCAGCAAGCGCTCATCAATAATGCGCCGCAAGGAGAGGCCCTCCATCAACTGCTGCGTATAAAACACCCGCCCCCTGGCATGGCCCACATCCAAAACCTGGCTGAGCGAGGCATGCATCAAACGGCTTACCTGCCTCAATACAACCTCAAAACGCTTCTGCTCCTCCGGCGTCTGCAGCAAATGGGGGTGGATGGCTTTGAGGCAAACCTGGGTTTTGAGGGAGTCGTCATAAACGCTATAGGAGTAGCCTGTCGCACCCTCTCCCAGCAGCTGTTGGACGACATAGCGCTCCGCAATCCGCTCCTCTGGTTTGAAACACCCTTCCGCAAACACGTCCATGGCCTTGCGGGAATAGCCACGTGAAGCCTGTCGCGCGGCAATGGACGACATGGGCTGTCCGCACACCGGACAAACGGTCTGCGCATCTGGAACGTGGCTGCCACATTTGTAGCAAAGCAAAGCTGCCCTCTTCTCTCAAATACTGCGCTTAGTGCGTGCCTGTTGACCCGAAGCCTCCCTCACCTCGACAGGTGGAGTCAAGCTCTTCAACTTCTTCCCAAACCGCCTGAATTCTTTTTGAAATAACAAGCTGAGCTATGCGTTCGCCAGGGTTAATTTCAACGGGAAATTTCGAAAGGTTAATCAGCAAAACCTTCACTTCGCCGCGATAGTCTGCGTCCACAGTCCCCGGTGTATTCAAACAGCTTAAGCCCTTCTTCAAAGCAAGGCCTGAGCGTGGGCGAATTTGTGCTTCACAATCCTCAGGCAAAGCAATGGCAATGCCCGTGGGCACCAAAGCGCGCTCCAGCGAGTCCAGGCGCACAGGCGCTGGGAGGTCCGCGTGCAAATCCATGCCTGCGGAGCCCGAAGTCTGGTAGCCCGGAAGCACAACTCCCGGGCGCAGGCGACAAATGCGGACACAACGCTGCATGTCATTCGTCTCAGGCTTGCCCATCTCCTGCCTCGGCATTGTCTTCTGGAGACGTCAGGGTTTGCAGTGCCTGCTTTCTCGAGAGGCGGATTTTTCCATTCTTCTCAATGGAGATGACTTTCACCATGACTTCATCCCCTTCTTTCACCACATCCGTCACGGCGCGAACGCGCTTGTCGGACAACTCGGAGACGTGCACCAGCCCATCGGTTCCGGGGAACAATTCGACGATGGCGCCTACTTCCAAAATTTTTCGCACCATCCCCAAATACACTTTGCCGACTTCCGCTTCTCGCGTCAGCGCCTGCACCATGGCCACCGCTTGCTTCACCGCTTCCAGGTTTGCCGAGGCAATGTCCACGCGGCCAGAATCATCAATGTTAATGGCGCAACCTGTGCGCGCAATAATGTCTCGAATGGTTTTTCCGCCGGGGCCGATGACGTTTTTGATGAATTCGGAGCGAATCTGCAGCGTCGTAATCCTCGGGGCATGCATGCTGATTTCCTGGCGGGGCTCAGCCAAAACTTCCGCCATTTTCTCGAGAATGTGCAGCCTGCCTAGGCGCGCCTGCTCCATGGCGCGCATCATCAACTCAGTGGTGATGCTGGTGATTTTAATGTCCATCTGCACCGCGGTTATCCCTTTGGAGGTGCCGCATACTTTGAAGTCCATGTCCCCCAAATGGTCTTCGTCTCCCAAAATGTCAGAGAGGATGGCCACCCGCTCTCCCTCTTTCACCAAGCCCATGGCAATGCCGGCGACAGGTGCCTTCACCGGAACGCCTGCATCCATCATCGCCAGGCTTCCTCCGCATACGGTGGCCATGGAGGAGCTGCCGTTGGACTCCAAAATGTCGCTGACAATGCGCAGCGTATAAGGGAATTTTTCCGCGCTTGGCACCATTAAGCGCAAGGCGCGTTCCGCCAAGGCGCCGTGTCCAATTTCCCGGCGGCCCGGGCCTCGGAGGGGTTTGACTTCATTCACCGAGAAGGGAGGAAAATTGTAGTGCAGCATGAAGCGCCTGAAGCTTTGGCCATGCAAATGCTCCATGCGTTGCTCATCCTCGGAAGTCCCCAACGTCGCCACGGCCAAGGCCTGGGTTTCGCCGCGGGTAAAAAGGGCGGAGCCGTGCGTCCTGGGCAGCAGGCCAACTTCTATGTCAATAGGGCGTACCTGGTTGTGGGCGCGGCCCGCAATGCGGCCCCCTCTCAAAATCATCTCCCGCATGTGCTGGTATTTGAGCTCCTCAAAAACAACCGTCACCTTGCCGGCGTCAAAGCCCTCGGCGAGTTTGAGTTTCAAGTCCGCCACCAGTTGCGCCTTGGCCGCAGCCAGTGCCAAATAGCGCTCCTGCTTGTCGGCAATCTCATAGGCGGCGGCAATGTTGGGGAGGGCCAGCTGGCGACAGGTTGCTTGAAACTCCGGGCTTGTCTTCTCCGGCACTTCAAAAGCGCGTGCCTGCTTTCCAAGCTTCGCCCTCATCCGCTCCTGAAGCTCCAACATGGGCAGGCAGGACTTTTGCGCAAATTCCAAAGCGGACAACATGTCTGCTTCAGAAACTTCGGCGGCGCCACCTTCTACCATGACGATCGCTTCCTTGGAGCAAGCCACCACCAAGTCAATGTCGCTCTTCTCCCGCTGCTCATAGCTTGGGTTTATCAGCAAAACACCGTCCATGCGGCCAACGCGTACCCCCGCAATGGGGCCATGGAAGGGCAAGTCTGAAACCATTAAGGCGGCAGAAGTCGCCGTTATGGCCAAAACATCTGGGTCATTCCTGTCGTCCGCGGAAAGCACACTGGCAATCAACTGCGTCTCATAGCTAAAGCCCTCGCTAAACAAGGGGCGGCAGCTGCGGTCCACAAGGCGGGAGGTGAGGGTTTCTTTCTCTGTCAGCTTGCCTTCACGGCGAAAATATCCCCCTGGAATGCGTCCGGAGGCATAGAGGTTTTCTTTGTACTCCACGGTGAGTGGCAAAAAATCCACATCGCGTCTTTCGCGTGCGGCAACGGCGGTCACCAGCAGGATGGTGTCGCCATAGCGAAGCACGGCGGCGCCATCGGCTTGTTTGGCCATGCGGCCGGTTTCAATGGATAAGCTTTGTCCACCTACTTCAATGGTTTCTTTCAAATGCATGTTTCTCTCCTGTATTCCTTCCTGTGTTTCTTCGTTTGCTTCTTTGGTTTGCTTCTGTGCTTGAGAGGAGAGAAAGCAACCTGGACGTTTTGATTTGAAGTCCGCAGCACCCAAGCTTATGGATTGGGTGTTCCGCACCTAAAACCAAAACGCAGCTCCACGCTGTTTCCTCTCCTTTGGTTTTTCCCTCTCTTCACTCTCAAAAGAGGGGGGCGCTTGGAGCGCCCCTTCGGCCGCTATTTTCGAATGCCTAATGAGTCAATGAGTTTTTTGTAGCGGTCCAAATCCTTCCTTTTCAAATAGTCCAAAAGCCTTCTGCGTTGCCCCACCAGTTTCAACAAACCCCGGCGGGAGTGGTGGTCCTTCTTATGTGTTTTGAAATGTTCCGTTAAATAAGAGATGCGCCGCGACAACAAAGCCACCTGGACTTCAGGGGAGCCGGTGTCTTTGTCATGTGTCCTATAACGGGCAACAATCTCTATCTTCTGCTCTGCACTCATGGCCATGGTTTTTCTCCACCTCTCCCGGGGTATGCATTCCTTGTGGGAATCCGCTTTCCCCACGGGAGGGAACAGGGAAAGCTTGGGTTGGTGTCTATGGACACGCTCTCTTAGTGTCTATACACGGAGGCGTGGAAGGTCAACTCTCCTTCGCTTCATAGGCCTTTATAATCTCCTTCACCAGGCGGTGGCGCACCACATCCTTTGGCGAAAACTCCCAAAAACCTATCCCCTCTATCCCCTGGAGAATGTGTCTGGCATGCAAAAGCCCCGAAGGCTTTTCTGTCAAATCCACCTGCGTCAAGTCCCCCGTTATAACGGCCTTGGAGCGCGGCCCCAGGCGCGTCAAAAACATCTTCATCTGCTCTATGCTGGCGTTTTGTGCCTCGTCCAAAATGGCATAGGCTTCATGCAGCGTGCGGCCGCGCATAAAGGCCAACGGGGCTATTTCTATCACCTCTTCTTCCAGCCACTGCGCAATGCGGCTTTTGTCGAGCAAGTCCGCCAGGGCGTCATACAGCGGCCGCAAATAAGGGTCCACCTTCTGCGCCAAATCCCCCGGCAAAAAACCCAGCTTCTCCCCGGCTTCCACCGCTGGCCGTGTTAGCACAATCCTCTTCACCTTTCGCTCCATGAGGGCGGCTACGGCCATGGCCACCGCCAAATAGGTTTTGCCTGTCCCTGCGGGGCCAAGGCCAAAGACAATGTCTTTTTGGCCAATCATTTCTACGTAGCGCTTTTGTGCCAGCGTCCTGGGCAAAACAGCGCCGCCGCCCAAACGCTTCATAATGGGGTTTTGGAAAAGGCCCTCCACTCCCTCGCTGCCGTTGTCTTCAAAACCTGACAGCGCCTTCTCCATGTCCTCCAAGCTGAGGCCTCGGCCGGGCCTGACAAGTGCACACAGCTTCTCCAGAAGGCACACTGCCCGCTGTACGCGCTCCGGGTTTTCACCGTGAATGTGGATTTTGGTCCCCCGCTGCCCAATGCGCACCCCCATGCGCTGCTCCAACCACCTATAATTCTCATTTTGAGGGCCGGCCAAGGCTTGCGCCAGCGCGCTGTCTACAATGTCCAGTTGCATAAATTTCGCAATGTGCTTCGTCAGAAGTTCCTTGAAGCATTATATGCCACGGGTATGGACAAAATCGACAATACAGCGGCGCCCGTGGAAAAACTCCTTGAAGTGATGAAGGCCTTGCGCGGCCCACAGGGGTGCCCTTGGGACAAAAAGCAAGACTTGGGCAGCTTGCGCAGTGGGCTTTTGGAGGAGTGTTATGAAGTCCTCGCCGAAATGGAAACCGCCTACCACACCGGGGACTGGAGCGGCCTTCAAAAAGAGTTGGGGGACCTTCTTTTGCAAATTGTGTTTCAAGCCCAGCTGGCTTCGGAAAAAAACCTCTTCTCCTTCTTGGACATATGCACCTGCCTCACCCAAAAGCTGTTAAGGCAACACCCCCATGTTTTTGAAAGCCAGCCGCATAGCCCCCCGCCAGAGCTCCAAACCGTTTTGCGCAACTGGGAAAAACTCAAAAACCCGACACAGGACAAGTCCCTGCTGGACGGCATCCCCAAAACCGCGCCTGAGCTTTTTCAAGCAGAGCGCATAGGCGCCAAAACCGCCCATGTAGGCTTTGACTTTGCCGGCTATGCGGCGGTGAGAGCCAAACTGGAGGAAGAGTTGGCGGAGTTGGACGCCGCGGTGGCCTCGAAGGAAAAGCAGAGCATATATAACGAGTTGGGGGATGTACTCTTTTGTTTAGCCAACCTTGCGCGTTGGCAGGAGGTGTCAGCGGAAGAGGCCCTGCGCGGCGCCAACCAGCGGTTTGTAGAGCGGTTTCACTTCATGGAGAGGCTGTTTCGCCAGCAGGGAAAAGACATGGCGGAGGCAACCCCCGAGGAGAAGGAGTGCGCCTGGGAGAGGGCCAAAGAGGTGCTTACCAAACAGCCTGCTTGACTGAAAGCCACGCTCCAAGTAGTTAGGCTCGCTGATTTCATTGAATTTGAGGAGTGCCACTTTGGCCAATACACCTTCTGCACGAAAACGCCACCGACAGTCCCTCGCCCGCAATGCGCGAAACAAGTCCGCCCGCTCCGCCGTCCGCACCGCTGTAAAGAGAGCCCGCGAAGCCCTGGCTTTGGATGACTTGACCAAAGCCAAGGAAGCCTTGCGCCTGGCCACCAAAGCTTTGGACCATGCCGCTTCCAATGGCATTTTGCATGCCAACAAAGCTTCAAGGAGTGTCAGCCGGCTCTCCCTAGCGTATGCAAAAAAGACGACGGGCCCACAGGCATAGAGGCTTCCCCAAACCGGTATAGGAGGCACACCCTGAAGGAGGATTTTTGTTCTCAGGTGGACGAAGGCGAGGATTTTGTGAGGAGCAAGCTCCGGTGGAGCTTGCTGACGGAAGGGAGGGCTGGAGGGAGCGCACTCCAGTGCGTGACCTGAACAAAACCGGAGGCTTCGTTCAGCTGAGGACAAAAAGACCCTTCAGGGCCATTGCATTTGCATTTGCTCAAATGCTTTTTGCGCCGCTTTGTCAGCAAGCCTTACGAGGGCTGCGCGCAAGGAGGCCTCCGTCAGCAGAATGTCTGCGTCGGAGCCAAACTCTTCGCTCTCTGAAACTCGAATGGGGTGAAACCCTCCCCTCTCCAGGCGAAGCTCCAACACAACGTCAAGCCGCATGTGCGTGACGCGCCCCCCGTAGTTGGCCAAAGGGTGTTGTGCCACTTGCAGCAGCCGGACACCCAAACAGCCCTCTCCTCCCGAAGCCCCCACGCTGCTGGGGGCGCCACCGCCTGCCCTGCCCAGGCGAGCGCGCAAGGCCTTGTCAAAAACCTGCCCCGCGCCTACCTCGTGGCTTAGGTTTTCCACCGGAAACATGCAGGCGATGGTGACGGGGTTGGCCCCAACAAGGCGGTAGCCGCACGAAAGGGAAAGTCCGCACAAAATACCCAGCAGCCAAAGGCGTTGTCGGCTTGCCCAGGGGCGGCAGAGAGGAGGACGCATGGGCACTCCTAAACAACGACGAAATTGACAAGGCGCTTGGGGACAAAAATGCACTTCTTCACTTCCTTCCCCACAAGGAGTGCCGCTACCTTGGGCTCCGCCCTGGCTGCCGCCTCTGCCGCCTCCTTGTCCGCCTCGGGGGGCAACCTCAACTCCGCCCTCAGTTTGCCATTCACTTGCACCACATAGGTTATGAGGGCATCGGCCACCAGGGCCTCGTCGAAAGCGGGCCACCCGGCCTCCACGGTGCAGCCTTCTTCTCCGAGGGCCTCCCATATTTCGTCGCACAGGTGCGGCGCAAAAGGCGTCAGCACCAAGGCCAGGGACTTGAGCGCAAAACGCATGGCCGCCTTCTCTTCCTCCATCCCCGGGGCGGGGGCAGCGTAGAGGGCATTTAAAAACTCCATCATCCCCGCAATGGCCGTGTTGAAAGAGAGGCGCTCTATGGCCTGCGTCACGCGCGCAATGCACTTGTGCGTGGCCCGCACCACCTCCAGGGCGGCGCCCTCAAAGGGGCCCTCCCAGCGGGCCTGCTTCACCTTCTCCAGGTGCATGACGGCCAGGGCCCACACCCGTTTGGCGAAGCGGAAGGTGCCCTCAATTTGCTCGTCATTCCAATTCATGTCGCGCTCTGGCGGAGCGGCAAACAGCACAAAGAGGCGCAGGCTGTCGGCGCCATATTTGCGGACAATGTCCAAGGGCGGCACAAAATTGCCCCAGCGCTTGGACATTTTTCGGCCGTCGGAGCCATTCACAATGCCCTGGGTTATCAACCGCTTCACGGGCTCTTCCATGTCCACAAGGCCAAGCAGCTTCATGATGCGGCACCAGAAGCGGAAGTAGAGCAGGTGCATGGTGGCGTGCTCGGGGCCGCCGATATAAATATCCACGGGCAAGTAGCGGTGGGCTTTGTCCACCTCGAAGGGCCCCTCGTCAAACCCCGGGGAGAGGTAGCGGGCGAAATACCAACAAGAGTCCACGAAGGTGTCCATGGTGTCCACCTCGCGCCGGGCGGGCCCACCGCAGCGGGGGCAGGTGGTGTTGACAAAGGAAGGCACCTTCGCGAGCGGCGGCTCCCCGTGGCCTTGAATGACGGCCTGCGTGTCAATGGGGGGAAGCAAGAGCGGCAATTGGGACTCGTCCAAGTCAATGCCTTCTTCCTGGGGGTCGCAGCTTTTGCAATAGACAACGGGGATGGGGGTGCCCCAGTAGCGCTGGCGGGAGAAGCCCCAGTCACGCTGGCGAAAAGTCACGGTGCGTTCGCCCTTCTTCTTCTCTTCGAGGTGCTTCCCCCACTTCTGCCTCGCCTCCGTTGAGGTCCAGCCGTCGGCCTCGCCGGAGTTTACCAGTACGCCGTCTTCGGTGAAGGCCTCCTCCAGGGGCTCCGGGAGGGGCTCTTCCGGGGCGGGCCAAATAACCGTACGGAGGGGGAGGGCATATTGCTTGGCGAAGGCAAAGTCGCGCACGTCGTGGGCGGGGACACTCATAACAGCGCCGGTGCCGTAGTCGGCGAGGACAAAGTTGGCAAGCCATATGGGGAGGCGCTCCCCGGTGAAGGGGTGCAATGCATAGGCCCCCGTGGCCACGCCCTCTTTGGCCGCCTTCTCGTCGGTGCGCTCCACCTTGCTTTGCCTCGAAGTCTTCTCCACAAAACGGCGCACCTCTTCGGCCTGCTCCGGCTTCACCAGCTCCTTCACCAGCGGGTGCTCCGGCGCCAAAACGACATAGGTGCAGCCGCCCAGGGTGTCCAGGCGCGTGGTGAAGATGCGGATGGTGTGGTTTGTGCCCTCGACGGCGAAGTCCACCAGGGCGCCCTCGGAGCGCCCTATCCAGTTGCGCTGGGCGGCTACAATGCGCTCGGGCCACGCCGAAAGCCCCTCCAGGGCATCCAACAGCTCCTGGGAATAGCGGGTTATGCGAAAGGCCCACTCCTTCATCTCTTTGTCTACCACCGCCGAGTCGCAGCGCTCGCAGCAGCCCTCCACCACCTGCTCGTTGGCGATGACTGTCAAACACCCGGTGCACCAATTCAACTTCGCCGTACGGCGAAAAACCAGCCCCCGCTTTCGCAGCTGGAGGAAGAACCACTGGTTCCAGCGATAATAGTCCGCCTGCGAGGTGTTGAGCTCCAAGGCCCAGTCATAGGCATAGCCCAGGGCTTTCATTTCGTCGCGGAAGGTGGCGACATTCTCCGCTGTGCGCGTGGCCGGGTGGACGCCGTCCTTTATGGCCGCGTTTTCCGCCGGGAGGCCGAAGGCGTCAAAACCCATGGGGTGCACCACGTCCATGCCGCGCATCCAATAATAGCGCGCGTAGACATCGCCGATGGCATAGACGCGCACGTGCCCCATGTGCAGGTGCCCGCTGGGGTAGGGCAGCATTTCCAGCACATAGTGCTTCTTCTTCCCCTCCCTCCCCATGCGGAAAACCTGCTTCTCCTCCCAGCGCTTTTGCCACTTCTGCTCCAGGGCAGAAGGCTCGTATTGCTCGTTGAGTGCCATGGGTGGTGTCATATGGGAGCTTGGGGGAAGACGCAATGCCCCCTCAAGGTTGAACTTGAAACGGCTTTGAGGCAACCCTTCCATTTCAGCTTGCCTTTAACATGGAAGAAATACCTCTCCATATTAAAGCTAGCCTTTAATATGGACGCTTGTGGCAACCCTTGTTAAAGCAAGCGATATGATGGAAAAACCTGCCGACAATGTGTTCCGTTCCGGGCGCTACATTCGTCAACCCACTGGATATCGTGCGTTTATTCCAAATCCGTTGCCGCCAAACCCGCCTCTTCACATTTCCAGGGGAACGCAAAAATTGCTTTCGCAGGCCGACCTTGCCTTGGGCCGCCTGGACGGCTCTGTTCAAACCCTGCCGAATGCAGACTTGTTTGTCCTCATGTATGTTCGCAAAGAGGCTGTTCTCTCCAGCCAAATTGAGGGCACGCAAAGCTCCCTGAGCGACCTCCTGGATGCCGAAGCCAATGTCTTCTCGCCTGGGCAACCCAAGGATGTGAACGAAGTCATCAACTACGTGCGAGCCATGAACCATGGACTCGAGCGATTGAAGCAGCTTCCTCTGTCTATCCGGCTGATTCGCGAAATTCATGCTGAGCTGCTCCAGGGCGTGCGTGGCGCAGAGCTTACGCCCGGCGAAATCCGCCGCTCACAAAACTGGATTGGACCTGCCGGCTGTACACTCGCCGAAGCCTCCTTTGTGCCGCCGCCGCCCCAGGAGATTGCTGCGGCCTTGGGCAATATGGAGTCCTTTTTGCATACAGACACCCAGCTGCCAGCCTTGCTTCAAATTGGACTCGTTCATGCGCAATTCGAAACCATTCACCCATTTCTTGATGGTAATGGCCGTGTAGGGCGCTTGCTCATTACGTTTTTTCTTTGCGAGCGCGGCATCCTCTTGCAGCCTGTCCTCTATCTCTCTCACTATTTCAAGAAAAACCGTACCGCCTATTATGAGCACCTTCAAGCCGTGCATGATGCCGGCGCTTGGGAGCCATGGATTGACTTCTTCCTGCGTGGCATCATTGAGGTGAGCGAAGAGGCCACGGCCACTGCCCGCGCCATCCTGGCCATGCGTGAACAACACCGCGCTGCCGTCACCACGCACCTTGAGCGCGCCGCCGCCAATGGACACCGTGTGCTTGAGCATTTATACCTTCGCCCCATTGTATCCATTCCGGGAATTCAAAAATTCCTCGGGACTACCTACCCTGCTGCCAGCAACATCATCCGCCGCTTTGTACAACTGGGCATCCTTCGAGAGCTCACGGGCAACCGCCGCAACCGCCTCTTCCGTTATGAGCCCTACATTCGACTCTTTGACGACACGCTGCGCATGAGGCCAGCAGAGCTGACAGCGTCGGGGAAAGAAGACAAAAATCCTCATTCAGGGCGTGCCACAGGGCCGCGCTGAATGCCATGGAATGCTTTTCGCAAAAGCGGCGACAACAAATAACCATAAACCAGAAGGCCGGAGAAGAGGGCGAAGCCCAGCTTAAAAGCAATGCTCAACTGGGGAGGGTGAATTTGCGAAAGCGTCGCTTCCACAATGCCCGCATACACAAAGAGGGGGAAAGTCCCCAGCAAAAGCTGGGTGGCGCCTTTGGACTCCTCATAGAGGGCGGCGCTTCGCCTTTGGCCTTTGGGGGAGACCATGCCGCGGGCCAGCACAAAACCCGCGGTGCCCGCAATGCAAATGACGGTTATTTCCGGTATGCCGTGCGGCAAAATCCACGCGCAAAACCAGGCAAACAAACCCTTTTGCACATACACCCAGGCCAGGCCACCCAAAAGCACGCCGTTGAAAAACAACAACAGCGCCGTCCCTATGCCCAACGTCAGCCCCGCGCAAAAACACAAAATGGCCACCTTCATGTTGTGGGTAAACAAAAAGCTCGCCAACACAAGCTGCTGGTCTCCCGGTGCTACGCCCCGTGCGGCCTCCTTCGCCGCACGCTCCAACGGGTCCACCGCTACATGCTCCGCCGGAATGAGGTGGTGCGCCATCTCCGGGTTAAAATGGGCCGCCAAATAGCCAAAGCCGGCGCCTCCTCCCAAAAGGCCCACCGCCAAAAGAAACAACGAAAACTCCCGGACAAAAAGCTTGGGAAAGCCCTCCAGCAAAAACCGCAACAGCGCCACCCAGCTTAGCTTCTTCCTGGGCGACACTTGCGCATAGGCGCGGGCTACCAGGCGGTTTAAATAGTCTGCAATGCCGGAAGGGCCCGCATGGGTTTGGGCCCATACCAAGTCCGAGGAGGCCAGCCGGTAGAGGCGTATCAACTCCTGCCCCTGCTGCACAGAGAAGACGCCCAAGCCTTGGGTTTCCGCCATTTGCAAAAGCTGCTCCAGCTGTGCCCAGCGGGGGCGCTTCTCGTTGATAAAGTGAGCCAAATCCATGAGAGGGTTTCTTAGACTGGTTTAACTTTAAAGTGATTCGATTCTGCAGACCGGTTTCAATTTGACATGAGCTCGACGCGGGCGAGGCTTTTGCGATGAGCAAGCTCCAGTGGAGCTTGCTGACGGAAGGGAGGGCTGGAGGGAGCGCACTCAAGTGCGTGACCTGAGCGAAACCGCAGCCCAACGAAGAGATCATGTCAAAGTGGAACCGGTCTAGAAGGTTTTTAAGCCGAAGTGGGCGTGGCGGACACCCTCCCCGGCTTCGGCGGGTTGTCGTTGTTGTTTACAGTATATTTAAACTAGTATATTTAGACAGTACGCAACTCTATGTCTGGTAGGCGCACCTCCGGTAGGCGCACAGGGCGTTGAAAACCATAACAACGAAACCTCCAGGGGGAGACAACATGAAGCGATGGAAGCGAAGAAGCCTAGGGATGCTTGTGCTGATGGGGATGGTTATGGGGATGGCCTGCAGTGACGAAGCGGGTGTGCCGCCAATAACATGCGAGACTCCCAACACCCTCGCCTGCGGCACCAGCTGCTGCAACCCTGACACCGAGGTTTGCGATGCGACAGGCAACGGCTGCAAGCCGAAGGTGACAGGCCTTTCCTGCGAGGCCCCCAACACCCTTGTCTGCGGCACCAGCTGCTGCAACCCTGACACCCATGTTTGCGATGCGACAGGCAACGGCTGCACGGTGCCTCCCTTTTGCGAAGGAAAACCCAACGGCACGCCTTGCGACAACAACACTGGCACTTGCCAGGAGGGTGAGTGCGAACCTTTGCCGCCTCCGGAATGCACCCCCGGCATTCTCCATCTGACGGTGGAGCCCTCCACCCCCGCGCCCCTTTCGCCTATTGATACGGACACCACCGTCTCCGTCAGGGTTGCCTGTCTTGCCAACGAGGAGGATGCAGACAAAGTAGTCTTGGACAGTATCAGTCTACCGGAGGGAGTGGAGCTCTTGTCTATGCAGGACAACGGAAGTGTAGAAGAGATGGGAGCCTTCACCCAAAGCTTCAGCCTCACCCTCCGCTATAATGGCACGGAAGCCTTTCCCACAGGCTTGGCTGCTGTCCCGTTTGAGCTGGGGATACCAGTGGGCCATGTGCTTAGGGACCGCTCCGGCAACCCCCTCGAGCTCTCCGTGGAGATAGAAGTGAGCATTCGGGACGGCCAGGCAAAGACGCCAGCGCGTGTCATTGAAGTGAACCGGGCCAACATTGAACGCTTCAACAGCTATGCAAGCACGGGCGGCCTGGCGCGGCACTATGTGCTGACCGAGGACATTGAGCTTGACCCACCTGTGGCGCCGAAAACAAGCAATTGGACGCGGATTGGCAGCTCCTCCAGCACCTCCTTCATCGGCAGCTTTGACGGTGGCGGCAACACCATTTCCGGCCTTATCATTGACAGTGACAGCCTCGACTACCAAGGCATGTTCGGCTATGTAACCGCAGGTGCAACAATCGAACGCCTTGGGTTGCTCAACATCAACGTCCGCGGCAACCGCTATGTCGGCGGCCTGGTGGGCTATAACCACGGCACGGTGTCAGGCAGCACCGGCATGGTGCAAAACAGCTATGCCGAAGTCCAGGTCACCGGCACTGGCGACTATGTCGGCGGCCTGGTGGGCTATAGCACCACCACGTCGTCAAGCACCAGCAGCAGCAGGGTGCTAAGCAGCTATGCCACGGGCAACGTCACCGGCACCAGCTATGTCGGCGGCCTGGTGGGGTGGAACGGCAATGACAGTGGTGGCACCAGCAGGGTGGACAACAGCTATGCCACGGGCAATGTCACTGGCACCGGCAACTATGTCGGTGGCCTGGTGGGGGGAAGCGGCAGCGCCTATGGCATCAGCACGGTGCTCAACTGCTATGCCACGGGCAATGTCACTGCCACGGGCACCAACACCAACACCGGCCGCTATGTCGGCGGCCTGGCGGGTTCCAACAGCGGCCGTGTGGAAGACAGCTATGCCATGGGCGCTGTCACAGGCAACGGCGAAGTCGGCGGCCTGGTGGGTTGGAACACCAGCATTGTGCACAACAACATGGCGCTCAACCCAAAAGTGAGTGGGCATTCCAACGTCGGGCGTGTGGTGGGCCTGAACAGCGGCGTCAACGCCTCTCTCCTCAACAACCTTGCCTTTGCCGGCATGCTCAACAAAGACGACACCGACGAGTGGTCCCCCAAAGGCCCAGGTACCCTCAACGGTGAAGACAGAAGTGCTGAGCAGTTGCAAAAAAAGGAGGGCTTCCACGACATATTTGTTGACCCCAGCCCCGCCTCCCCTTGGACATACCAGCCAGGCCGCCTCCCGGGCCTCTTTGGGCAAACCGTTGCCATGCCTGCCCATCTCCAATAGCGAAGTGGCCCCGCGCCAAGGTTAGGGTATGGTATTCACCATGCACCCTTCCGCTCAACCTCTTGCCGCCACCTCCCGGGAAACGCGGATGCTTTCTAAGCATTACCGCCTGACGACGCCGGAATATATTGAGTTGGAGTTTGAGCTTGCCGGCCTTTTTCGGCGCTTTGTCGCTTTGCTCATTGACGGGCTGGTTGCCATGGCCCTCCTCTTCCTATGCGCCCTCATCGCTGTTTTTATGTTTAAACTTCCCCTCCTGGGTGAGGCTTTGAGGCCCTTGGCGGTTGTCCTTCTCATCCTCGCGGCCTTCCTCGTCAAAGTCTGCTATATGTGGGCCCTCGAGTGGTTCTTCGCCGGCAAAACACTCGGCAAATATTTCATGCACATTCGAGTCATTCAAAAAACAGGGGTACGCCTGGGGGGGATGCAGGCTTTTTTGCGAAACCTTGTGCGCCCCATTGACGCACTGCCTTTGCTGCTCAACACCTTCGGCTGCTATTTCGTCGGCGCAGGCTTTGCCTTGTTTTCGACGACACAGCAAAGGCTGGGTGACTTCCTGGCCAATACCCTCGTCATTGATGAGCGGCCTGTGCGCCTTCCGCCTCCCTTTCAACTCAGCCTGGAAGAAGAGCGGTTTTGGAAAGACAGCACTTTTGAAGCGCACCTGCACAGCCTGACGCCCGAGGAGCGCAACTTGCTTTTGCAAAGCAGCTTGCAACGCGAAGAGTTGTCCATTGAGGCGCGGTTGCGCGTTTTTCGGGCTTTGGCTGTACACCTGCAGCAGGAATTCGGCTTCCAAAAACCCGCCAACATTTCCGACGAAAAACTGGTGCTGTCGGCCATCTCCCAACTGCTCTCTTCAACCACCGAGGGCAGGCGCCACTAAAAATAAGTGTGCACCGCGAAAAAACCGCCCAGGGAATAATGTACACGCTCATTCAACATGAAATGAAAGTTGACAAACAACCGGGGGCCGATGGACCAGGCACTTGAAATAAAATAGTCAAACCCACCAATGGGGCCAATGTCGAAAAATAAAGAGTTTAGGTTTCGCCGAAAAATATAAATGCCCCCCAGCTGGAGGCCCAAATAGGGGCGGAAATACTCTTCCATAAACAAATAGCGGAAATTCGCACTCAGGCCCGTCGCAAGGTGCTGTTGCTTGTGGACTCTATCAAAAAGAATCACCAGGGGAATTTTAAACCCCACATCAAAACCACTCTCAATATAAATGGTGTATTCCGGAGCTATGGGCACAAACCCCCAATAAGCGTCCATGTCCTTGGCTCTAAAATTCATCACCCCTGTGTTAATCCCCATGCGGTGGTTTCCATATTGCGCTTCCGCGGGAAGGGCGAAACAGAGGATGGCCAGGAGAATGCCCCAAAAGAGTGCTTTCATGCCCTCTTCCTCTAGCGCATTTCTCGACAAAAGCGTAGCCCCCGCACGAAAGAATCCTCTTTTTTGCTTCTGTGAATGAGGCCCGCTGCATTGCCCACTGTATTGCCCGCCACAAACAATTTTTTCTCAGAATGAGGGTGGGTTGTTGCAGCTTCCCTTCAGCTCCTTTAAAGTCACCCCATGCTCGCTCGTATTCTGATTGTTTGGCTCTCCCTGGGCAGTTTTGCTTGTTTGCGCACACCCCCACCCCACCCGCGCGCATTGGAAGCCAACGAGTTGTGTGCACAATATCTGCACCTGGGAGATTTGGAGCGCGCAGAGGTGCAGTGCGATCTGGGCTTGCAGTTTTCTCCTCAATATGGCGACTTGTGGACCAACAAAGGCAACATTGCGCTCAGCAGAAACCAAACCAACATCGCCAAAAACCACTATATTAAAGCCTTGCGCTTTAACCAGGAGCAGGCACAAGCCTACCAAAACCTCGGCTTTATTTATTTGCAAGAGCGCCAGTATGGCCGTGCACATGACAACTTTCAGCGCGCACTCAAAGTTAACCCGGACTATGCAGAAGCGCGCTATAACCTCGCGCTCACCTTCATGGGCATGGGACGAAAGGAACATGCTCGCAAAGAGTTTCTGACACTCACTGAAGTCTATCCCCACCTGGCGGACCCTTTTGCACGCCTGGGGCAATTGGCTTTTGAAGAAGGCGACTTGAGTGCCTCCATTGAATATTTCAAAAAGGCGATTATGCTGGCCCCCCAATACGCCGAGGCCTGGTTGGCTTTGGGCAATGCGTATTATACCGCAGGGCAGTTTGGCGAGGCGGCAGAGGCTTATACTTCATGTGTGGAGGCCAACCCCGGCCTTCCAGAATGCCCCAACAACCTGGCCCGCGCTGTTAGACAAAGAGAGTTGACAGATCCCGCCCTCAAAGCCCTCGAGGAAGTGAAAGGCTCCGAACAAACGCCCGAAAGCCAATTCCGCTTGGCACGCACCTATAAAGAGCGCGGGCTTCGCAACGAAGAGCAAAGGGCCTATGAGCGTTGTCTGCGCTATGACAATAAGTTTGCCCCGTGCTATTATGGCTTGTTTGAGCTCTTCTATGACGAGCGCAATGAAAAAAACGCACGAATTGCTTGTCAAAACTTTCTCAAATTTACAGACAGTGCAGAATCACCCAGAGAGCGCGAAACTTGCCAAAGGTACCTCGGTGAAGCCATAAGCTATTGAGCTCTTCAGCACCAGCAGTCCGAGTTATGAACATTCGCCTAACCATTACTCAGAGAGATCAACCCGGCACGACGCAAGCGCCGCGCATGGAGGATTTTGACTTAGACAACATTCTCTTGGGGAGAGATGCGAGCTGCAATGTTGTGCTGACTTCGGTGACGGTTTCTCGCTTCCATGCCCGCATTATTCAGGATGGTGGCATCTGCTATATAGAGGATGTCGGCAGCTCCTTTGGGACTCAAGTCAACAATGAGCCTTTGCCTCCAGGTGAAAAACGTCGACTCTATAACGGCAATGTCATCGCCATCGCTCAGTTTGACTTGCGGTTTGACGCCGTTGTCCCCATGCCGAAGGAGCCAGGTACAGGTGTGTGGACACCGCGGGCTGCCAAGTCCCCCTTTGCCATCCTTCCGGATGAAAACCCCTATCTCCGAATTATGAACGGCCCCAACGAGGGAACACGGATAGAACTCGAAGAGGGACATGAATATATTGTTGGCCGTACCCAGGAAGCGCATATCCTGCTGAATACAGATCTCATCTCCCGCAAACATGCCAAGCTGCGGAGGGATTTGGGGGGAACCCATGTCGAAGACTTGGGCAGCCGCAACGGCATTCGCCTCAACAAAAAACCCATCACCTCGGCGACTTTGAGCGATGGCGATGAGTTGGAGATGGGCGGCATTAAAATGCTCTACATCGACTTGGAGAATATAAATCTCCCTTTTGACAACCCGGAGCCAAAAACCTCCGCTCCTCCAGAGCCACCGCCGCCTCCACCTCCTGTGGCTCCAGCGGCGCCGCCCCCAAAACCGCCGCCGCCTGAGCCGGAAGTACGCGAGCAGAAAAGTCCTCCGAAAAAAGCACCCCCTAAAGCACCTCCGGAAGAAGTCCCTCCGGAAGCCATGCCTTCTGAAGAAGCACCCCCGGAAGAAGACATGGACAACCTCGGAATGCCGGAAACTTCGGGCAAAAAAACACCTCCGCCTTTGCTGAAAGGAAAGCAAGCCATTGTATTGGCTGGCATCGGCGGAGGCGCAGCCTTGCTGGCCTTCATTATTTTAATTCTTATTCTTATCGGCTTTTAATTCCTCTGGCCGGCGTCCGACTCTTCCTCGTCGTCTTCGCCTTCGGACTCAATGGCCGTCAACATCTCCTGCGCAAGGCGCCTGGCTCTCAGGCCTTGCTCATTCTTCCCTTCAGGGTCCATCTCCACGGCCGCCTTCAAGTCATTGACGGCTTCCAGAATTTTTGCCTGGTATAAATAGACTTCTGCACGGTTGACACAGGAAGCAATGTCTTGAGGATTGAGCTCCAACGAGCGGTTGAGGTGTTTGAGCGCAAACTCCAAGCTGAATTCCTCATCCTCCAGCCCTGCCTCTTTGGCCTCCAGTTGGATGGCGCCCAGGGCTGCATGGAAATACCAGATGTCTGGATCTAAGGCGATGAGACCTTCATAAATAACCTTGGCATCCTTATAGCGCCCCTGCTGAAACAGGTTGTAGCCCATCTCCGCAATATAAATAATTTCAGGGCCGCTGATGGCATGTAAGTCCTTCAGCTTCATCTCCCCACGGACATACTTCTCCAGCCGCTCCGGGGAATACAGTTTTTCTTTCCAATCGGGATCTATCGTCACTGGCTTTCCTTCCGAAGCAAGCGCTTCTGGTTTTGCTGATTTGAGATCGTCTGTCATTGCTTACCCTCTCGTTTTCCCCTGGTGCCGCCTCAACAAACTCCCTTGGTACTACCTAAACCCCTAGTGCTACCTAAGCAAGGCTCTTATGCCCTAAAACCCATTTTTTTTGAAAAAAAAGATACCCCTAAAAAAAGGCGCCCTCAAAAGAGGACGCCTGTGAATTTCAGTGGCTTAAGCAAATTATGCCCGGAAATTCTGCAGAACAGCTTTGCGGGTATCGTGTTGAATTTGCATCATCTGGGTGATCATGGTGATCATCTGATTGTATTGTTGCCACTCTTGCTGCTTCTTGGCCAGCTCTGCTGCATCTTCCTTCCCCGTCAAAGCGGAAGGTTGCTTAAGGCCATTGAGCACCGCCAGGACATCGCTGCCGGAACCACCCGCCACGGCACCTGCACCGCCAGAAGCAGCGGCTGTGCTCGCTGCTGGAGCGGCGGCGGCTTGAGCAACGGAGCTTGCTGCTGAAGTGGCCGCAGAAGAAGCAGCGCCAACTTGCGACAGGCTATTCATCATGTTCTGAAGCTGCTGAAACTGATTCATGAGCTGATCAGCGCTCGGCATCTCCAGGGGTTTGGTCAGGTTATTGTTGTTTCCAAGGAGGTTGCTGAGTATATCTGTAGGGTTAGGCAAACGCAGGTTGCTGGCAATGTTGCTCAACAAATTGCCGGCCATGCCCGTAAAGCTGCTCGCCATGGACGAAAGTGCGGTTTTCGCAACATTCTTTATAATGGACGGGACTTTCTGAACGGCTTTTTGAACGGTGTTTTTTACTTTGTTGAAGGCTTTCTTCAGCTTGCTGATTGGCATGGGACTGTTCCTTTATGGCGAATGGTGTAGGTGTTTCGACTGCTAAGTTCATCAATATTATCTGTGCGTGTTGAAAAAAGTTTCTCGTACAATCAATTTTTTTTGAAAATCTTTTTGCCAAAAAACAGCCCTTTCAAAAAAGCAAAAAAGGCGCCCTCGGAATAGGGCGCCTTTGAATTTCAAATGAATTTCAACTATTTGAGCAAATTATGCCCGGAAATTCTGCAGAACGGCTTTGCGGGTATCGTGTTGAATTTGCATCATCTGGGTGATCATGGTGATCATCTGATTGTATTGTTGCCACTCTTGCTGCTTCTTGGCCAGCTCTGCTGCATCTTCCTTCCCCGTCAAAGCGGAAG
>Ga0209737_10000381_pt1 | contig 38174 bp, 27 predicted proteins | sample TergutCu122P3_FD_187284 | JGI IMG/M metagenome (GOLD analysis project Ga0209737, IMG submission 187284) | Cubitermes ugandensis P3 segment gut microbial communities from Kakamega Forest, Kenya - Cu122 P3 (SPAdes) (version 2) | ecosystem: Host-associated > Arthropoda: Insects > Digestive system...
CTCTGCCGCCCCCCCCGCCCACCCCTCCGGCAAGGTACATGTCCACCAGCACTCGGTGCTTCCATTGCACTCAGGCAGGCAGGCGCTTTCTGTGTCCAGCACGCCCTGGGGCGTCTCCACATAAAAGTCCTCCCCCGCGTCCGGCCCGCGTGCGAGGACTTTCAGCTGCGCTTCGCCATAGCCCACCCAGCCCGCATTCGGGCTGTTGTGCACAACCCCATGGGCGCGCAAGGGCACCACAAAGAGGCTGCCGACAAAAAGCTGGAATTGGCTGAGCGTCGCCACCACATGGCCCATTTCGTCTCTCTCTCCATAGACGCACAGGCCTGCGCCCATGTCGCAAACCTGGCCTGAAATGCACCCTGTGTCCACTGCGCAGGGCTTTCCAAGGGAGTCCTCCTCGCAAAGGCCGGCGGCCATCGCCCCGCCGTGGGACTTGCCCACGCACACCATGGCGGTGTGGATGAGTTGGCAAGGTGTGTTGTCGCCAACACGGCACTCGGCCTTGTCCACGCAGCTGCCCTTGTCTCCCGTTGTTGCACCGGGCGCGCCTTCGCAAAAATAGTCGTCACTCTCGTCGCACACGTTGGTGGTGCTTCCCAAGCGACATTCGGCCACGTCCTCGCAGGTGCCTGCCGCGCCCTCCTCGTTGAAGCGAATGCCCTTGCAGGCATAGCCGTTGTCTGTCTCGCAGGCGTTGCTTGGGCTGTCGACACGGCACTCGGCCACGTCCTTGCAGACGCCCGTCTCCCCGTTGGGGGCGCCCGGCAGGCCCTCGCAGACATAGCCTTCGCCTCCAAAGCCACACAGGCTGCCATCGCCGACAAAGCACTGAGGCTCCCCCTGGCAAGTGCCAGGCTCACCAGGCCCATCGCCAAAATAGCCTTCGCAGCTTTGCCAGGGAGGGCAGCTTCCGTCGCCGACGAGGCACTCGGGGGAGCCTACGCAATAGCCGGGCGCATCGGCTTCATTGCTGTCATAGCCCACGCAGTGTTGCCACGGGTTGTGACAGTCGTGGGTGCTGTCCACGAGGCACTCGGGCGTGCCCCCGCAAGTGCCCGGGGCGCCGGTGGTGTTGTTGCCGTCATAGCCCACGCAGTGTTGCCAGGGGTTGGGGCATTCGGGAGTGTCGTCCACGCGGCATTCGGGGTTGTCCACACACTTGCCTTCGTCGCCCATATGGCCTTCATAAGGCACGCAGTCCTGCCACGGAAGACAGCTGCTCGTTTCGACGTAGCACTCGGGCATTCCCATGCAATAGCCTGGCGTGTCCAAAAGGTGGGTATTGCCGTCGCCGTCCTTGCACGTTTGCCAGGGAGGGCATGTGTTTTCACCAACGACGCAGTCATATTCCTCGGGCAACTCTTGGCAAGAGCCCGGAGCGCCGCTGCTGTTGTTGCCGCCATAGCCTGTGCATATAAGCCCTGCGGGGCAGCCTTCAACGCCAATGATGCACTCGGGGTTGTCTTCACAATAACCTTCGGCGCCCGGCGCGTTGCTTGCATAACCTATGCAGTCCTGCCACAGCAGACAACCGCCCTCGCCGACGTAGCAAGTGGGCTCGCCCTCGCAGGTGCCCGGGGCGCCGTCGTTGGTATTGCCATGATAGCCCACGCAGATTTTCCACGGGGCGCAGGGGACTTCGTTGATGATGCATTCGGGCTCCCCCTCGCAGGTGCCCGGGGCGCCGACATTGTTGTTGCCGCCGTCGCCCACGCAGTGTTGCCATGGGCTGTGGCAGTGGGGGCTGCTGTCAACGCGACATTCGGGAATGTCCTCGCAGGTGCCCGGGGCTTCGAGGGCGTCGCTTTCATAGCCTATGCATTCTTGCCCTGTGGGGCAGGCGGTGTCGTCACCGACGAGGCACTCGGGTATGCCATAGCAATAACCGGGGGTGCCGGGTTGGGCGAGGCCGCCATAGCCAACGCAGCGTTGCCACGGCATGGCACAGCCGATGTTGTCGATGATGCATTCAGGCTCCCCCTCGCAGGTGCCCGGGGCGCCGACGTTGTTGTTGCCACCGTCGCCCACGCATTGCTGCCATGGGTGTGGGCAGCGCGGGAGTCTGCCGACGCGGCACTCGGGGATGTCTTCGCAGGTGCCCGGGGCATCGGACGCATGGCTTTCATAGCCTATGCATTCTTTCCCCGCGGGGCAGCGGTTGTCGCCGACAAAGCACTCGGGCATTTCCGGCAGCGGCCTGCAGATGCCCGGGGCACCGAGGGCTTCGCCTTCGCAGAAATGGCCTTCGCCGCAGGAAGTGTCCCCCACATGGCATTCGACGGTACCCCGGCCTCTGTCCTGGCAAGCACCCGGGGCACCCGGCAGGTGGTTGTTGCCCAGGCCCACGCAGCGCTGTCCTTCCGGGCAGGCGCTGTCATTGCCGACGCGGCACTGGGCCATGTCGCGGCAAGCCCCCACCCCTCCTGGGCCTGCGCCTTCGCAGACATAGCCCTCGCCGCAGCTGTCATCCCCCACAAAACATTCCGCGTCCAGGGGCGGTTTGTCGTCGTCAGCCCCGCCACATTTGCAGGACATTCCCACCGTCATGAGTACGCATATGCCAAGCAATTTAGGTGCTTTTCTCATGTCTCTCCCGCAACTTTGTTACACTACAAAGTCGTAACTTCGCTGAAAAGGCGATGCATGAGAAAGGGGCGCCCATTTTGTAAGGCGCTGTGTTTTAAACGGACAATTCCCGAAGCGCACACATGCGCCGCAGCAGTTTTTTCAGTTTCCGCAAAAGCACCCCGTGGCGTTGCGTCATTTCGTTGCCATAGAAGTGAAAGCCCGTGGCCTGGGCGATGCCTGGAAGCTGGTATTGAAGGTGCTCGGCTTTTTCGCGAATGACGTCAAGCTCTCTTGCCACGAAGCCAAGGTGGTGGCGGCTGTCCATATATTCCATGTGAATGAGTGCCCACTGTGAAAGCACGGCGATGGCCTGGATGCTGTCAAACAGACGCAAGGCGTTGCGCAATTTTTCTTCCTGATTCATGAAGTCCCCTCCGGGTTATTTTCGTTAGACAACTCTCCAGCAAGCGAAAGTAAGAGAGCGGCTCAAACGGGTTAAAACTCCGGCACAGAATGAAACCGGCGAGCCTCGCAGCTCCCCGCTCGAGCCGCCGAATTCCGGAGACCCGAAAGAGGGAAGCCACAGGACTTGCCGGCGACTTCCGTCTTCATTCTGTAATGCGGAGTTTTAAGTCCGTCTGCACGACTCTCTGTGCAGCGGCAGCAGCATAGCATTTTTTGTTTTTTGGAGTGAATGAAAATGTTGAGCAACGCAAAGAAGAAGGTGCCGCTGCTGGACATGCCGCACAAAGCCATGCCACAGTGGACCTGTCTAAAAGCTGTTGGATGAACTTGGCGGCGAACAAAGGAGAACGGCGATGAGAAGAAGCGTGTGGATGATGTGGAGTGTGTTGTTGGCAATGTCACTTGCAGCTTGCAAGGACAAGGGCGGCGGTCAAAAAACCCCAGAGGAAAACAAAGAGTCTGTATCTCCCGGGGGAGGAGCTGCAGATGCGGACGGCCTGCAACGCATCGACTTGCGTTCAGAACGAACAAAGGAACGTGAAAGACAGATGCAGCGAGCCATGGCCGGAGAGACGGTGGATTTTTATGGCGATGGTTCGGAATACCGAAGATGGACCGATGCAAACGGTGTAGAGCATGTGGAAAGCAAGGGCCCGCCGCATAATCCGTATCGCGTTACATCCGAGGAGCGGCCAGATGGCTCTCGTAAAAGCATCTATTCCGCATATGGCGATGACAAAATCGATCACCAAACGGAATGGGTGCCTGGGCGCCTCGTCGTTCTTTATGACCGTGACCGCGACGGTTTTTTCGAAGAACGCCTGACGGAAGAACTCAACTATGAAGCGGAAACGGCTCGACACATCCTTGAGAAGCGAGAACGAGGAGAAGAGCGATGGACCGTCATAAAAGATTTCGTTGAGCCCTTCTCGGCCGGAAGAGGAAGACCCAGGTCAGATTTTGAAGAATTTAAAAAAAAAGACGCCCGTGAGCAATCAGCTCATCCTAGAGTTTTTGAATCTGGATGGATTGCCGAGAGAGCCACTTCTGTTGCGCAGACTGAATGGGAGATAGGCATTGGTGTTGTTGTCATCGGCAACGTCCATGGTGAGCCTTTCAATGGCAAAAGGCAATGTGGCCCCTTTGAGACCATGAAATTAGCCCGGGCATTGGAATATGTCATGAACGACAGCATCAACTGCTTAAGAGCCGTCAACCCGAAGATAGCAGAGGCGATTTGGGAGGCGACGATGCCAGACCGTCAAGTTCGAATCGATTGTGAGTTGCCCGACTTCTCTCTGTACACGGCTTTTTCAGATGACCGTCGCACGCCAGGATGGGCTCAATGCAGAATAGGCACCCCGTGCAGAATTTCATTTAACAAACTAGACTTGCAAGAGTGGTTGAATGAAAAAGGAATTCGAGAAATGCTTCTTCACGAGTTGCAGCACGTTGCCGGAATTGAAATAAAATCCAGAGAGGATCACGACAAAAACAAAGACGATGAGGTTTATTCCTGCGGTCGCTTGTGCAGTGGTTGCGACCCCTCTCCGCAATCCAACATCGACTGCGCGCGTTGTGCACGCACCCGGGAGACGAAGCAGTTGTGTGGGCATAAAATAGTCTATGGTTTGGGAAGGCCGTACAATGATCTTGTTTGTGGTTGTAAACGTGCTTACCCTCTCGGAAACTGTTATGAATACGCTGATTCATGCACCCAAAATATAGTCGAACAGTCGCTCTTCTGTGATGGCACCATCTGGAATGATGGGGCCGGCAGCCTGTCTGTGTGCTGTGCCGAGTGTGCCGACGCGCTCCCAGACAGGCCCTACCGTTGGTGGTGCGAATATACCATTAAGAACTGGGAGGAAGTAAGGTTCCTCCCAATACACGACTTCTGCAACAAGCCCCCGCCCTTTTGCCCTTAGAGCGGTTTTGGCAAAAGCGCCGGCAACCCCAAGGCATTCGTCAAAAACGAGCGAAACAAAGAAGGACCTTCCGGACTGCGAATAGAGAGGCGCTTCGAGAAGCACCTTAGACACCCAAGCCACAAAGCTTTGCCACATTCAAAAAATGTATTAAATTACCGGCAAGAAAAGGATGAACTTGGCGGCGAACACAGGAGAACAGCGATGAGAAGAGGAAGCGTGTGGATGTTGTGGAGTGTGTTGTTGGCCATGTCGTTTGCGGGTTGCAAGGACAAGGGCGGTGGCCCAAAAAGCCCTGAGGAAAACAAAGGGTCTGTGGCTCCAGGCGGAGGGCCCACAGGAGGGCCCGGGGGCGATGGAGGAAGGCCTCCAGAGCTCGAAGAAGCTCTCAAAAAATATCCCATCCTCAAAGAGATTGAAGACAAAGTTGAGAGGGCGCGTGCGGGGGAGACTGTGGATTTTGCTAACACGGGTGCATCGTTTCGCATGTGGACCGATGAAAACGGTGCGCACCATACAGAGAGCAAGGGCCCGCCGCATAACCCCTATCACGGCACTTCTGTCACGTATCCGGACGGCACATATAAAGGCACCCATTCTAATTATGGCGACGGCATCATTGACTACCAAGAAGAAAGGGGCGGTGGAAGAACCGTCAAGTTTTCTAGAACCGACAAACTTTCTAAAGCCGCCAGAACCCGCCCCTTCGACAAGCGTGTCATCTCCATGAATGCGAGCAGCGACGATTTTACTCGAGTCATTGAGCAAAAGAGAATTCCCAACTGCCCCAACGACCATGATGAAGCTTGTTGGGAAACCCTTCGAGATGAGCTTGTGCCCACGACGGTTATACAGCGACACAAACAGGAAACCAGCGACACAAAACCCGTGACGACCGGTGACGCTGCCGGTGTGCCCAATTTTTTTTTGGACTCAGCTCAAGCACAGAAGGGAACAGGCACCCTCCAAGCCCTGCTCGGTCCTGGCGACATGTCATGGGAGTTTAGGTTTGGCATGAATGTCATCATCAACACTTCCAACCAAAGCAAGGGCCAATGCACCTCAGCAGAAGCCGATAAGATTTTATTTGCTGCTGCAGACATGCTCAACAAAAGCTTGCCTTGCCTTCAAGCAAACCATTCGAAGATGGCAGAAGCCGTGGAGAAAGCGCTTTCGCGCGGACATTTTGTGGATTTCTATTGTGGCTTCGAAGGCGAATATATTCCGCCCAGCGAAGGAACTTTGGGATTTGCAAGGCCTAAATTAAAGGACCTCGAGGGGAACTGGATATGTAACGCAACATTTCCCTGCACCATCAAAATCAACAGAGACTATCTCAACGCCCAAGGCAGGTACACAAACACAAAGCCAAACAACATTCGAAGTACCTTGCTTCATGAATTCCTCCATGCTCTGGGCTTTAATGTCGACAATCCAACCGCGCATGACGAAGGCACGGACGAAACCTATTCATGCTCGCGTTATTGCGGCGGTTGCACGCTTGAGAATAATGGCGCCCCCGAACATTCCAGCGTCGACTGCGCGCGCTGCGCGGACACCCGGGAGAGGAAATTGTGGTGTGGGCATAAAAAGGTCTATGGTTTGGGAGAGCCGTACAATGATCTTGTTTGTGGCTGTAAACTCCTTGACCCTCTCGGATTCTGTGGGCAATACGCTATGTCATGCACCCAAAATATAGTCGAACAGTGGCTCTTCTGTGATGGCACCATCTACGGGGTCGGCTCGTCTGTGTGCTGCGCTGAGTGTCCCGACGCACTCCCAGACAGACCCTACCGTCAGTGGTGCGAACATACCGTTGAAAACTGGGAGGAAGCAAGGTTCCTCCCAATATACGACGGCTGCAAAGAGCCCCCGCATTTTTGTCAATTAGGGCGGTCTTAAATGTATTAGATTACCGGCAAGAAAAGGATGAACTTGGCGGCGAACAAAGGGGAACGGCGATGAGAAGAGGAAGCGTGTGGATGATGTGGAGTGTGTGGTTGGCCATGTCACTTGCAGCTTGCAAGGACAAGGGCGGCGGTCAAAAAACCCCAGAGGAAAACAAAGAGTCTGTAGCTCCCGGGGGAGGAGCTGCAGATGCGGATAGACCGCAACGCATCGACTTGCGTGGGGAATACGCAAAGGAATATGAAAAGAAGATGCAGCAGGTCATGGCCGGAGAGGCGGTGGATTTTTTTGGCAGTGGCAGTTCATACCGAAGATGGACCGACGCAAACGGTGTTGTTCATTTGGAGCTCAAGGGCTCATCGCATAATCAGTATCGCTCTGCCTCCGAGGAGCGGCCAGATGGCTCTCGTAAAAGCATCTATTCTGCATATGACGATGACAAAATCGATCATCAAACGGAATGGGTGCCTGGGCGCCTCGTCGTTCTTTATGACCGTGACCGAGACGGTTTTTTCGAAGAACGCCTGACGGAAGAACTCAACTATGAAGCGGAAACAGCTCGTCACATCCTTGAAAAGCGAGAACGAGGAGAAGAGCGATGGACCGTCATAAAAGATTTCGTTGAGCCCTTCTCGGCCGGAAGAGGAAGACCCAGGTCAGATTTTGAAGAATTAAAAAAAAGACGCCCGTGAATACATCGACACCTCGCTAGCTCAAGCCAATGCCGTTGAGTCGGACAGTGTCCGCCTGAAGACAAAAAAAGGCCATTGAAGCTTTTGGCCTAAGGCGGTTAGCTTTCTTCGCCATGCGTACCCTCGTTGTAGGAGATGTCCACGGCTGTCTTCAGGAGTTTGACGCCTTGCTGCGCCTTTCGGGCCTGCGCCCGGGGGAGCAGCTGGTGTTGGTGGGGGACATGGTGGCCAAGGGCCCCGACAGCGCGGGGGTATTGCGCCGCATGCGCGAATGGAAAGCGAGGGCTGTGCGCGGAAACCACGACAACCACTTGCTGCGCCACAGGCGTGAGCCGGAGCGCTTCCCCAAACTCAAAGCCCTGGCGCAAACCTTCAGCGAAGAAGACTGGCAACTTCTCGAAAGCCTGCCCATGTGGCTGCGCGTGGACGAGCAACATGTGGTGGTGCACGCGGGTTTTCTGCCGGGCATTCCGCCAGAAAAACAAAACCCGGAGTGGATGATGATGCTGCGCTCCATGGACAGCGAAGGCAACCCCACCGCCGAGTTGGACGGCACGCCCTGGGCTGCACTCTGGCAAGGGCCCCCCCATGTTTTTTTCGGCCACGACGCGAGGCGAAAACTGCAACTGCGCCCGTGGGCCACAGGCCTGGACACAGGTTGCGTCTACGGCGGCACGCTGACAGGCTGCTTGCTGCCTGAGCGCAAGCTGCTCCAAGTCCCCGCCCAACAGCGCTGGGCCCCCGTGCAAACTTAAACAGTCTAATGGGCCGCCATGGAAAGCAGCGCCCTCTCCTCCTCAACAACGGCCGAAAGCTTGGCATGCTCCGGGTTGTCGAGCGGCATGCCCCTCAGTTTCTCCTGGGCCTTGGCAAGGCGCTCCTGGGCCGCCTGGGGGTTTAAGGAGGCAGGCTCCGTGGCCTCGTCGGCCAGAATGCGCACCTGCGTGGGGCCTATTTCCACAAAACCGCCGCGCACAAAATAGCGCAGGGTTTTGTCTTCACATTTGATTTCCAGCACCCCCGGCTTCAGCGCGGCATACAGCGGCGTATGCCCCGCCCGCACCCCCAAAAGGCCCGAGTGCGCCGACACAATGGCCTCCTGGGCCTGGGTGGACAAAAGCACGCGCTCGGGCGTCACCAACTCAACATTGAGTTTCGCCATGGTTTAGCCCTCGGCCATTTTCTTCGCTTTGGCAACCACCATGTCAATGCCGCCCACCATATAAAAAGCCTGCTCCGGCAAGTCGTCGTGTTTGCCTTCGCATACCTCTTCAAAGCTGCGCAAGGTGTCCTCGAGACTCACGGCCTGGCCCGGTGTACCGGTGAAAACCTCCGCCGTGAAAAAGGGCTGACTCAAAAAGCGCTGAATTTTTCGCGCGCGGGAAACGGTGGTTTTGTCTTCTTCCGAAAGCTCATCCATGCCGAGAATGGCAATAATGTCCTGCAACTCTTTATAGCGCTGCAAAATGCCCTGCACTCTGCGCGCCACCGTGTAGTGGCGCATGCCCAGCACCTGCGGGTCCAAAATGCGGGAGGAGGAGTCGAGGGGGTCCACAGCGGGGTAAATGCCCAACTCGGAAATGGGGCGGGAGAGCACAATGGTGCCGTCCAAATGCGCGAAGGTGGTGGCGGGGGCCGGGTCCGTCAAGTCGTCGGCGGGGACGTAGACGGCCTGAATGGAGGTGACGGAGCCCTTTTGGGTGCTGGTAATGCGCTCCTGGAGGGCACCCATTTCGGTGGACAGCGTCGGTTGGTAACCCACGGCGGAAGGAATGCGGCCCAGCAGCGCCGACACTTCGGAGCCTGCTTGGGTGAAGCGGAAAATATTGTCGACGAAAAGCAGCACGTCGCGGTTTTCCTCGTCGCGGAAATATTCGGCCATGGAAAGCGCCGACAGCGCCACGCGCGCGCGCGCGCCGGGCGGCTCATTCATTTGCCCATAGACGAGCACGGCCTGGCTTTTTTCCAAGTCCTGGGTGTTAATGACGCCACCTTCCTGGAATTCGCGGTAGAGGTCATTCCCCTCGCGCGTGCGCTCGCCGACGCCGGCGAAAACGGAAAAGCCGCCCTTCTCAATGGCCGCGTTGCGGATGAGCTCCGTCAGAAGCACCGTCTTGCCGACGCCCGCGCCGCCAAAGAGGCCGATTTTTCCGCCGCGCGTGAAGGGGCACAACAAGTCGATGACTTTAATTCCGGTTTCAAACATTTGCACTTCGACGGACTGGTCCGTGAAGGAGGGCGCCGGCCTGTGGATGGGGTAATATTTGTCGGTGAGGATGGGGCCTCTTTCGTCGACAGGCTGGCCGACGACGTTGATGATGCGGCCAAGCGTGGCCTTCCCAACGGGGACTTGGATGGGTTTTTGAGTATTGGTAACAGCTTGGCCGCGCATGAGGCCGTCGGAGGTGTCCATGGCGATGCAGCGCGCGGTGTTTTCTCCTAAGTGTTGGGCGACTTCGAGGGTGAGGTTGTCAGCCTCCTGGGAGATGGCGGCATTGGAGACGGTGAGGGCGGTATAAACCTCGGGGAGGCCCCCGGGGGGGAATTCCACGTCAACAACAGGGCCGAGCACTTGAGTAATACGTCCTTGGGCAGCAGTCATGCCCAGGCCCATAGCAATGCCCCCGCTGAGTTTCAAGCCCCGGGTTGGAGGGGGCTTCATTTTTTCTTTCTCACCAGAAAAGCGAAGCGGGCAAGGGCAACCACAGCCCCCCCCCACAGGGCCGAAAGCTGGAAACAACGCACAATTACCGCGTCAACAAACGCGTACGCAGGTTGTCCAGCTGGCCTTTGAGGGAGCCGTCAAACAGCATATTGCCCACCTGGATGGAGATGCCGCCAATGAGGGACTTGTCCACCACCGTTTCAAGCAGCAGGGCTTTCTTGGTTTTTTCTTCGAGGGCGCGCTGAAGGGCTTTGGTTTGCACAGGCGACAGGGCGCGCGCCACCGACAGCTTTCCGCGCAGGCGGTTTTTGCGCAAGTCCGCCAGGCCGTGCAAGGCACGGATGATGGCTTCCAAAAAAGCCAGACGGCCACGCTGAGCCAAAAGCCGCATAAAGTTAGCGACATAAGGGTTGACACCCGAGGTGGTGCGCAAAAGGCTTTCGATGAAGGCTTCTTGCTGAGTGCAAGAGAAACCGGGGTTTTTCAAAAGCTCAGAAAACCGGGGCGTCCCGGAAAAACCCCGAGAAAAAGCCTCCAGTTGCAAGAGAGCCACATCCACATCTTTGTCAACCACATCCAAAAGCGCGCGAGCCCAGCGCCGCGCAACGGAAATATTCCACATGGCCTGGCACCTAACATGTCAAAGACTTGCAGGAAAGCACCAATTGCGTCTTGGGGCCTGACCTCATAAAAACGCAAAACATTTTTAATGCATTGCCGGAAGTTTCCTTCAAAAAAGAAGGCGGGGAGGGTTTGGCAGAAGGCACCCAAAAAGAGGCTTCATTTCACTCCAAAGGCTATATATAGGCGAAGGGGCCGCCCAACGTTGCGCCAACGAAAGACAAAAAAAGAGGGGGCGCTGGAAATAACAAAGCATGTCAGAGCGGGCAATTGAGGGAGACTTAGAGGAGATTTCAAAGCGTCGTCACCGGGTGCTGTTCAACTCCATTGTTGCCAGCACGCTGGCGTTGATGCTGAGCATTGTTGTCCTCTGGTTTTGGCAACAGTGGGGCGTTGCGTTGATGATGTCGTTTGTCGCCTTGTGCAATGTGGCATGCCTTGTGCTGTTTCACAAAGGGCTGCATGAGCAGGCGCGCATGGGCTTTTTTATTATGTCCACATGCACCGTCAGCGCATCGGCCGTTTTGCTGGGTTATGAGGCACATGCTCAGCTGGGACTCATAGGACAAATTCCGCTGGCTTTTGTATGCGCGCTTCCCCAGGAGAGACGGCGGCGGTTTTGGATGTTGCTTGTGCCGATGGTGTTGCTCGCTGTGTATTTGGCGGCCGTGCAGCTGAAGTTATGGCAACCTGTCATAGCGCCGGGCGCGCGCCAGAATTTGGCCCTTATTTTTTATGCGGCCGTGGCCTTTGACATCTTCAACCGCGTTTGGTTTTTGGCCACCGCCAACCAGCTTGCGGAGCGGCGTTTGGCCGAAGCGCGGGACAGCGCGTTAAGTGCAAGCAAAGCCAAAAGTCAATTTCTGGCCAACATGTCCCACGAAATTCGCACCCCCTTAAATGGCATGTTGGGGATGGCAGAGCTGACTTTAAGAGGGGGCCACTCTTTTTCCGCGGAGCAGATGGAATACCTTCGCACCATCATCTCCTCGGGCAAAGACTTGTTGCACGTCATCAGCGACATTTTGGATGTTTCCCGGGTGGAGGCGGGAAAGCTGGAGTTGGAGAATGCGCCCTTCCGTGTGGAGGACGCTGTTTTTGGTGCAGCGCACATGCTTGCAACGCGCGCCGCCGAGAAGAATTTGGCATTCTTCGTGGAAATTACACCGGAAGTGCCCGTCTACATTCTGGGGGATGTGTCCCGGTTTCGGCAGGTTTTCATTAATTTGGTTGGCAATGCCATTAAATTTACCTCGAAAGGCGAGGTGGATGTGGTGGTGGACTATGAAGATGTCGACTGTCTGCACCTAACCGTAAAAGACACAGGCTGTGGAATTCCGCCCAGCAAGCAGTCGCGGGTATTCGAAGCCTTCCACCAGGTGGATGCGTCGAGCGTACGCCAGCACAGCGGCACAGGGTTGGGCCTTACCATTGTGAAGCAACTGTCGACACTCATGCGAGGGAAGGTTTGGTTTGAAAGCAGCGAGGGGCAGGGCTCCACGTTTCATTTTGTGGCCAGAATGTCGAAGGTGAAAAGCGGAGAGACTGTGGATGCGGCATGCCTGATGACGGACGCCAAAGTTTTGGTGGTATGCGAAAACAAGCGCAGCCGGGAAGTCATCTGCAGCCAAATTAAAAGCATGGGCGCCCAAATATTTCATGGCAGCATGGAGCAGCTGAAACAAAGCGGTGTGAAGTTGGATATTGCGCTGGTGGATTTGGATGAAGCGCCAGGCCGCCTGGAAATTGCGCGAAGCCTTGTCGCCTCCCAGAAAGTCCGCGCATGCGCATTGCTTGCTTTTCCTTCTCCCAAGGTGCCTTTGGAAGAAGAGCTCAAAGACGCGGGGATTTTGCGCGTCTTGCTCAAGCCCGTCAATCCTCTGGACTTAAGGAGGTTTCTGGTGAAGGCGCCCAACTTCAAAGTTGACCGGGCGCCCGTCCCGAAAATGCTGACGGCGCCTCGAAAGCTGCGCGTTTTGCTGGCAGAAGACAATGAGGTGAACCGTTTGTTGATGCAGCGTTTGCTGGAGCGGTTGGGGCACGAGGTGATTCATGTCGGCAACGGCGCGCATGCGCTTGAGGTGGTGCGCAAAGACAAAGTGGATGTGGTGTTGATGGACATACAGATGCCGGAGATGGATGGGTTTGAAGCAACACAACACATTCGCAGGGAAGAGAAAGACACGAAGCAGCACGTGCCCATTGTTGCGCTGACGGCCAACGCCATGGCGGGGGATGACAGACGCTGTTTCGAAGCGGGCATGGACGCTTATTTGTCAAAGCCCGTTGAGTTTTTGAAGCTCGAAGCTTTGCTTGAAAAAATTGCCTCAGGCCGTTTTCGCCCCGTACCTTTTCCGGGCACGGTTATTTCTTCTATTTCGGCAAAGTGACGCCGGTTTGTCCCTGGTATTTTCCTTGCCGGTCTCGGTAGCTGGTTGTGCAGACTTCGTCGGCCTGGAAGAAGAGGAGTTGGGCGACGCCTTCGTTGGCATAAATGCGTGCGGGCAGCGGCGTTGTGTTGGAAAATTCCAAGGTGACATGGCCTTCCCATTCAGGCTCCAAAGGCGTGACGTTGACGATGATGCCGCAGCGCGCATAGGTGGATTTTCCAAGGCAGATGACGAGCACATCGCGGGGGATGCGGAAATATTCAACGGTGCGCGCCAGAGCAAAAGAATTCGGTGGAATGATGCATTCGCTGGCGCGGACGTCGACGAAGCTTCGCACGTCAAAAACTTTCGGGTCCACAATGGTGCTGTTGATGTTGGTGAAGACTTTGAATTCGCCAGCGCAGCGAACGTCATATCCATAGCTGGAAGTGCCATAGGAAATGCATTTGTTCTGACCGGAGCTGCCACGCAAATGAGGCTCAAACGGTTCAATCATCCTGTGCTCGGCAACCTTTCTCCGAATCCATTCATCGCACTTAATGCTCACGTTTTTCTCCCGAGTGTATGAGGCGTCAAAATGTTGCACATTTCCAAAAAACTAGTCAAAACAAAACCCGGAGGAGAAGAAGGGGCAATGTCCATTTCAACAAAGGAAGCTTGCTTTGTCGAAGGAGGGGGTTAAAAAGGGGGCGGACAAAAAGCAATGACTAACAATATATGTTCGGCCATAATATTTCGCCGTGCCCCCCCAAAGCGGTTGTCGGTTTTGGACTTAGACAGTCGGCCAGGCTGCCCGCAGTATTGTCATTGCGAATCCTACATATTGAGTGAAAAATGGGAATGATTGAGCTTGAAGATATGGAGTTTTTTGCGCGCCATGGTTGCCTTCCCCAGGAGCAGGCCATCGGCAATGTATTTCGCGTGGACTTGCGCATTGAAGCGGATTTAAGCAAGGCAGCCCAGAGCGATTTGCTTGAAGACACCATCAACTACCAACATGTGTACAGCATTGTGAAGCGTGAGATGGAAAAGCCCTCACGCTTGCTCGAACACCTGTGCGGAAAAATTCTTTATGCGCTCTGCGCAGAGCTGAAGGGCATTCAAAAAGTGACTGTGAAGGTTTCAAAGAAACACCCACCCATCGGCGGCAACGTGGGCCAGTGCAGTGTTGTGTTGGCACGCGAGCGCCCAACGAAAGGCCCCCTTTGAATGCATTGTCCGACGATGCTTGGTTTTAAGGCTGATGCTTGGTTTTAAGGACATGGGGTGCCAACCCAGCTTGCGCTGCTTTGGTTTGCAAAACTTAAAAAACAGCTGTGCGCGAAGCATGCAGTTTCCTTGAGAAATTTTAATAAAGGGAATGGGTTTCAGGCCATTGTTGCCACAGTCACAGCGGTGGTTTTTCGCAAGAGATGGGCGCGCAACACTTGCTCTCTGTATTCAGGTGTGAACAAGAAAATTTTTTGTTTGCATTTTTTTTGAAATGAACAAACATGCTTTTGTATTGTGTTGTTGATGGACCATAAATTGTTTAATTAAAGCTAGACTCTATCATTTAAAAATCAGAAAAAACATCGCGGAGCGCATGCATGTCTATTGAAAAAGTGATTCGAAATATGATTCGGGCGGAGATAGAAAAACGTTTGGAACCTTTGGAGCGGGCGACGCGTGCTTTGGAGGCTCAGGCGGGGGTGGTGAACAAGCTTGCCGGTTTGTTTGGAGGTCCGGGTTTAAACCTCAAGCGCGGTTCGGTGGGCAGGCCGCGCAAACAAAAAGCAGCCAAAGGCGCGGAGAAAGCTTCGGACACCGGGCGAAATTGCGCCATTGTGACGTGCAAGCGTGCTGCGCGCAGCAAGGGTTATTGCGCCGCTCACTATCAAAAATTTCGCATGCTGTCGCGCACAGGCCGTCTGCCGAGTGCCTGGGTAGAGCATGCAACGCCCTGCTCCGTGGAGGATGTCATGCTGCCGCGCGGCCGTGCGGGTGCACGCGCTCTGGCAGAGTCCCAAGAGCAACAATAGACCGGTTCCTGAAAAGCCCTCATTTGAAGTGCCTTAAGTGCAACTCAGTGGGCCTGAAGGAGGATTTTTGTTTCCTGGTGGACGAAGGTGAGGCTTTTGTGAGGAGCAAGCTCCGGTGGAGCTTGCTGACGGAAGGGAGGGTTGGAGGGGAGTGCACTCCAGTGCATGACCCGAGCAAAAACGAGGCTTCGTTCGCCAGGGGACAAAAGGACCCTTCAGGCTAACGCCCCGCCGCTTGTGTTGCTTCAGCGAGCCACGCCAGCGTTTTTTGCGCATTCTCGTCGTGCGCGAGGCTTTCAATGTCCTGCTCCATTCTGCAAGTCCAATTGTGGATGCCCACTGTCCCGGGAGTGTTGATGCGGGTTTCCTTTGCGAAAATGTCAAACCATGGAAAATTGCAATAGCGGCTTTTGGCATGGAGCGCAGCGCGGATGAAAGCGCTGTGCAAGGCGGGGCCAAATTCAGGCTCCGCACCGTGGCCGTGCAATTCGGGAATGCCTGCAAGCATGGCTTGTCGCTCCCAGTGCTGACATGTTTGCCAGAATGTTTTGAGGCTTTCTGTGTCGTGCGTCCCTGTCGTCACCAGGGAGGTTTCGGGGTAGTGGTGCGGGTTTTGATAGGCGCCGTCATAGCGCGCCCAGCGCATGACTCTATAGCCGGGAATTCCCATCTCCTCCAGGCAGTGGTGCACAAAATGAGGAATGACGCCCAAGTCCTCCGCAATAATTTCTCCTTCCTGGGCGAGCACCTCAAAATGTTGTCTTCCGAGGGTTGCTTGTTTTGCTTCTTCGGGTGGAATGAATTGTCCGTGCGCGCAGCCATCCAACTTCACCCATTGGCGGAAATAGCCCACGGCATGGTCCACGCGTTTGGCGTGGAACAGCAAAGAGGCATAGCGCCCGCGCTGTTGCATCCACGCATAGCCGGTGGCGCGGTGTGCCTCAAAGTCAAAATAAGGAAGCCCCCAGCTTTGGCCTTCCGCTGAAAAGTCATCCGGAGGCGCTCCGAGAATTCCGTTTCGCAAAAACAGGTGCGCATGGGCCCACGCGTCGCAGCTGTTGTGGGCAACAATGAAAGGCTCATCTCCGCACAAAAGAATGTTGAGTGCTTCGGCTTTGGTTTTTATTTTTGCCCATTGCATATGGGCCAGCCATTGCTTCCACATGAAAAAATACCGCTGCGCCCAGAGGCGGCTGCGTGCCTGGGCCAAAGCGGAGCCCTGGCGTGTGGCCAAAGCCGTCGGCCATTCCCACCAGGGCTTTTTTTGCTCCAGGGCCAACGCGGTAAACAGTGCCAAGTCTTCAAGCCAGTCGGCTTGTTGTTGGCAGAATAAAGAGAAGGCGGTTTTTTCTTCGACGCCGGCATGCTGGCAAAAATGAAACCATGCCCTGTGCAGTGCGGCTTCTTTGAGCTCGAAGACATGAGAATAGAGAATGTGCGGGCTTGTTTTGGCTGCTTCCAGCCTGCGCCATTCGTCCTTGCTTCGCGGCATGGCGCCCGGCAGGGCATGCATGTCAATGAAGAGCGAATTGAGTCCAAAAGCCCCCAAGGTTGAATAGGGGCTTGCATCCTCCGGCATGGTGGGCAGGAGCGGCAACAACATCCACATGCGTTGTTTGGCCTTGGCCAGGGTGTCCAAAAAAAGCAAAGCTGCGCCAAAATCCCCCACGCCCCAGTCGTGTTGGGAGCGCAGGGCAAAAAGAGGCATGGACACGCCGGAACGTCGAGAGTGCATAGGAGGCGTCAAAATACATGAAGTTGAAAAATTGCGAAGAGGCGGAAAGAAAAGCCTTTATGGGCGTTCTCACTTGGGTGGGGTTTTGTCAAGTGTCAACGTAGGGGTGTCGACTTCGTCGAAGAAGCTTGTTGCCACCCCACGGGCCTTCGGCACAATAGACTACCCTCGCCCCCTTAGGGGTTGGCCCTCACGAAGGCATCCTCCCCATATAACAACTCGTACACCAGTGCAGAGGGCGTGCTGGGTTTGTCGGCCTGGGCATTTTGAGGCGTCCACGCAGCGGCCCAGAGGTAGCGGCCGCTGGGTGAAAACCTCAGGCGGCGGATGGACCAGCCCAGCTTTTTCTCCCAGGGTTTTTCTCCTGGGCGGTGAAACAAAATGCGGTTGTCAAACCCCCCCGTTGCCAGCATTTGCCCGTCCGGAGAAATGCCCGCCGTGGTGACAGTGCCCCTGTGCGCGAAAAAGGCCTTCTGCTCCCCCGTCTCCACATTCACCAAAGCCCCGCCGTCTCCCGGGCGTACAGGCTCCTTCTCTTTTTTGTTTTCCCGCTGGTAGACTTCCATGGTGCGCTCCGCTTTGACTTCTGAAAGCGCCACCCCCAAAGTCTTCCCAAGGGCGTCCAGGCTGAAGTCATTGACATAGCTTTCAAAGACAAACTCCTTTTGCTTTTCCAAAGAAAGCTTGCCGGCTTCTTCCGTCTTCAACAGCCATTGCACAATGCGCTTGTCAAAGCCGCCCGAAAACAGGTGCCCGGCTTTGTCAAAAACCAAGGCCCGCACCTCGTCTTCGTGCAGGGCTTCAAAAAACAAGGCCTCTTCCGTCAAAGGCCAGGGCAAAAGCGCCACCCACCCGTCTGCTGTGCCCGCGGCAACCCAGCTGCCTTCCAAGTCCATGGCAACAGCAACCAGCGGCCTTCCCAGCGCCACTGTCTGCTGCAGCTTGCAGTTGTGTGCGTCCAGGGCATAGAGTTTTCCGTTGCGGGAGACTGCCAGCAGCGCATCGCCTTTGGGCGAAAACGTCATGCCCTCAATGTCAAAGGCCGTCTCATTCAGCGGCAACTCGCAGCGCAGCTTGCCTTGAGTGTTGTTGGGCGCTTCTTCCAACGTCCACACAGAGGCATAAAATTGCGTGGCCGCCATGCGCGAGAAGGCCGCGCCCTCCTGCCCGGGCATGGGCGCAACCGTCCATACAAAGTCCTGGTTGTTGAGGACAGTGGGTGTTTTGTGAATGCCTTTGGGTGTACCGGCCATCCAGGCGTCCGGGTTTTGCAAAAGCGCTTCTCTGAGGTGCGCAGGGGTTGGTGACACGGTGACGCAAGCGGATACAAGGAGGGCCGGCACAAGGAAGGCCCCCAACCATAAACGACGCATTAACTTTCTCCTTTAGGCTGAATTTCTTCAATGCCCCTGGGGCCTATTTGCAGGAAAAACCACTTTCGCTTGGCTTCGCGCTGCGCGTCAAAGCCTTGTGTCCCCGCAGCGCCCTCTATGCGGACTTCCATCAACGCGCGGCGCAGAGCGTCTCTGGTTTGTGCCCCCGTGGCCAAAGCCGCTTTCAACAGCAAGCCCGTGTCAAAACCGATGGCTGCCACCCAGTTGGGCACCTTGTTGTCCCGGCCGTAGCTGTCTTTGTAGTCTTTTGAGAATTCGCGCGTCGCCTTGCGCTGGCTGTCTTCATAAAAGCCGTCCACATAGACGGAGCACATGACGAATTTTCCACCGCGCTCCAGCAACTCGGGCACCCCGCTTTGTCCTTTGCGGGAAGCCCAGGTGCTGGGCCCAAGCAAGGTGACGGTTTTGAAGTTTTTGCCTTTGCTTGTTTTGCGAATGCGCTCCAAGTCTCTGGCGTCGCAGGCATTGGTGATGATGTCTTCGACAGCCAAGGCGGGGGCAATGAGTCCAACCCGCCTCCACTCGTCGGGAATGAAGAGAATGTCAAACTCCACAATGGGCGACAAACTGTTGCGCAGCTTCTCCAGGGCCTTTCGGCGCGCAAAGTCACTCGTCGCCTCTTTGCGTATGCGCGCCGCCTCCTGCAGGTAGTCCGCGCGCTCCTCCAGGAAAAAACGGCCGGCCAGTCGCTTGGCCTCGTTTGAAAATGTCGTCTGGTTGTGCTCATAACGCTCAGCCCCGCGGACTTGAATGCCTTCGCTTGCAGCCGCTTCCCAGAAAGCCGCCAGCATTTCTTTGCCATAGGGCGTGTCCGGGTAAAGCACGGCCGCGTTTTTGGCTCCGCGCTCACGTTTGCTCCACTCCAACAGCGCGCGTGTTTGCGCCTTCGCCGTCAACATGTTGCGAAACACATAGCCGCCCAGCAGCGTAATGTCATCCGCTCGCGACAAGGTGAGCAGCGGCACTTGCAAATTCTCCGCAATGTGTGCCGCACGGCGGCTGTCTTCTCCCAGCAAGGGGCCGACAATGGCGATGACGTGCTCCTCGGCAAGCTGCTCCACTTGTCGCCCTGTCAGCGAAGCATCACCCTGGTTGTCCAACACCACCAACTCCAAGCCGCTGCCTTTCAAAGCCAGCTCCAACCCGCGGCGCACTTCTTCGCCCACGAAGCGGGAGCGCCCGGAAAGCGGCAGGAGGGCGCCCACCTTCTTCGGGTTTACCTTCTCCATGCGCTCCATGCGCGAAAGCCACTCCTGCGCTTTTTGTGCAAAAGGTGAAGAGGGCGTCCTTTGCGTCAGCAGGACAAAACTTTCTTTGGCTTTGCCTCGCTCGCCCACGTGCCAAAACAACCTTCCGAGTTTCCATTGAATGAGGGGCCATGCCGGGTGGCCGGCCCCCAGTTTTGTGCTGGCATTCCAAACAATGTCCATGTTGGCGTGAAGCTCCAACTCCTCCATCAACACCTGGTGGGTTTTCTCGTTGGGCTCCTTCGCCCAGGCGTCGGCCGCCAGCACCAAGGGGTTTTCGGCTTTGCTTCCGGCGCCCGCTCTGGCCAAAGCCCGCTCCGCTTCGGCGCGGTGCTCCGCAGAAAGTTTCGGCAGAAGAGGGCGAAGCAAGGCTTCTGCCTCCTCCAGGGCATAGAGGTTCAAAGCGGACATGCCCCACAGGCGCTTGGCCTCCACCTCCTCCTGGGCCTTGTCGACGCCCGGCAGAAAACGGCGCATGACTTGCCTTGTCAGCGCATAGTCTCCGCGCGCATAGGCCAATTTCCCCGCTTCCCACAAAGCTTGTTGTGCGCCCACCGTTTTGGGGAAACGCTCCGCCACTTCAAGCAAGGCCGTTATGCCGGGGGCTGCACCCTGGGACTCCAAAATGCCCAGGGCTTCTGCCAAAGCAGCTTGGGCATTCTCATCATGCGTGGGCTGGTATTTGTCTTTAATGTCAAAAACTTTTGGCGAAGGCTTGGGACAGGCCGGAAGGCAAAAAGCCAGCACACACAACATCCCTGCCGCAAGGCAACAGCGCGAGCGTTTGGCAAACATATGAAGCTTTTTAATTTTTTAAATGAAAATTTGAATCAAAAAGAGCTGAAAAGCTTCTTCTTCGTCAGCATGAAAAGAAGATGGGAAAAGCCATCGGCATAGACTTGGGAACGACAAGCTCCTGTGTGGCCGTCATAGAGAATGGCCAAAACGTTGTTATTCCAAACAATGAAGGCATGCATACCACGCCTTCGGTGGTGGCCATTTTGGGGGATGGTGAGCGCTTGGTGGGGCAAGTGGCCAAACGTCAGGCGGCGATGCAGCCGGAGAGTACCTTGTCTTCTGTCAAGCGCTTGATGGGGCGCAAGTTTGAGCACCCTGAAATACAGCGTGTGGCCGAGTCCTTGAGTGCCCCCATTGTGGCCGCCGACAACGGGGACGCCTGGCTGAATGTGCAGGGGCGGTTGATGAGTCCCCAGGAAGTCAGCGCCCATGTGCTGGGGGCGATGAAGCGGGCGGCGGAGGACTATTTGGGTGAAACGGTTTCGGAAGCCGTCATTACGGTGCCTGCTTATTTTGATGATGCGCAGCGACAAGCCACCAAGGACGCAGGGCGCATAGCGGGGCTTTCTGTCTTGCGCATTCTCAACGAGCCCACAGCGGCCGCGCTGGCCTATGGCCTGCAGGAGTCCTCCAAGAAGAGTGAAAAAATTGCCGTCTATGACTTGGGAGGCGGCACCTTTGACATTTCCATTCTCGAGTTGAATGGCGACATTTTCGAAGTCCTGTCGACGTCGGGAGACACTTTTTTGGGAGGTGAGGACTTTGACAAGCGCATTGTCGACCATTTGGCCCAGAATTTTTTGCAACACCACAACATTGACTTGCGCAAGGACAGCACCTCTTTGCAGCGCCTTAAGGAGGCTGCCGAGCGTGCCAAGAGAGAGCTTTCAAGCGTCATGGAAACCGACATCAGCCTGCCCTTCATTGCCGCAAGCCAGCTGGGGCCTTTGCATTTGAATGAGGTGTTGACGCGAAAAACGCTGGAAAGCCTGGTGGCGGACTTGGTGGAAAAAACTTTGGAGCCTTGTGCCAAAGCGCTTCAGGACGCCAAGCTTTCGACGCAAGGCATTGACAAAGTTTTGTTGGTGGGCGGAATGACGCGCATGCCCGCTGTGCAACAGAAGGTGCAGGGTTTTTTTGGAAAGGAAGCGCTCAAAAATTTAAACCCGGATGAGGTGGTTGCTTTGGGGGCCAGCATTCAGGCGGGTGTCCTTCAGGGGAAAATTCAGAATATTTTGCTGTTGGATGTGACGCCGCTGTCTTTGGGGGTTGAGACGGCAGGCGGTGTTTTCACGCGCATTATTGAGCGCAACACCACCATTCCCTGCAAGAAGTCCCAGGTTTTCTCAACGGCTGCGGACAACCAGTCTTTTGTTGCCGTGCACATTTTGCAAGGCGAGCGTGAAATGGCCGCAGACAACATCAGCCTTGCGCGCTTTGAGTTGCAAGGCATTTTGCCTGCGCCGCGTGGCGTTCCCCAAATTGAAGTGAGTTTCAGCATGGACGCCAACGGCATTGTCCATGTGAGCGCCCGAGACTTGGGTACAGGCAAGGAGCAGAAAATGCGCATTGTCTCCAGCTCCGGGCTTTCAGAAGGCGACATGAAGCGCATTCTCCTGGATGCGGAGCAACAAAAAAAACAAGACGAAGAAAGGCGCGCTCTGGTGGAGCTGCGCAACAATGCCGAGGGGCTTTTGTTGATGTCGGAGCGCTCCTTAGAGGAGTATGCCGGCCTGCTTTCTTCCAAGGACAAGGAAGCCATTCAAAAGGACATGACGCTGCTAAGAAAGCAGCTTACATGCAACAGCCCCCAGGCTTTGGAAGGCGCCTTCCATTGCCTGGAAGCTTCTGTGCATAAAATTGCAGAGGCTGTTTATAAGAATGGGGGTTAGGGGCAGTCTCCGGCTTGTAGCGCGTCTACATCCATATAGGAACACTCCGCGGGCCTGTTATAATCCACGCTGGCCCCCGACATGACGCTTACCTTCATTGACTCGTTCGCACGAACAATGGCGTGAGCCCCATCGGCGACAATGACTTCCACCTTGTTTGCATCCAGGTCAGCAAAGTCGTAATAGCCTCCGTATGCACCCAGCACCAGCGCATTGGCAGAGCCTTGAAGCGTGGCCGTCATGCCGGGGGAATACGCGACTAAGAGAAGCAAGCCTGTCAAATGAACTTCTCCTCTAAGCTCGGCATTCGAGGAAGCATCAAAACGCAAATCCTCTCCCTTTAATTCAAGATGCAACTTGGCATCTTCATTCAGCTGCGCATAAACCAAAGATTCGGTCGAAACATTTGCCTGCACGCGTCCTTTGACGCCGCTTGAGTCAATGATTTCTAGCGAACTTATCTGCGCCATCTCATTATGACTGACAATGCAAGACGCATGTTCTGTGCCTTGAGAAATCCAAAGAGAATGTTCGCCCTGCGTCAACGTTGCCTCCACCCCTTTGCCAATGGATAAGTGATCAAAAGAGCCTGCACAGCTCATGAGAATGTCGCACTCAGCGCCACGTGCCCAGTAGTTCAAAACGACTCCGGGAAGTTTGTGTTGTTCGAGTTTGTCGCAATCTATTTTGCATTCTGGTTTGGAGCTGCGCCCACAACGTTCGCAGTCGACCTGGATGGGATGGTTGGTGGTCGCTTTTGCCTCAGCGGAGGCTGCGCAATAGCGTGCGCAGGCATAGAGCTCGTCGGTGCCATTGTCGTGGTTTTTGGGATCGAAAGGAAACCCGGAGACGTGGAGAAGTTCGTGAAAAAGGGCTTCTCGCAGTGTCTCTTCGGATGGGAGGCGCGATTTGTTGAATAGGATGACGTGGCTCATATCGAAAGGCTCTTGAGTGTTTTCAACAGTGATGGCGTCATGTTTGAAATATTGAGGATAATCCTCCAAGCCACAACTGATCATCACTTTCTGGCCATTCTCCATGGCTTGCTGGAGCAGCTCTGCTTCTGTCGGATTCGCTTGACGCAGGCAATTCATGCCATCTCCCATTACAAAATCCAATGCCATTTGAATTGCCCCCACGTCGTCATAGCTGCACTGAGTGCGGCCATCGAAAGGCTCGCCGTCCGAGGTGAACCAAACATACACGTCATAGCCTATATGCCATTCGGGCACCTCGTTTGCGGGGGACTCCTCCGTCAGAGACTGAGCGTTGGCCGCCTTGGGAAGAGCTGAAGAGGCGTGGCTGCGCTCATGGGAGTTTTTTTTTGAGCCCTTTGTCTGTTTTCTCACAAGGTCTTGAATCTCTTCTGGCATGTGCAACAGGCCGCTGTGCCCGGCAGGCACATCGCCTTTTTCGATAATGGTCCAGTCTTTGGTTGCCGATGTCCGCCTTTCGAGGGTGCGGTGAATCATCATGGAGCCGGGGATGGCTTCTTGCGTCAGGCGCTCGTTAAAAAAACCGGCGAGGTTTCGGTCATAAAGCTGAACTTCTTTCCCAGGCGTTTTTTCAATTTGTCTGCGGATGATACCGTCGGCATATGTTGTGCTGATTCGAGAGCCATCGGGCCACGTTTTAAACGTGGAACTGATTTTATCGTCTGGAGTTCTTATCTCCACATGGCGCACGCCTTCTTCGTCAAACCATGCTCGATATTTGCTGCCATCGCCCCAAAAGTCTACCGTTTCTCCGTTGCGCACTCGCTCCTTCTTTTTTTCCCATTCCTTCGCTTGCTCTGAAAGCTCAGGCAGTTCTCTGCGTGGACCGTCTGCAGGTTTTTCGCTGCTGGGTTCACTGCTGCTTTCGTTGCTGTTCTCACTGCTGTTCTTGTTGCTCTTCTTGCACCCCACCAGTGACAGGGACAACACTGTGCTCAACAACACGCTCCACAACAACACTTGGTTTCTTTGCATTGCTTTTCTCCTCCTTTTTCGTCGCCACATTCTCTAACGCTGCTTTGAAGTCGCTGTTTCTCGAAGTTCTCTCACAAAGTTGAACGAAAGTCGATGCAGGGCCGGGCAAGAAAAAACCCTCTCCCCCGAAGGGAAGAGGGCACTGCAACTCAGAGCTGTAACCCAAAACCGCATCTCGAAATCGCCCCTCAAAACCTCCGCCCAACACCGCCTCTCAAAACTTCTGCCCAACACCACCTCTCAAAACTTCTGCCCAACACCGCCTCTCAAAACTTCTGCCCAACATCTCCACTTGAAACTTCTTGCCAACATCTCCACTTGAAACTGCTTCCCTGCACCGTCACTTGAAACTGCTGCCTGAAGCCACCTCTCACTTTGTTTTGGCCGCAGGGCAGTCGCCCTCTTTGCACGTGCCAGCGTGCCTCCACTTGCCGCGCTTGCCTTTGTGCATCTTCTTGTCTCGCAACTTCTCCCATTGCTCCGGACTTAACTCCTTGCGCACAGCCAACAGAAACTTCATGTGGCTCTTTTGAAGCTCTAACTTCGCCGCCGAAACCGCTGACAACTTCGCTATTATCTCCTCCTCATTCAACGAAGGCTGGGCAAGGGCCTGCTGCAATGCCTTGTGCGCTTCCTCCAACACCCCCTTCAGCGGTTGGCTCGCCTCACGGGCTTTCTGGGCCTCCCCTTCTATCTTCCGGGTTTGCTCAGCAGAAAGCTTCAACTCCTTGGCCATCTGCGCACAAAAGGGCTTTTCTAACATCCAGCCCCCGCCCAGTACGCGCTCTTGACAACACTCGCCCTCCCCTTTCGGGCCCGCTTGCGCGACCACCGAAAAAGAAACCAGAAAACTCAACAACAAAAATTGTGTACCTCGAGCTGTCATTACTTTTCCTTTCTTTGTTTTCTCGCGCCGCTCGACCTTCGTTAATAATTCAGCACTGAAAGTTTATTTACGAAAACGCCTCCCTCCAGGAAGCTCCTTAAAATCAACTGCCTTTTTTTCCAACCCTCTGCACAGCCGCCTTCTTCCTCGAAATTCTCCTCGAAGAAGCTCGACAGCGACGCCCATCTGGAGCTAAACCTGGGACGAAGCTCTGTTCTTTTTATTCATTGCTTTTGAAATTTTTTTGAGCAACAGCGCAAAAAACAATGAACTTGTTGGCCAATACTTCGCTTTCGCACCCGCAACCCCAAGACAGTATTCCTGGATATAGGCTGGAATATCTGCTTGGGCGCGGAGGTATGGGAGAAGTCTACAGGGCAACACAACTCTCGCTGAGCAGGCCGGTGGCCATCAAGCTGCTTTCTGCGGAGCTTGCCAAGGACGAAAGCTCTGTCGCGCGGTTTGAGCGTGAGGCCGCGGCCATGGCGACGCTCTCGCACCCCAACATTGTCACCATTCTGGACAAGGGCTTTGCGGAGCAAACCTATTATATCGTCATGGAGTACATTGAGGGGCCTTCGCTGCGCGAGGTTTTGCGCGAGCCCGGCTTTGAGCCCATGTCGGCCCTGAGGCTGTTTGTCAACGTCTGCCAGGCCGTCGCCTATGCGCATACGCGTGGCGTCATTCACCGCGACTTGAAGCCTGAAAACATTCTCATTGACGAGCGCGCGGGCAATGTCCCCAAGGTGATGGACTTCGGGCTGGCGGGTTTGACAAACGGCCATGCTTCGCCGGAGCTGCTGAACTTGACGCAGTCGTATATGGCCATGGGTACCGCTGCTTATATGGCGCCGGAGCAGCAAACCGATGCGCGCAGCGTGGACCAGCGCGCCGACATTTTCTCGCTGGGCATTTTGCTGTATGAAATTCTCATCGGCCAGCCGCCCCCGCGCGGCATGTGCTCTTTGCCCTCGGAGCAAAAACCTTTTCTCGACAAACGCCTGGACGCCATTGTCAGTTGCTGCCTGAAGCATGAGCCCAGTCAGCGCTTCGCTTCTGTCGAAGAGTTGATTGTGGCCATGGAGCCTTTGTTGCCGGATACGCCGGAGCTGCACTTCGGAAAAAAAGGGCGGTGGCTTCGCCTCAAAGCCAAACTCAAACGCGTGGTGTGGTGGGTGCTGGCCCTGTGCAGCGTCCTGTTTGTGCTGCTGGCTGGCGCTGTCATTGCCGGCAGCTTCGGACATCCGCCGCCGCAGGCCACCTCTTTGGGCATTCAGTTGATTACGGAGACGGGGTTGAATTGGCCGCTGACGGCACAAGGGCGCATTGAAACGTCTCCCTGGCGCCGGGCTGTGCTGGGGAGGGGACACCATACGGATACTTTGGCGCTGATGGCTACGGGAAATAAACCGGAGTTGAGCGAAGGCGAAATTCGCTTCGGCCCCCTTTCCAAAATTCCGGTGGGCCTTGCCTGGCTGGACTTCAACATTTCGGGCGATGGGCTGGAGGCTTATGGGCTGGAGGCTTCTGTGGAGGTGAAACGGGCCGAAGAGCCACCCGCAGGGCCCTGGCAGGCGCTCCGGCGCGGCGCCAAACCTGAAAACCACAGCGCCCTCATGCTGCTGGGAGAAAGCGGCCGCTATGTCGCGCTCATTCTTCCGGCCAACGAAGGCCCTCCCATTCTCGAGTGGGCTTTGGGCTCTGAAAAACGCGGTACCCTCCTCGCGCCCCTGCCCCTCTCCTCTAAAAATGTTCCCTTAAGCTTTCATGTGGAGCCCGAAACGGGTTTGCTTTTTGCCTTCATGGGAAGAGGCAGGGACAAACGTATGCTCGGAGAGCCCTTGCACCTGGGCCCGGATGGGTTGAAACAGGCTTTTGGACAAATCCCCCGCCTCGCTGTCGGTTGCCTTCAGGGGCCTTGTACTTTCTCAAACCTCGAAATCCGCGAGCTCCAAAAGCCCCCACCGCCGCCGCCTACGCTTTTTCCCCTCCTCCCGGAAATACTGCCTTCGCCCCCTCCGCCCCCTCCGCCCCCGGCCAAGCCTGCTAAACTGCCTGCGCCTCCTCCTCCGCCCCCTCCTGCCGCTAAAAAAACCACCAAAACAACACCTCCTCCTCCTGCCAAAACCTCGCAGGCACTCCCGCCTGCCAAAAAATCCACCAAAACCGGGGCAGCGCCAACACCTGCGCCTCCTTCCAAAAAAAACCATCGCTGATGAGAAAACGCCGCGGCTTCAGTGGAGACCCGGTTTTTTCTTTTGGGTATTTCGCCATGCGCTTGTTTCTGCTTTTGACTTTCTGCCTTTGCCTTTGGGGTGGCTGCGCTCAAACACCTAAACCCGGCCTTGCTACGCTTGAAAAAGCCTATGCAAGTCAGCCCGGAAATGCGCGCGCATGGGCCCAGGCCGGACACTTCGCCTGGCTGTCTGTGGATGAGCCGGGCAAAGCCAAAGCCTTTTTTGAAAAGGCACTCGAAAAACAAAACGACGAGCCCTGGGCACTCTACGGCCTCTTGGTGATGGCCTATAACGAGGTGGACCACCCAAGACAAGTCAACTTGGCGCTGCAACTTTTGGAAAGGCAAGGCGCACACCCTCTGGCCGAAGCGGCTGCGCAAAGCCTTGCGCGCGTGCAGGGGGTTTCTCCCAGCTTGGATGCGCATATTTTTAAACGCCTGCTTCCTTTGAAATTGCAAGGAGAGGCCGCTGTCCTGCAGGCGGATATTCTTGCGGACATCGCTTACCGGCGGGGGGATTTTGAAAGCGCGCGCCGCTTTGTGGAATTGGGCGGCAAACCCCATGTCTGGAGCTTCATCGGGCCTTTGTTTCCTTCGCGCTTGCTGAGTTTTGCGCAAACACTCGACATGGAAACGACAGGGGACTTGCGAAAGCTTCCTGGCAATGTTTCGGGGCCTGTGCGCCTGCGTACCCTCCATACGCCGCAGGGGCTTGGGCATATTCCTCATGAGGGAAATGCGGGCGAAGTTTATGTGCTGGCTGCCGACGTGGAAATTCAACAAAGCGGCCTTTATGCCCTTCGCACCCTCTGGAATGAAAACCTCCTCCTGTTTGTCAACCAACAACAAGTTTTGGACGCCGTTCACTTCCCCACCCTCAAACCCCGCCTTCAAACCGCGGTTGTCCACCTGGAAGCCGGTTGGCACCGCCTCATGCTGCGCAGCCCCTCCATGCGCCCCAGCAGCAGTCCGGATTTTCGCCTGCTGCAGCTGGGGGGTACGGCTACCCCCCCCCATCCCCCCCCTCGCTTCCGCGCTGCGAAGGGCCCGCCCCCCCGCCCCCCGGTGGACTTGAAGGCCCGCCTCCTCTTCCCGGCAGAAGTTTTGTTTGAAAAGCTTCGCCAGGAAGTGGGTGAAGGGCTTGCCGCCTTCGTCGTCGCTCAAACCTATGCCGCGCAGGATGCAAACCAGGCCCGGCGCTTTCTCCAGTTTTGGCCGGAAAATGTCGCCTCCTCTCCCCTGCACCTCTTGCGTGCCGAAATAGAAGCGGCAGACGCTCAAATTCTGGATTCAACCGCACGAGGAAAAGTTTCGTTGGAGCTTGAAAACGCGCGACGAAAAAACCCTCAGTTGCTGCGCGCCATTCTGCTGAGTTTGCGGCTTGCGCTCAGCGAAAACCTCCCCGTGGTTGCCAAGCAGCTTTTGCAAGAAACCCAGAAACGCTTTGGACATTTGCCCGCTGAATTTGAATTTGAAAACGCGCGCCTCTCTTTGGAGCTTGGGCTGGATGCGGAAGCTTTAAGAATTGCAGAGCGCCTTTCCAATTCCGGCGAAGGCTTGTGCAACGCCAGCCTTCTGTTTCACCAACTGGCCATGAAAGCGCGCGCCGCTGAGCACATTCAGTCCAGCCTGGAGGCTTTTTCTCTGTGCCCGGGCGCCGAAGAAATGCGGATGGCTTTTTCCAGAGTCCGGGGAGACTGGGAAAAATTCTCCTCCATTCTGGAGCGACTGCAAAAGGAGGATGAGAGCAGGAGCGCTCTTTTTTTGGAAGAGCATGTGCGTGTTTTGATGGCCCAACGTCGTTTTGAGGATGCTTTGAAATACCTCCAGGCTTTGGAGGCCCAGTGGCCCTATAAAGCCAGCATCCATTATTTCTTGGCGGATATTTTTGAGGCACTCGACAAACCCCAACAAGCTTTGTTGGCAAGACAGCAGGCCTTGCGCCTCATGCCCTATGACTTGGCTTTGCAAAGGCTGGTCCAGCGCGCGCTCACAGGCAAAGAGTTGCTGGAAGAGTTTGCCGTTTCCACGCAGGACGCACTGAAAGCCTATGCCGAATCCGAGCGGGCGGAAGCGAGTGATGCGGCCTATGTTTTGGATACGAGTGTCATGCGTTTTTTTGAGGACGGCTCGATGATTGAGCGTACCCACATCATCGAAAAAGCTTTCTCTCAACGCGGCGTCACGCGCGTTGCTGAAGTGGAAATTCCACCCGGCGCCATTCTCCTCAAACTTCGGACACTCAAAGCGGATGGAAGCATTCTGGAGCCGGAATACATTGAGCACAAAAGCAGCGTCAGCATGCCGGCGGTGGAGCCTGGAGACATGGTGGAGCTTGAATATTTAAACTCACAACCCTCCCGCAGCCTGCTGTACCCCGGGTTTTCCTCTCCCGCCTTCTTCTATAAAATTCCCTTCAAGCCCAACCATTGGGCCAGGTTTTCGGTGCTGGCGCCCAAAACCTTCAAGGTGCAGGTGGATGCGCATATGATGCAGACACCTTCGCCCAAACTTCAAGGCGATGAGTTTGTTTTTATGCATGAAGAAAAAAACCTCCCTGCTTTTGAGGTGGATCCGCTTTCTCCTCCTGCGCAAATGGAATGGCTGCCTTTTGTGAGCGTGGGCGCAAACCCCGGCTATGAAGGCTTCATCACCGCAGCAGCCGACAGAAGCCTGGAGTTGGGGCAAGTCAGCTTTGAAGTGGAGCAATTCGCGCGCAAAACCACGGCGGGAAAGCAGGGCATCGCCGCTGTGGAGGCGCTCTATAAGGCCGTGCATACCCAGGTTGTTGATGGCAACAACGCGCAGGTTTCCGCAGCGGCCACCGTCGGCAATGAGCGTGGAAGCCGGTTTTGGCTTTTATATTCCGCGCTCAAATCCCTCGGCATGGATGTGCGCGTTGTTGCGGCCACGACGGTTTTTTCAAACCCCAACCCCATGCTGTTTCCTGTGCCCGGCAACCTGGGTTACTGGTGCCTGAGAGTGAAACTCAAGGGGCACCCTGTGCTGTGGCTGGACACCTCGACACGCTTTCTGCCTTTTGCCACTTTGCCCGAATATGCAGACGGCCACATGGCGTATGTCATGCCGGAGCCCGGCAAACCCTTCGAGCAGGTGCGTTTGCCGACACCTGCCGCGCCCTCCTTGCGCAGCTTCACTTTTCATCTTCAGCTGGACGCTCAAGGAAACCTTTCTGGCAAAGGAGAAGAAAGCTACGTGGGCTTCATGGCGGCCAAGTTGACTGAAAATTTCGGCAAGCTTTCTGAAGAGGAGCAGCAATTCAGAGTGCAAGACAGCGTCAGTGAGCAGTTTGCAGGTGCCAGTGTTGACAACATTGAAATTGTACCCGTCAAAGCCCCCGGAGAAGCTTTTGTCGTTCGCTATCAGCTGGAGGCCAAAGGTTTTGCCTCGGCACTCGGTGAAAACCCATGGACGCTGCCTGCGCTGACGCCGCTTCAAAACCTTGGACAACGCTATGCGACTTCGGGTTTTCGCAGGACGGCGCTCTTCATTCCAGCCTCAGAAAACGTTCAAGTCCGACTGAAGCTGAGCTTGCCTGAGCGCTTTGAGGTGGCAGAGCCTGTGGCCGCCCAACAAGTCCTCTCGCAATGGGGAAGCTATGTGCGCCATGAAACTTCCAACAAAAACGTGTTTATGCTGGAAGAAAGTTTCCAGTTAAAGCCAGGGCGCATTTCTCCCAAAGACTATGAGCGGTTTGTCGGCTTTGCGGGCGAGGTGGACTTGTTCCAGGCGCGCGAATTTATTGTTCGGAAACCTTGCGGCAGCAGTTGCAATTTTTGAGGTGCCGCCTGTTTTTGTGGTGCGCCATCAGCATGCACAAAGCTCCCGCGGAGGAGGCGGCAATTTCATGGAGGAGGTTTCCATGAAGAAACAACAGGGCGGCGGCCAACAAAGCAATGCCCGCAAGCGCCCAGGGCCATGCATCCCAACGGCGGTGCAGGCGAGAGCCCGGCACCAATGCCAGGAAACAGGTTGCCAACACCAACACAAACAGCACAGGGTGCCCGCCCTCCATAAAGGGCGTTGCCGCAGGCAAGCCCACCAGTACCAAAGGCATGAGCGCGCAATGCACCATGCACAACAAGGACAAAAACTGCCCAACATTATCGAGTCCAATATGCTTTGCTTTGACAGCCACAAGTCCTCCGCAGTTGGCTTCGCAACCAAGCATACATGCGACCAAGTTGCAATGACGGATGTTGCTTCACTGCAATGTGCCGAAACCTCAACCGGTCCGAGGAGAGCTACAAGGCATATTCTTTTCCGGGCTCCATGACGCAGATGCGCGCATCTTTTAACGCGGCAAGCTCTTGCACAATGGTTTTGTGGTAGGAGGGCTTGAGGCCCACGGCGAGAATGTGCAGGTTTTGGTGTTGAAGCTTTTCCAATTCGGCCTTCAACAAAGTCGGCGTCAAATGGCCTGAGCATCGCGCCAAGGTTTCCAGGTGGTTGGGGTAGGAAGCTTCCACCAACACCGCTTTCAAGTGGGCGCTTTGGTTGGCGAGCATCCAAAGCTCATCGGTTTCGGCGGTGTCGGAGCCAAAAATAACGGTTGAATGCACGTCCTCCACCTTCAGCCCCACGGTGGGGACAGGGTGGTTGACGGCGACGGCCGTTATTTGAAAGTGCGCAATGCCGACAGGTTTTCCCAGGGGCAAGGGGCAATAGCTCATGACGGGGCCGTGGCTGTTCGAAAGCTTGGAGAGTTTCGGGTAAACCATGTTGTTGAAGACATCCCTTTCGAGCAACTCAATCACTTCCGGCAGGGCGTGAATGCGCAGGGGTGTTTCCAGGGAGCCAAACAACTCGTCGATGAGGACAGGCAGCGTGGCAATATGGTCCAGGTGCGCGTGCGTCAGGACAATGTCGCGCACATTCTGTCGCTGAAAGTCATTCAGGCCCAGGGCCAGACTGCCTGCGTCCACGGCAAGCACATCATCCAAAACATAGGAAGTCAGACGCTGCTCTGGAAGGATGCGCCCGTCAACGCCAAAGGAGCTGGGAAGAAGCTGAATTCGCACCGGCAGCAGACTAGCCAAAATTGCTCAAAACCACGAGCCCTCAATGGTCTTTTTGTTCTCCTTCAGTGCACGGGGGTGCAAAGGCCATTGCCATTGAGGTGCCCAAAGGTGGACAAGTTATATTGAATGAAGGCATTTAAATTCGAAAGGCCTCCCCCCTTGCCGTGGGCTTCATAGCGCAATTGAGGCCCCGTTTTGTCTTGCGCGCCTTCACAGGAGCGAAAGGGGACAACATTCTTCTGTGCATCCACGACGCCCAAATAATTCACATTCGCCAAAGTTTCATTGCTCACAAGCGGCGTAGCGTCTTTGGGAATGGAAGCCGCCCACGCGTCCAGCCGGAGGCTGGCATCCTCCTCCAGGGCCTCCCAAAACAAATGGTCGAAATGCAAGGAGACAACAACATCCACAGCGGCATTGTCTTTCGTTTGAATGCCCCGGTGAAATTCAAGGTGGGGGTTTTCACAATTCCTATAGTGGACAGGCATGGCAAAGCCGAGCTCGAAGCGAAACTTTTTTGGCAATTGCTCGAAGTCATAACTTGCGGATGCCCGACACACCTCGCCCTTGTGTTCTGCCGTTCCGCTGACGAATACGCTCCAGCCTTTCTCTTGCATGCGCTCATAGGTTTTCTTGGCAGCTTCCGTGAAACCCAGTTGAGTGGCCTGTGCTGTCGCGGGCACCAGGCTGTAGCCAAAAGCGTAGCGGGTTTGTGCGTCAAAGGCCGGGGCTTTGTTTTTCTTGTTCTGCTTTAACAAAACGCCCAGGGCATGCTCGTGCCCGTGCGGGCCGAAGCCGCCCTCGCTTTTGAGTTCAACGGCAAATGCACCTTCCAATTCGGCCACCACAGGGCCTGTCATGGACGGGTCGCCGGAAGACATGTCGGGGTTTTCTGACAACTGCACCTTGGCAAGGGTGACAAGGGCGCTCTCAAAAGTCAGCGTCCAGCCATCTGCAAAATAAATGGACTCGTCACCGTGCTCAAAAGGAATGCCTTCTGCAATTATCTCCTCCCCGGAAACCAGCACGCGAAAACTTTTGGGAGGAGGGTTGTGCAAATCTCCTGTCGTCTCTTTGTCGGGGCATGCCCAAAGGCCCAAGGGCAGGCAGGCCAGAAGGGTTTTCAGGCTTCGCTTCATTTGGCTTCCTCTCGTGACACTGCTTCTCATTGTGCTGCCTCTCGTGTTTTTGTTGCTGCATTCAAACGCTCTTCAAATGAAAAGTGGTAAGGGCCTCTATGGGCGCGCAGCCCTGAATAGAGGGCGTTGTCCGCTTGGCCGGCGGAGCGGTCTTCGAAGCGGTAGACGGGCGCGCCCTCTTCGGAGAGTGTGGAAAAATCCACCCTGTCAAACCAGGCTGAAGGCACCACCTTCACAATGAGCAGGCCCTGGTTTTTGAGTTCAAGCTCCACCGGAATGGGCGTCACAATGCGCTGCCTGCAGAGGGGGTTTGAGCCTGGAAGGGCCGGGTTGCTGGGCGGCTCCACTCGGTTTTGTCCAATCGTCAACTGCGCCTCAAAAGGCCAACGCCGGCCCTCTTTTTGCGCTTCCCCTTTCACTTCCAAAATGACGGTGGTGTCATTGGCCGCGTCAATGTTTCCGGAAGAAAGCCAAATTTCCCCCGCGCGGGAAGGCTCCGTGGTGCCTCTTCCTTTCACCGGGAAAACTTGTCTTTCTTCTTTCAGCGCATCCACCTTCAGGCCGCCGCGGACTTCTGCGGAATAAATTCCCGGAAGGACGCATGAAGTCTCCCAGGTATAATTCCCCGGTGCGCTTTGGTTGAGGTAGAGCGCGCCTATAAAAATATGCGCCTTCTCCAAATGCACCTCATAGCCCAAAGGAGACATAAAATGTTTGGAAGCTTCGTCGCCAACGGCTGCCGCTTCAAACTCAATGAGGGCCTCACCTGTGCTTGAAACACAGCTTCCCAAAAGACATGTCGCTGCCCACAGCAAAGCCAGGTTTCTCAACTGTCACCTCCGAGGTTGATGGACAAAGAAACCCAGAATGCCAAGGGGGGGGCGGCGACAAAGTGCCTTATGGGTACCAGGGGGGGGGGCGAAAGGCTCGTCGACTGGAAGTTGGAGACATAGTTAAACTCCGCAAGGCGGTAGCGGCGGTTCAGCAGGTTGGTTACAGCAAAGCCCAAAGTGAAATGGCGCCACTGCCATTCGGTGTTGGCGTCCACCACAAAGAGGGCGTCGCTGCGCTGTCCATAGGGCAAAGGACGGCGGCCAACCCAGTTGACGCCCAGGCCAAAGCGCGCCATGAGTTTTCTTCCCCCCACCTCCCAGGGGGAAGCGCCGAACAAAGCACCGTCAAGCCTTCCGACAAAGTCAGGGACATAGGGCACCAGCAGGCCGGTGTCGTCGAAGGTGGATTGTACCCAAGTTGCATGCGCGGACACGTCAAAAAAACGCCCCTGAAGCCGCCCGGAAAGCAAGGTACCCAGGCGCGTCGTGCTGCCTCCCAAAATGTTGCGGCCGGCTTGCTCGCTGAAAATAAAGTCTTTGTCGACACGCGTTCCAAATAAAACAGCGCGCGCATCCAAAGTCGCAAACGTCCAGGCGTGCTTATAAAGCGTGCCGGCTTCCCAGGCACTCAGCGTCGCAAACGGCGTCTTCAAGTCCTGCCCTATGTATTCCGGGTCCATGGAGCGAAACCCCCGCCCATAGGAGGCGGTGAGGTGAAAGCCCTCCCAGGGCCCCAGCAGCGCACTGGCCTTGGGGACAAAAATGCTTCCTGCGGTGCTGAGTTTTTGAAAGCGCTCCCGGTAGACGCCGAAGTCGCGCTGGTTCAAACAACTCTCATCCAGGGGAGGGTTGGAAGAAGAGGGGCGGCGCACTTCTTTGACGAAGCAGTGGTTTGTTACTGAATAGCTGAGCAGCTCCCAGCGCATGCTTCCGCGCACGCTAAGGAGGTGCCAGGGTTTGAATTCCGCGTCCGCATAAAGCCCCAGGTTGCCCAGGACAGAGTCCAAGTCCTTGTCCAGAAGGTAGGGAATTTCTGTGCCGGCAAACAGCCTCGCCTGTTGTCCGGACACCACATCCACGCGCGCCACATAGCCCAACTCCCATTCCAGGGGCAGTGTCCACAACTCGGTTTTCTTTCTCCCATAGCCGCCTGCCCCCGCCATGAAAGACTGGGAGGTTTTGTCCAGCATGTCGCCGCGCTGGCCATGGAGCGGTTGCTGGGGAAGCTGCGTGTCAAAAACAAAGCCTGTAAAATTTTCTCGAAGGCGCATGTGCCTGAAGCCAAAAAACACACGCTGCTCATGGCGAAAGGCCTGCTCTCTCCCGGCAAGGCTTGCCAAAAAACCCACCTGGCCAGAGTCTCCACCCTGGCCCACGTCATAGCTGTCAAAAAAACCTTTTCTTCCTGCTTCTACGTCGTCTTCGCGCAGCACGCCGGCAGAGTGAAAGTTTCCGAAATGGGCAAAAGAAAAAAGACGCAGCGACAAGGTTTCTGCCACAGGCAACCAAAGCTGCGCCATGGCTGTTCCGCTGCGAGCGTCTCTGTTTTGGCCAAAGCCCGCGGTTTGAAAAATTTGGGCGCCCACAAAGCTTTGCCCCTCTCCCGAGGCGGGCCGCCATGTCGCCAGCAGGCGCCGGGAGCCATGGGAGCCTAAGCTTCCTTTGAATGTCATCCCCTTTTGCAAAAGCCCCAGGCGGTATTCCGCGCTGCCTGCAACCGCGAAGTTGCCTTGCCTTGAGTCAAAGGGGCCCTCCAGCACGCGGATGGATTCCACCAACTCGGGGATGATGAAGTGCAAGTCAGCATAGCCGTTGCCGTGAATGTTGCCGACTTGGTTGGCGGGAAACCCCCCCACCCACAACTCTATGTCCTGCCCCTCCCGCGCATCAAAACCCCGCAGGAAAATGCTGTCTGCATGCAAGGCCCCGCCTTCGTTTGTCAGCAAAATTCCCGGTGCAAGCGTCAGCAACTGTGCGGCAGAGCTTCTTGGAACCAAAGCCAGTGAGCCCACCTCCACCTGAAAATCCCCCGCCCCCCGGCTTTTGGGGACACTCTGCCCGCTGACGACAGAGGACAGCACAGGCGCCTCCTCCTCGAAGTCCTCTTCATATTCCCCGGGCAAAGCTTCCTGGGCAACAGGCACAGGCTCCGCCGCCTCCTCCGGTTTTTCAAAGCCCCCTTCGTCTGCACCCTGGGCTGTTGCGCTTTGGCTTGTCGAATTTTCCGCGGCCGTCTTCTGCGCTGCTTCGCGAGCGTTTTCCGGCGCTGCCTGCACGTCAGCCAAGGCCGGCTGCGCATTCGCCAAAGCCTCGCCCTGTGTGTCCGCAAGCACACTTTCCGGAAACAAAAAAAAGGCGAAAAAAAGCCCAAGCCACGTCATGCCGTTGTCCAATGCCTCGCGTATAGCCAGCCCCTGTCCGCCAATCAACAGTTATTGCAACTGGGTTGCGAAAAGCCGGCACACATTTTCCCCTTGTTTTTTCTGCGACGCGTCTTGTCCGAATGTGTGTCGTCTTAGGGCATTTTGGCCGGGGCCCGCTGCGGCGTAGGCCTGGGGGGCGGGGGCGGTGCATTCGGGCAGGACTCCAAAGCCTTGGTGGAGGATTTGGAGGGCAGGGGGAGTTTGGAGAGGGTTTTCAGCTTGGCGAAGGGGATGAAAATTTCAATGGGGCCGACGGCGTAGGCGGCAACCTCGTAGGGGTTATAATACAGCAAGAGGCCGCACTCGCTGAAGGCAAACTGCTCACTCAAACGAAAGCGCCCTTTGTCAAACCAATAGCCATGCTCTTCAAAGTCATCCTCGGGTTTGAGTTTTCGCGCCTGGCGAAATTCGTCTTCGGCCAAGGCCATAAAAGGCTCCATCTCCGGCCAGAGGGCCGCCAGCGTCAGGGGCGTTTTGCTTTCTTTTTCCCAGGTGACAAACTGTTTTTTGCGGTTTTCATGAGCGCCGCCCTCGAAAGCGACAAACTCAAAACTCAGCGAGAGGTAGCGCTCATCCTCGAAAAAATGTTTGACAGTCAGCGTCCTTTCCCACGGCGTCTGGGCGACGTCCTTGTCGGTTTCGCAGTCTTGTTTTTCGTGCCGCAGCAACTCTTCCTGGGCCCAGACTTCCGGCGACGAGGCGGTGCTGGTTTCGGCCTCCAGCCCCCAGCGCAACCAGCTGTGCAGTTGCGCCTCCACCACGGGTTTGAGCGCAGCGGGGGCCTCCACCACATTCAGCGTATGGACTTGAATGCGGTAGACGCGGTTACAATGTTTGCTGGTTTTTTGAATGGCCACCTGTGCAAATTTGGTTTTGGAAACCTTGGGAGCTTTGGGCTGCCCCCATGCCGCGGGGGCAAAGCCCCCCCCCAGGAGGAGGCCCAGGACACAGGAGAGGGGGAGACAAAAGGAGGCAATGAAGGAGGAGAGGCGCATGTCAGACTCAACAAGCGTTCTACGTGGCCTATGGGCTTTATGGCCAGCACTATTCTGCTGGCATATAAAAGGGGGGGAAGGGGGGGCACCGCCCCCCCCTCGGACCCCCTTTCTTTTTGTCGACTTCGTCGAAGGTTTTTTTCGCTTTTCTCCCCTCGCCCGCGAAGCGGGAGAGGGGCTGGGGGAGAGGGTGTTTCTTGTCGCCTTCGGCGAAGTTTTTTTGTGCCCTAGCGGGCGCCCCATGCCTCCGGCGGGGAACTTTTTGCTCGCACAAAAAGTTCCACAAAAATGCTCCCTCCGGTGGCCCTTGCAGGGGGCTTAGG
>Ga0209737_10000382_pt1 | contig 38171 bp, 43 predicted proteins | sample TergutCu122P3_FD_187284 | JGI IMG/M metagenome (GOLD analysis project Ga0209737, IMG submission 187284) | Cubitermes ugandensis P3 segment gut microbial communities from Kakamega Forest, Kenya - Cu122 P3 (SPAdes) (version 2) | ecosystem: Host-associated > Arthropoda: Insects > Digestive system...
TTAATCATTAACCATTGAAAGTTACCAGTCGTAGCGTTGCTGTTTCATTGAGCCGAATTTAATGGGAGTAACGTCATCGCCTTTATTGTCTTGAATTACCGGCAGAGTAGGTGATATTAAGCCACGCGCCACCTTGTCCAACCATTCTACGGCTCGGTCGTACCGGTCTTTTACTCTTTCGTGCAATATATCGGGGTTGGAAAGGCGTATAATTTGCCACAACGCCACATCTTTGGTTATTTCCAAAACAAGCGGGTTTCTATCGGCCCCCTCGGCGGTAAATGTTTTTTCCGTATCGTAGCGGCTACGCAGATAAGATGCTACTTCTTCAACGGCTGCCTGTATTGCCATTTCCGCTATGGTGGTGTCATCTTCTACTATCTCGCTGAGTTGATAGTCGTACATGACCGTTTTAAGTTCATCAATATTTAAAAACATTTTTCAATAATGATTAATGGTTAATGATTAGTGGTTAATAGGTTTTGTAGATGGCGCGTTTCTCAAGAGTTTCAATGTTACATTTCCATTGTTTGCGCTTAATTTCATTTTTGAGGATATGGCGATATTTTACTATTGGCTTCCCGCCAATTATTAAAACCAATGCTTTATAGTGTGTGGTTTTAGCGTATCTGTCTGCTTTTTTGCAGGCGCGTTTCACACGCCAATCATAAATCCATGCTTTAATAAATTTAATCATATTACCATTCGTTTGATGGTCTTGGGCGTGCGCCGATGACCGGTTTATAAATTTCCAATCTTTTGCTTTTTTGCAGTATGTAGATGGCTCCCTCGTCTGCATCGGGCGCATCGTCGTGGGTACGTGTTCCTTTTTCAAAGGAGAGGGTTTGCTCTAATGCCGCCATCATATCGGGGTCGTTTTGTTTGTCTATGTTGTAGAAAACAAAGCCGCGTTCCCAAAGCGGACTTATGGCTTCAATACGCTGAAACTTGTCCGGCTTTTTGCGGTGGTCTGCCCGGATAGGCAACTGGTATCCGCGTTGGTTTCCCTCGCTGGTAAACTCGTCAAGTATGATATCTTGCAGGAAATTTGCCTCTATGTAGTAGTCGCAGATAACACCGGTAAATTTTTCGTGCAAATCGTAAAACCAGCGCACCATTTCGGTAACGGAGCATTGGCGGCAGAAGGCATCAAGGTTGTGCAGTTCCGTTCCGGTTTGTCCCCACACCTTTATTGCCTTGTAGTCGTTTTTAGTGCTGCCTTTAAAACTTGGGTCGCAGTATGCTATTATTCTGTCGTACTTTGTTAGCAGTAACATTTTTTTCCACCTTATCCAGTCATTGCGAAAAACGGCTCCTTCGGTGATGGGGTTGTTCATCATCTCTTTTTGAAACGAGCGGTAGCCCATCATGCGCTCCATATCTTTGAGTTCCTCCGCGCTCCACTTTTCTTTCCATGCGGGCACGCCGTTTCTGTCGAACGCGTTTACCTGACTTACCTGTACGGCTTTAATGGCTGCAATCTTAGCCAATACGCTGTTTTTTGATATAAGGTTACCCACCATGATAAACCGACCCCGACCGCCGTCGAGTGCGCCAAAGAGCGCTTCCTTTACCCAGTTAGAAAGTTTTGTAACACGAGCCTCGTTTTCGCAAAGTTCGTCGTCGTCGAGGTCGTCTATCACGATGTAGTCGGGGCGGTTTGAGCGGTATCGCAATCCGCGCGGGGATTGACCGCGACCTCGTGCAAAGAACGCCACATCATCCTTTGTGATAAATTCGCCATCTTGCCAGCTTCCGAAATTGTACTGCTGCCCAAAATCGGCAATATACCTTTGGTTAAATTGAAGTTCCGCCTGCACGTCAGAAAGTAGCGTGTTGGCGTTTGTTTCGCTTTTCCCCACCAATACCATTACACGGAGTTGCTTCAGGGCTTTTAACCACATGGGGATAAAAATATCGAAGTGTGTACTTTTGGCGTGTCCGCGTGCCCATTTAAAAACGCCTTTCAGGTTTTTGTTCTTCAACACTACATTTGCCGCGTCTATATGAAATTTTGCGCAGGGTGTAATTTTATCGGTGTCTTTGTTGGTAACGTAGTGTGGAAAATAATAGAGTACAAAGTCGTTGTAATTATTCAGCAGGCGGCTTATCCGCGCTTTTTTTGCTGCGGGTGTTTCGTTGGGCAATACCGTTGTTTGGTTTTGTACGGTTTCGCACCACTGTTTCCACTCATCATAATTGCGCGGTTTCTTTTCCATAATTAGCCTCCCACTTTTTTAGAGATTAATTCCGAAATATAAAGGTCTTGGTACTTGTTTACCGCCTTCAAAAGTTCGGGTGTTATTTCATCATCGAAGGTTGCCCGGTATTGCAGCCACCGAGCAAAAGCCATAAACACCTCAATGGCGTCAACCACCGAGGACTTTTTATCTAATTTTTCAATGGTGGTAGAAAGTTTGGAAAGTTTATCGCCCAGCCCGGCAATTAAATTTGGGTCTTCCGATTCGTTAACCTGTTCAATGAGCGTGTTAATGGTCATCAGCAACTTGTTTACCAGTTCCGGGCGTGTAATGTTTTGCGCTGCCCTTTTTTTTGCCCAGTCGCCTGCCTCTGCCCACTTGCCGAGTGTTTGTGCTGAAACACCCACTTTTTCGGCGATATTCTTTTGAGAATCGCCGTTCATGTAGTACATCCGAGCGAGTTCTCGCTTTTGATTCAATTCCTGTTTTGTCATACCGTTTCGATAAATTTTCGGCAAATGTAAGCGTAAAACATGCTTACTTTTGTAGAATTGTTAAAGGGTTTAATAAAGTTATTAAAGGGTTTAATAAAATATTTGAAGCAGTATATATCAAGATTACTTTCGCCGAAAAATCAATAAAAAATGGCAAAGGAGAGTCCCAGAAAAACATTTGTATTAAGCGACGAGAGCGTGAACTCTTACGGTTTTCGTGTATTGACTTGTGGAATTGACTTGACAAGTTTTAAAAACAATCCGATTATGCTTTATTGCCACATACGGGCGTGGAAAGATACTAACGATATAATTCTACCCATTGGGCGATGGGAAAATTTGCGCGTGGAAGATGGAAAATTGTTAGGCGACACCTGTTTTGATATGGACGACCCCTTTGCTGTAAAAATTGCAAATAAGGTAGAGAAGGGGTTTATTAAAGCCTGTTCCATTGGCATTAATATTTTGGAGCGTAGCGAGGCAAGTGAGCATATTGTCATCGGGCAAACAAGACCGACAGTAACGCGCTGCAAATTAAATGAAGTATCGATTGCGGATATTCCCTCAAATACCAACGCTATTTCGCTGTACGACAACAACGGAAATATGATTGAACTAACCGCCGAAAGTGTGGACAGCACAATTGGCATAATTAATAACCAAAATCAAAACCAAAAAGAGATGAAATTAATTGCATTAAAACTGGGCTTGAGCGAAAACGCTACCGAAGCCGAAATTTTGGCAAAAGTGACTGAACTTTTAGGGCTGCAAGCGAATTTGACTGCAAAGGACAATGAGATTGCCGCTTTGAAAGCCGCTGCATTAGAAGCCGACCAAAAAACTATTGAAAAGTTAGTGAACGATGCCATTGTGGCAGGAAAACTAACCGCAGACCAAAAAACACATTTTCTTAGCATTGGCGAAAAAATGGGTATTGAGTCGTTGCAAACCACGCTTACCTCTATGAACGGCGTTGTGAAGCCTACTACGGTACTCTCCGGCGGGAGCGCAGGCGCATCTGTAAGCCCCGACAAAAAGTGGACAGACTATTCTGCTAAGGAACTGGAAACTTTGCGCAGCGATGACAAAGAAACCTACGTAACTCTTTTTGAGAAAGAGTACGGATTTAAACCGGATATTAACTAATTTAAAAATTTAAAGAGATGAAAAAACTGATGTTTATTTTCGCAATTTTAATAAATTGCTTTATGGGGGCGGTTCTTGCTTCCACAATTGAGGTGGCGCCACTGTACGGCGCAATCGGGCTGAACGTTATCGCTTTGGCTTCCGGTAACTGTATTCCTGCTGGTGCGCTTGGCGCCGGTGTTTATACGGAAGTTTGGACGGGCGAAATGATAAAAGCATTTAGGAACGCAGCCGAATCAATAGGGTGGTATGCTAAAATCAGAGCATACGATGACAAGGTGGATAACGAGGTAATACACTTTGTATTGATAGGTGGCGACCCAAATGTATTAATTAACAACACCACATATCCTATCCCTGTCGTTTCATTAGCTGACGCAGACAAGCCCGTATCGCTTGACAAATATCAGTCTGAGGCAACGCCTGTAACGGATGATGAACTGCATGCCATTTCTTATGATAAAATGGGAAGTGTTATTGAAAGACACCGCGAGAAGATAGATGAAACAAAATACTCCAGGGCACTTCACGCGCTGGCTCCGGATACCAATTCGGGAGCAACGCCTGTTGTATTAACAAGCGGGGACAATGACGGCACCGGCAGAGCGGTGATAACGAGAAAAGATATTCTTGTCTTAAAGAGGGCATTTGACAAACTCAAGGTTCCCGTAACCGGGCGTATATTGGTGTTGTGCCCTGACCATGTAAACGACTTGTTGGAAAATGACCAAAAGTTTGTAGCGCAGTATTATAACTATACGAGCGGTAAAATATCCAATCTGTATGGTTTTGAGGTTTACGAATATGTAGATTGCCCCTACTATACGGCAAGTACAAAAATCAAAAAAATATGGGGCGCCGTTCCGGCCACAGGAGATTATCAGGCATCAGTTGCGTTCTACGCGCCAAGAGCAATGAGGGCAAATGGGACAACAAAGATGTATTACAGTGAAGCATCTACCGACCCAACAATGCAACAAAGTTTGGTAAACTTCCGCACCTACTCTATCTGTTTGCCACTTAAAAAAGAGGCAATCGGAGCGATTGTGTCGAAAGCAGCTGCTTAGTTAATTACGAATTACTAATTAAAAATTACGAGATATGGCAAAGCAAACATTAACACCGGAAGAAAAGGCGGCACAAGCGGCCGCCAAAGCTGAACAGGCAGCAAAAAAAGCTGCCGAACAGGCAGCAAAAGAAGCGAAGATAAAAGCGGAAGCGGAGGCTAAAGCCAAAGCCAAAGCAGAACAAGAGGCAAAAGAAAAGGCCGAAGCCGAGTCAGTTGCTCAAAGCAATACGGAACCAAAAACCGATAAAACTACCAACGACAACGCCGGTGGCACCGGCAGCGGCGACACAAACCCAACGGAAAAGAAACCCGATGAAAAACCCGACGAAAAGAAAGATGGAGAAGGGCAGCAAAAGGAGAATAAGGATGAACTTTCCGGTATGAACGAAAAACTAAAAAATGCCTTTGAGGAGTTTCCCACTACCGACAGGCTATACCATGATGGCAAAAATCTGTTTTTTTCACAGGTAAAGCCAAAAATGACGGTTGTAAAAAGGTCGGACTTTTTCAAAGAAGCTATTAACGATTAAATCAAAAAACTATGGCACTAAATAACATAACCATACTTCGCCAAAATGGGGGCGTGCCGGCCACGCTCCCCGGTGAAGACCACTACAGCGGGCTATTAGTATTTTTGGCTCCTGCCGATATGCCGACAGCCGCTGCCGGCGTTACAGGGTTTGGTGAGACTAACCGCATTATTCAAATCTCTACGATTGAATATGCGGAGAGTTTGGGCATTAAACCCGATTCTGAAAAATGGATTTTAAAAGCGTTGCACTATCATTTAAGCGAGGCTTTTAGAATCAATCCTGCCGTTATGCTTTGGGTGGGTCTGTTTGATAAGCCAACGGGCAACTATGATTTTGCTGAAATAAAAACGATGCAAAACTTTGCTGAAGGTAAAATTCGACAAATGGTAATATATGCTCCGGAAAATCTTTTGACGGCAGGCGGACTTACCGCCATACAGGGCGTTGCTACTAATTTAGAGGCAAACGACATGCCGCTTTCCGTTGGATACGTTCCTAAAATAGGGGCGCTTACATCGCTGCCATCACTTGCAGCAATCGGACTGAAAAATGTTTCTGTTGTAATAGGCCAAGCGGGAACAGGAGTTGCGAAGGAACTGTTTGATACAGGCGAGGGAAAATGTGTTGGACTTGCCGGAAACATTTTGGGTATGATTTCAAAAATGGCGGTACACGAATCTATTGCTTGGGTGGCGAGGTGCCCCTCCGGAGTAGATACTCCTGCCTTTAGCGACGGAACTTTGGTAAAAAACATTGATATTGGCGTGGTAAATACGCTCAACGACAAGCGTTATATTTTCCTTCGTACCTTTGGCGGGTTACAGGGTTCGTTTTACAACGACTCGCACACAATGGATGAACTCACGAGCGACTATAACGCTATTGAGCGTGTGCGCACAATGGACAAGGCTTGTCGCGGTATAAGAACGTATTTACTGCCGCATCTGAGTTCGCCGCTTTATGTTGACCCACAAAGCGGAAAATTGGCACAGGGCACCGTTGCCTTTTTGACTTCGGTTGCCAACCGCCAGCTGGAGGCAATGGAAAAGGCGGGCGAACTGTCCGGCTACGTGGTTGAAATAGACCCCGACCAAAATGTACTCGCATCTTCGGAAGTTGAATTTGTAATCAAAAAAGTTCCGGTAGGCGTAATGCGTAAAATTAAAATTAAAATAGGTTTCACTACTAAATTAGGATAATATGAACGGGTTAAGACACATTCCATTGATTAACGGCGTAAAGCCGTCGTGGGCAACCATGCAGGTATTAATTGAGGGCGTTATCATTACCGGAATTACGGCGATTAATTACGAGGATAAACAGGATATTCAAAATATTTACGGTGCGGGGCAAAACCCGGTAGGTCGTGGATACGGGCGTATTGAATATACCGCAGATATTACGATTCAACGCGATGAGATTGAAAGCATACGCAAGTCCTCTCCCACAGGAAGATTGCAAGATATTGCGCCTTTCGACATCGTAGTGGCGTTCCTTCCCATTGGCGGCGCTAAAATTGCGAATCACATCATTAAAAATTGTCAGTTTTTAGACGATGGCGTAGAGGCAAAAGAGGGCGACACCAAAAACGAAAAGCAGCTTAACCTTTTACCATCACACATTATTAAAACTTAGAATTATGAAAAACAAAACAGGCAAAGTGGCCAATCTAATTTCTGATAAGCAGCCCAAAGTAAAACTAAGCGGGCAGGTATCTGATGAGCAAATTGCAATGTGGAGGAATGAATACCGCGATGTGTTTAAGGTAATAGCAACCGACAAGGTGTGCTACCTCAAACGCCCAAGCCGCTTGACGTTAAAGGCGGTGGATGCCATTGAAGACGGCGACCATTCTAATGAGGTACTTTTGGAAAACTGCTGGCTTGGTGGCGACCCAGAAATTAAAACTAAGGATATCTACTTCCTTGAGGTTGTTCCGGCACTGGCTGAGATAGTTGATTTTGGGAGGGCCGAAATAAAAAAGTTGTAAAAGATGCTGTTGAGAATGAAGATTTTGACTTTATCACCTACCACGATACGCTATTAGAGTACTATCTTCCCAATCTTGACACATCGAAACTTAGCGACACGCAGTGGGCAAGTAAAATAGCAGCATTGGCCAAAGTAAGAATCAACGAGAGCAAAGGAACTCTTTAATAAACATCCTCACCGCACCGGCAAAGAGCCAAAGACAAAAAAGCGCAAAGGCAATAGAAAGTGAAATAAATATGGTTTCAACGGGGTAAGTCCAAATCAGATAAATGTATCCTCCGAAGAGGCATCCAAACACTGCAAGAAGAATTACCATTAAAACAACCTTTGTTTTCATCACTTAAAATTTTTGCGAAAATATAAAAAAACCTGTATGTCAAACAACACCGTAGTACTTCTTAAAATAAAACCGGTTTGGGACTCAAGCAACACCTTTGAGAAGGTGGACAGGTTGGTTAACGGCACAAAAAAAAAGGTGGATGACCTAAACAACTCTTACCGCACAAAAGGTAAAACCATTGGGCAGCTAAGAGAGAAAGTTGTGTCGTTGCAAAAGGCGTATGAGAATACCGACAGGGCAGACCACCGCAAAAAGTACAATCTACTCATTGGCGAAACCAAAAAGAAGATTGACGAACTTGAAAACTCTGCGAGGGCTTGTGGTGAAAGAACGCAATCTATTTTTAAGTCTATGGTTGGCGCAAACCTTTTCGTAAAGGGGTTGAGTATGGCAAAAAGTGTGCTTACGGGTTTTGCCAAAGACAGCATGGATACCTACCAGAAGCACAACGTAGCAAGAACGCAGTTGGACCAGGTAATGAGAAACACAATGGGTGGGGGAAAATGGGACACCGATGATATTGTTGCGGTTACAAAGGAACAACAAAAGTTGGGAGTTGTAAGTAGCAACGTTCAGTTATCGGGCGCTAAAGAGTTGGCAACCTATATCAGGAAAAAAGAGAGCCTTGAAAAACTGATTCCTACGATGAACAATATGCTGGCGCACCAGTATGGGCTGAACGCAAGTCAGGAAAACGCGTATAATATCGCTCAAATGATGGGTAAGGTTTTGGAGGGGCAAACCGGCGCGCTGGCACGAAACGGGTACTGGTTTACGGAGGCACAGGAAAAAGTTCTAAAATACGGAAACGAGAGCGAGCGCGTGGCAACGCTCATGGAAGTTATTGAGCAAAGCGTTAAAGGCGTAAATGAGGCGTTGGCGGCAACACCGGAGGGGAAGGCTAAGCAGTTGGCCATGGAATACGATGAGTTGAAAGTACGCGCAGGCGAAACCCTTACCAAACTGAAAGCACAAACCATGTCGTATGTGTATGAAAACAGAAAAGGATTTATTGTAACTGCAAAGGTAGTGGGAACTGCCACCACGGCACTGGTTACTTACAAGGCCGTGAGCACCTCTCTTAACGCACTATCCAAGGTAAGTATTTCAACCAATACACTGAAAGCCCTGTCGTGGAAGTCAATTACGGCACAGATAAGCGCGGCAACAAAGGCAAAACTTACCTATAAAACAGTAACAAAAGCGCTGGCGGGACCGGTGGGGTTATTAACCGCCGCCGTTGCCGCCGGAGCGTCGGCATGGCTGCTGTTTCGCAGAAGAAACAAAGAGGCTGAGGATGGAATGAAAAGTGCACGTGAGGCGTATTCCTCTTTTTACGCGCAGGAAAGGACGCAGCTTGACGCTATTTTTGCCAAGCTAAGACAAACTAATCCAAAATCGGCAGAGCGGAAGCGATTAGTTAAAGAGCTTGCGGAATTATATCCGGAACTTAATAAACAAACGCTGGATGAAATTACCAATACAAACAAACTTGCCGCGGCATACGATGCGGCAAGTGCATCCATACGTAAAAAAGCGTTAACAAAGGCATACGAAGGCGCAACGCAAAGTGCATACGAAAAAGGAACTGCCGGCGAAGGGCTGTTACGTGGAGCGGTTGGCTACGAACTCTCGGATGAGCAAGTGTTGAAAATAGCACAGCAGTATTTGGACGCTTATAAAAAGGGTGGGCGGAAGGGGTCGCAAGGTGTAGTTGAATTTTCAAAGGAAAACAAGAAGGTAATAGAAACGTTTATTACTTCAAGAAAAGAGGCGGAACATTATTCAAAACTCGCTGCAAGTGCAAGAGGCGATGATCAAACCACTGTCATCAATAACACCAACACCAACAACTATACCTCTACCGCTTCCGATGCTATTACCGGTGGTGGCAGGCAGGTAAAAAACTTCTATATAAACATAGACAGTTTAATTAAGGAAAATACAAATATGTTTCAAAGCAGCAAGGATGACCCGCAGTCGGCACAGGACTTTATGAGCGAAATGTCAGAGGCGCTGCAAAGAGTGGTTAATGATGCAAACTATGCGGCAGCGGGTTGATGAACAATGATAAATGGTTGATGATTAATGATTAATAAGTAAAGAATATGGCGGGAATATACATACTTAATGGGCACAATGAAACGATGCGACTCGGCGGCACAGAGGCATCGTGGTTGGCGGCGCAATCTCTTAACGTGCTAAATGCAGCGCGGCAGGCAGGAGAAACGGCAGCATCGTGGGCAGTGCGCCAAAAGTTGTACAAAATGATGCTGCGCCCGGCCTACGTTCCCTTAAATCCTGCCACCGGTATGCTCAAACAAAAGCATCCGGACAGCAATTACAGCGATATGCGGTTTTTGCAGGACGATATCCCTGTTAATAACCTGATACTAAAAAGCAAAAACAATGAATTTATTGAGTTTGTAAACGCAAAAATAAAAGTTACCAAACAAAATACCATAGTTGAAACGGTACTTGTAAATCGCATCGGAACTATTAAGGAGTATATTAACGCCAAAGATTATGTGGTTGATGTTTCCGGCGATATTATGGTAAGCGAAAACCGCTACCCTACATTTCAAATTGCGAGTGTAAGCAGGTTTTTAAGCGAACCGGAGGCGTTTGATGTAGTAAATACATATTTAGACACATTTGGTATTTCAAAGATGGTTTTTGAAAAAGGGGACTTCGACCAACAAAAGCAAACACACTTTAATGTACTGCCTTTTAAATTTATTTTTAAGAGCGATAATGATTCGGAAAACGCCTACGGACTTATAATAGATAACTAATAATCAACAAATTTTATGGTAAAATCTTCGCTATATTCAACAAATTGTACGGTAAAGTCCGCACCACTTTCGACAAATTTCCACTCGCCACATCTGTCGGCAGGGTATGCGTGTTCATCCGGGCGAACTTTTACCCGTAGGTCTTCACCATCTTTTACAATACGAACACGAAAGTCCGGAACCGTGTGCGCATCAACCACCCGAACACGTCCGTACAGTTTTTTGCCCTTATACGTACAATCGGTAATCTTATCGGTAGTGGCGCAAATAAAAAGGAGTGCAACAAATATTAATCCTAATTTTTTCATACCATGTTAGTATTGGATTGTTTGATTGAAATTCAGGGCAAAAGTAACAAAATAAAGTTTACTTACGTGAACTCTATTGAAGTAAACACATCAATCCGTAATTTAACCGATACGGCAAAGGTTGTGTTTCCACGCAAAACGAACATGAAGGGGAAAAAACTGAACAAATTTATAAAACGCGGCGATGAAATTTCCATATATGCAGGGTATAAGGATATTGATTGGCAAAATATTTTTAACGGCTACATTACAGGCGTATCGAGCGAAACACCCATTAGGATTGAAGCCGAAAATGAAATGTGGAAGTTAAAGCAAATCAGGGTTAATCCTTCTCGTTACGATAAGTTTAAACTCAAAGAGTTTTTAAGCGAGTACGCGCCCGATGTGGAGTTGTTGATGCCGGAAGATATTGAGTTTGGTGAGGTGATCATTCAGGAGGAAACAACGGTTGCCAAAGTGCTGGATTATTTAAAACAGAATTATCCTTTCAACGCTTTTTTTGACGGCAAAAAAATGGTAGCGGTTATGCTTACCTCACAATTACCCTTAAACAGGGTTGTAAAATTTAAAAAGGGATTAAATATTATTTCAGACACATTGAAATATACCCTTGCGGAGGATGTAAATATTCAGATTGTGGCAAAAAGCATTTTGCCGGATAATAGTAAATTAGAGTCGAAAAAAGGCGATAAAAATGGCGAGGTGCGTACATTTTACGCCCCACAATACAAAACACAAAAGGAACTTGACAACTATGCACAGGAAATGCTGAGTACTTACAAAGTAGATAAAATGAGCGGAAATTTTACCGCATTTGGGATACCGTTTGTAAAGAAGGGTGATAAGGTTTTTTTATTTGATGATGACAACAAGGAGAGAAACGAAAAAAAGTTTATAGCCGATGCCGTAAAATATGGATTTTCGGAAAAAGGATATAGGCAAACAGTAACGTTGGGTGATGAAATAAAATAACGTACAAATATGAGTAACGAAAGAAAAATTGCGGAAAACATAAGAAAATTAATCGAGGCGGTTGGCTTTGATTCGATACTTTGCACGGTAGTGAGCGTGGATGACGATGTTACATGTAGCGTAAAAAGTGTGGAATCGGGCGTGTTGTATAAAAACATTAAACTTAACGCAAATATTAAAAGCGATAAAGGGATTTACGTGTTTCCGAAAAAAAACAGTTACGTATTAGCAACATTGACGGACGGTGTGCAGGGTTTTGTTTCGATGTACTCGGAAATCGAAAAAGTGAAGATAAAAATTGATGATACGGTAGAGGTTGAAATTGGTGGGGATACAAAAATTGAGTGCAAGGGTAATATTGAGGTAAATGGAGGAAATAATGACGGATTGGTAATTGTTGGAAAAATGGTGGAGTGGATGCAAAAAGTATATAACGACCTGACAACACTTGAAACACAATTGAAAGGCCACTCGGTTACTGGAGACGGTGCGCCTCTTGCACTTGTTTTTAACCCCACAACACCAAGCCCTAAGATTTCAGACTTTGAAAACAAAAAAATAAAACATTAAAAAATGAAAGGCGTATTATTAGACGAAAACGGCGAAGTGATTATTGAAAACGGCACCATGAAAATTGGCGATGCCCGTGCACAAGTGGTGGAACACGTGGTTACCGCTTTTCAGGGGGAATTTAAAGAGGCTCCGCTACTGGGTGGCAATGCGGCAAAGATGTTGAACGGGTCGCTTGACCCATTTTGGCCCGCAGAAATGAAAAGGCAATTAAAAACACAGCATATTAAGGCAGATATAAGTACGGATAATGAGAATAATTATTATGTAGAATTAAAAAACAAATAGCCATGGTCACATATTATCAAGAGGCGCTAAAATACAAAGGCACACCGTACCGGTTGGGCGGAATGGACAGAGCCGGCATTGACTGTTCCGGGCTTGTCAACGTTGTCACTGGGCAAAAAACTCGTGTTTGGCATACGGGCGCAGGAACTCCGCCGCCGGGCAACTGGAGCAGGATAAATATTCGTGCATCCTCCCACGATGATTTTATCAGGAGCTTAAAACGTGGTGACTTATTGGTGTGGAAGGGACACGCCGCATTCTTTGACTCAGGAGAGAGGATTTTTCACGCCCGAAGGGTGGGAACGGTTGCCGACTTTACTAACGATTTAAAACTGTACTGGCTCAAAACGCAGGGCTACCCGGTTGTTTATAGACAAAAATAAAAATACCATGAGTACTGAATTAATTTTTATAGGAATTGTTTCGCCGGTTATCACAGCGGTCGTAGCCGGTTGGTTAGGTTGGTTTTTTGGAAGGAAACGTCAAAAGATTGACAATATAGATGCTGCCACAGACACCTTCAACAAAATCATTGAGCAACTGCGAAAGGAGATTGGCATATATCAGAGAGAAAAGGATAGCAGCGGCGAACTGATTAAACAGCAGTCGCAGCAAATAAAAGAATTGACAGGCGAAGTGCGCAGGCTCTCTGAAGAAGTAGAAGGTTTGTTGCGTTGGAAAAAGGAAAACATTGCACTAAAAAAGAAAATTGAGAAATACGAAAAGTTATTAACCACAAACAATATTGATTATTTATTATGAAAATCTTTGGAAAATTAATTGGCTATCTTATTTTAGCGGCTGCCGTAGCAGTGCTGGCGGCATTGTATCAGGGCAGCGTAAAACACAACAAATCGTTGAAGTTACAAGTACAGGAGCAATCGGTAATTATTGACAGCCTGCTGAAGCGCAAGACCTACAATTTTGAGGTAAAGTTAAATGTTACCGACAAAAGCAAGAGCACAATTTACGGTCGCTACAATAAAGGCACTATCAGTATGCCGCACGAGCGAATTTATACTCTTGTACTTGACAGCACGCAATTCACAGTAAAATGAACACCATCACACCACTTCCGGGACAATCCATTTTCGACATCGCGCTGATGACGTGCGGAATAGCAGAGGCGGCGTATGATATTGCGCTGGCAAACGACATAAACATTACGGACAGTGTAGAAGGGGTGGCGCTTGCAATTCCGGGAAGTATTGAAAAAAACAAAAAGGTGGTAGAGTATTACGCTATAAATTTAATTGAACCGGCTACTGAATTAAACTAAAAAAACATAGATATGACACGCACAGTACAAGAGATTAAAAAACAGATGACTACGGAGTGGCTATCCCAACAGGAAGTCAGGATAAAATACGAAATTGTTCCCTCCGTACAAAACGATGCGTTTGATAGCATTTTTTCAAAAGCAAGTATAGAAAATATTTTCTTCTATGTTGTAGCGTTTGCCATTCACATACTTGAACGTATTTTTCACACAGAAAAAGAAAGCCTGACACAATATGCTGAGAGTTTACGCCCTCACACAAAACAGTGGTATATCAATACGCTAAAAGCATTCCAATTGGGGCACTCATTTAACGAGGAAACGGGGAAGTATGATATTATTGATGAAGCGGCGCAAATTATTAAGTATTGCTCCCTGCGCGATGGCGGCGGGGAACTGTATTTCCTTGTTGCAGAAAATTCAAGTGGAGAGCCTCAAAAAATCAACGAGGGAGTGGAAATGACCGCCATTAGAAGCTACGCTGGCAGAGTGTTTGATGCCGGAGCGCATTTTAAAATAGCGTCCAAAGAGCCGGACTTGTACCGGTGCGAAATTCTTATTAATTACGACCCGCTTGTGCTGGACGGTAGCGGCAAAAGGCTCGACGGCACGAACGACACACCGGTAATAAATGCCATCAACGGCTACTTCAGGTCGTTTCCGTTCGATAGCGAATTTAGCAATATGGCACTTACGGATGCTATCCAGCAGGTTGAAGGCGTAAGAATAGTGCAGGTAATCTCATCTGAAGCAAAGCCGAGCGCGGCGTTATCGCCTTACCGGAAAATAGAATCGGTATATACGGCGGATAGCGGCTATATGGTATGCGAACAAGTTAATATTAATTACCAAATATAGAATCCATGAAAGTAAACTTTAAACATCTGGCAACCCTTCTTTTGCCCACCTTTTTACGCAAAGCCTTAGCCTCATTTGTAGCGGCTTTTTCAGCGGCAATGCAAACCGTAAAAAAAAGTATTGACAATTTTTTTAGCGATTTAAACTACCATATAAGCGTTACCCCGCAAGTGTTCTCGCTTGAAAAAATGCTCAATGACAAATGCGACCCCGACCATCGCGAAATAAGGATTATTGTTCCGGAGTTAGAGTTGCAATTCTATTTTTCCGTAAATAGCAGTGCAACCATGCAGTATTTTAATGATGGTAATTTTTTCAGCGGGAAGCGTTTCCACGATTTTACGGTGCTTTTACCCATAAGAATAAAAAGTGCGGATATGACAAACTACGTTACCGCGCTACTGAATAAATACAAACTATTAACCAAAACCTTCAAAATTGAATATGTATGAAAAAACTTATTTTATCAAATCTTGGGTTTAAATTACCCGCCAACCAAAATTTTCTGCAATATGTAAGCGAAGAGATGCACAACAACGTAATTGCACTGTGCGCCTCAATGTTTACAGACACAACAAAGGCATACGTGCTTTCGGGGTGTAAGAGAATAATCAGCGACACATCGGTTACTATCACAAGCGGTGTTGTTTACTATCAAAATGAACTGTTTTTTGTTCCTTCATTCATAACACTCACCTCCGGCCTAATAGGAGGGGGAGGCTTGCCCAGCACACCCGCCGTTATTTTGAAAATCTCAACAAATCATATTATTGAGACATACGGGGATAGTATTCCAAGAAATGCTTACGAAATCAGGTCTATGGTGTGGACGACTGATTTGGAACTCCCGGCTATTTCATACGAAGACTTGGTTAGAGTAGATGTCGGTATAAGCGAGGCACTTGCAGGTAGCAAGACATTCACTACATTAGAAGGTAAAGTAATTAAAAATTTCTTTACCCAAACGCTCATAATTCATCTCAAGGCGCAAAACTCGGCGATAGGGAATAACTCCCATTTAACTATTGAAAGTGATTTTTCAAAAGAAGGATTTCTTGGCTATGGCACAATTGAAAACAGAACCAAGCAAATATCGCAAACCGTTACGGTTAGTTGTACGGATGGGGAAATAGCAATAGGGAGTTTTGGCGCCGCTTTAATCATCGGCAAACTGTGCGCTTTGGTTGACTTTGAAGCGGGGGAAGATGTGCGAATATATATAAACCTTACCCACGAAAGAGTAACAACGTAAAAAAAGCCCCCATCTCCCGCGTAGCAAATTTCTCACGCTCGCTACGCAAAGCAAAGGTGCTTACACACCACGACAAAGGCTAAGTGTCTGTTGGTGTGTAAACACCTTTGCATAAAAAGAACGCGTGAGAATGCGCAAAAATAGGAAAAAACAAAGAATGACAAAAATGGAAAAGAAAAACAAAAAGCCCGGCAGACTAAAAACCCCCATTACGTATTATGGAGGAAAACAAACAATGTTAAAACACATTCGACCGCTTATCCCGGAACACGACCTGTATTGTGAACCATTTGCAGGCGGTGTTGCAGTATTTTTTGACAAAAAACCTGTAAAAGTCAATATTATTAATGACCTTAACGGTGAATTAATCAATTTCTACCGTACCATTATAACAGATATTGAAGCATTACGGGACGAAGTAAGTATAACGTTGCATTGTCGCAACCAACATCAACACGCGTGGTACATATACAATAATCCGGATTATTTTAGCAATATACAACGCGCATGGGCAGTATTTGTGTTAAGTAAAATGGGTTTCGGCATGTAGAGCGGCATCCCGTAGAAGACAAGAGGAATGGATGGTGTGTAATTATACTGTTTAAAATAGCATCGAAACAGTATTTAACAATACTTGTTTATACAATATGTGAATGATGTGTGCGTTGAGAAAAATGTACAATTTGATTTAAAAAAATGTACATTTTGATTTTGCGATTATATTTTTTCTACTTTTGCCGCATTATGCCATACCAATTATTTATTAACCATAAATTTAAAAAACATGAAAAATTTATTTTACAATCGAAAATTAAGCAGCAAATTAGTGGGGTTTATTTGCATAGCAAGTATTCTTTTGACATTTTCTGCCTGTAAAAAGAATGAAGAAGCAAATATATACCTGCACAACAAGAAAGATGCTACGCAAACTGCTTTTGCAGATGAGGAAAAAACAGCAGGTTTTACTTTTACGTCGAAAAGCAATTGGATGGCAACCGTGAAGGAAGCAGCAAATCCTAAAAACAATGATGTTTCTTGGATGAAGCTAATTCACAACGAAAAAGAAACTTACTACAGCAATGCAGGGACATTCAAAATGGGCATATCCCTTGAACCGAACTATTCGGGAAAAACCCGTGCAGCCATTATAGAGATTGTGAGTAATAATGAAAAAATTATCATTACGGTATCGCAAAGCGGAAAAACCAAAGAAGGAGAAGACCCGGAACCGAAACCTGTTGTAATTGACCTTTCTAATGCAATATGGGGAGAACATGATATTGCTACATTGAAGATATTTAGTGGTTCACTATTCGATTCCTGGGAGGAAGAGCACTTGCTTGTTTCAACCGAAGTTGCTCAAACGGGATATGTAATCACACTCCCTAATCCGGAAGCCGTATCAGCTCCGTTGTGGAGTTTTCCCTTTACAATTGTGAGTGACCCAAATGCCAAGCATATTTCTATTGGTTTAGGCCCGGTGCCCTGCAGGAGTGATGGAAGAATTTTAGGAGGTTTTGAATTAATAACCGGCAATCAATGGGGTGCAAGATATATCTATGTTGACAGAGATTGCAGTCTTGTAGGTACGATTGAAACATCTCTTCCCATACAGGCAAATTGTTATTTCAAAAAAGGATGGAATATTTATTATTGTTATTGGACTTCTGCAGAAGAAATCTGGACAACCGAAAATCCATATTGTGACCATTTATATTGGCGACTTTGGTTATATAATATAAAAAAAACTTAACTAAAAAAATTGCAAAAAAAATCCTATTGATAACCAGAGCATCGTATAGGGAAGTTTTATTGAGGTGGTTATCAATAGTACGAGTTTCCTCGCTCCCGACTTTGACGGTCATTGCCTTTTAGCACAGCAATCCGTACTTGATTAATAGCGAGTTATACTCTTGAATGTTTTAAACTAATTTGTAGTGAACGCGGCGTAATATTTTGATTTTCATATTATTATATTGATTTTTTTTGTATTTTTGCCGCATGTTTATTAGAACTATAGAACGAGAAAACGGCAAGGTAACGATTATCATCGTTGAAAGTGTGCGCGAGGGAGGCAAAGTAAAACATAAGACCGTCCGCACAGTTGCAACTGTTTTACCCAAAGAGGTTGAGCAATTTGTAGAGTTGGCTCAGCACATCAAAAGTGAAATGGAGCATGAGCGTCAGCCTAAATTATTTCCTATTAAGAGTTTGGCAGAAATGTTCATCAGCAGTCGCAAGCGCAGTCTTGAAGAAGATCGTCCGCTTCCTGTCAACATGAGTAAAATGCGGGAAGAATCCCGTATTGTAACAGGCATTCACGAGATTTATGGAAGTTTATACGATGAGATAGGTCTTTCCAAAGTTTTCAAAGGCTGTCCAGTAAGTGGTTCAGTGATGAAGGATTAACGCAAGTAATTTTTGTTCCTGCTAAGTATACTTGGCAAGCAGAGTTTGGACATACTTACTACTATTCAAATTTATCAAGGAGGTTTTTGGGGTACAGAAGGCGAACGTAATCCGGGTACACTCACCGCTTCGCAAGAGTTAGATAATAATCCCAAAATGTCCATTAGGGCGTATTGTTATGAGTGATAGTTCAAGATTCCTCGCTTCACTTACGTTTCGTTCGGAATGACCGCTCCCCTACGTATTACGCAGTGCATTGTAAATCTGAGTATTATCCCCTTCAAATTTTGAAGGGGTGTCGCCGTAAGGCGACGGGGTAGTTTATATAAAACATTAATTTCCAAAAGTTTCAATAATATAGTCAGTCAAATTAACTAAAACGCTTTTCATCGAAAATCTTACATCTTCATCTCCAATCCGATAAACTTTCAGTCCCAAGGATTCTAAATAGGATGTTCTATTTTCGTCATAATCTTCCTGATATTTGTGAATCCCACCATCTATTTCAATAACCAAACCAAGACTTTCGATATAAAAGTCAACAATATAATTTCCAATAATTTTTTGTCTGTCGAAATCCATTCCATGGAACTTCTTCTTGTTAACAGATATCCAAAACAACACTTCTGTTAAAGTGGCTGTATGTCTTAACTGCCTTGCTCTATCCTTTAATGATTCATTAAAAGGCAATGCGCATTTATATCGTGTGGGAATATGGATTTCATTGATTTTGATATATTTAACAAATTTCATTTTTCTATGTTTTATATAAACTACCCCGTCGCCTTACGGCGACACCCCTTCAAAATTTGAAGGGGATATTGGGTTCGTTCTATAACGCCGTTATAGAACGAATATTTTGAGAGAAAAAACAGCTTGCGTTACCTAAATTTGTAACGACAAAATCACAATAAATTTATTGAGTGGAATACATTGTCATTCTGAGCGTTAGCGAAGGATCTCGAACAAATTCCATGAAACCTCATTATCCATTTTTTTCTACTTTTGCCGCATTATGCCATACCAATTATTTATTAACCATAAATTTACACAAATGAAAATAAAGTATTAAAGGCAAAGGTTTCGGAATTAACTCCCAAAGAGTAGATTTTTTAAAAGAAGGAGGTTTTTTTGTTTATTATTTTCTGTTTCTTTGCCGTAAGAAATCAAAATGAATACATAACAAATAATTTAATAAATCATGAAACGAAAGTTACTACTTTTTGCAACAATCTTATTATTGAGTACTATATATGCATTTGCACAAACTGGAAATACAGGACCATTAACTTGGAAATTAAACCAAAACACCGGAATTCTTACTATTAGCGGTGAAGGAGATATGCCGGATTATATTTGGGCACCATGGTTTGATTACCGTGATTCAATAAAGACCGTCATAATTGAAAACGGTGTGACAAGAATTGGAGGAGGAGCTTTTTACTTTCATAAAAATCTCAAAACAGTAATTATTCCTAATAGTGTTAAAAGTATTCGTGGAAACGCTTTTTTTGTCTGTGAAACACTTTCTTCATTGATTATTCCCAATAGTGTTATTGAAATTGGAAAATCAGCATTTATGTTTTCCGGACTTACTTCAATCAATATTCCAAATAGTGTAATAAATATTGGGAAAACTGCTTTTTCATCATGTCTTAATCTTGTTTCAATTAATGTTGACAACGATAATCCTAATTACTCCTCGCTCGAGGGAGTGCTATTTAATAAAAATAAAACCACACTTATTTGTTGTCCGGGAGGAAAAACAGGCAAGTATGTTATTCCAAATGGAGTTGTAACTATTTTTGAATCTGCTTTTTTAGAATGTAATAAAATAACAGAGATAGAAATTCCTAATTCAGTAAGTTCGATTATGTCAAGAGCCTTTGAGAATTGTTTTTCTCTTGCTTCTATTACCCTTCCAAGCGGAATAAACAGTATTGAAAGGCGTACCTTTTCTTCCTGCTATTCACTCTCATCAATTAACATTCCAAATACTGTAAAAAGTATTGGCGGGTCGGCTTTTAGCAAGTGTTTAAGTCTTAATTCAATTGTTATTCCAAGTAGTGTTACAAGTATTGGGAGCGAGGCATTTTCTGCCTGTGAATCTCTAACATCAATCACTAATCTTAATCCAAATCCAGTTAAGATAGATTTTATTACATTTGTTTATGTAAATATTAGTGAAATTGTATTGAAAGTTCCCAGTAGTTCAGTGTCACTTTACAAAAATACTGACGTGTGGAAGGACTTTATCATAGAAGGCATTGAAGTTGGAATAAATGAGCCAATTCAAGATGTTTCAAATCTAAAAATCTACCCTAATCCTACTACAGGAAAAATATGTATTAGTTTCGATGATATTGAATCTGATTTAAATCTTTGGGATATAACATTTTTTGATATGAATGGGCGCAAATTATGTAAAAATAATGATTTTGTTCTTGAAATAACCAACCATATAACAATTGACATTTCACATTTTCCCAATGGAATTTATTTTTTGCAAATAAAAAATAACATAGTAAAAATCCTAAAACAATAGTTTTTATATTTTACATCGTGATAATGTTTTAGTTAAAAAAAATTACTAATAATTTTCAGCTTGTAACTCAAAATATGTTTTGGGGTGGTTGCAACAAGGGCACATATTTGGCGCTATTTCATCTCTATGCAAATATCCGCAGTTGCGGCAAGCCCAAATTACTTTTTCAGAACGTTTGAAAACCTCATCTTTTTCAATATTTTGTAATAATTTTCTGTAGCGTTCCTCGTGTCTTTTTTCAACTTCAGCCACTAACCTAAAAGCGGTTGCAATTTCTTTGAATCCTTCTTTTTCAGCAACTCGGGCAAATTCAGGATAGTCAATACTCCATTCTTCGTGCTCTCCATTGGCTGCGGCAAGCAGGTTTTCGGCAGTGCTGCCAATAACACCCGCAGGATAAGTGGCAGTAATTTCAACCATCCCCCCTTCAAGAAACTTAAAGAAGAGTTTAGCATGTTCTTTTTCCTGTGAAGCTGTTTCTTCAAAAATAGCAGCAATCTGTTCAAATCCATCTTTTTTGGCTTTGCTTGCAAAAAAAGTGTATCTGTTACGTGCTTGCGATTCGCCTGCAAATGATTTTAGCAGGTTTTGCTCTGTTTGTGTTCCTTTGATACTCATAAGTAATATTTTTTGTAAATAATGGGCTTATTACCAATCTTTTTCTTGTTTCGACTTGCCGCCGCGCTTCATCTCTTCTTCCGCTACCTTCTTCTGCGTTTGTCGTTCGTTTTGTTGCAGTGCGTCTAACTGACGTTTGTCTTGCTGCTGCTGTTGTCTTTGCTGTTGCTGCTGCTGCTGCTGTTGTTCTTTATTGTCTTTATTTTGATTTTGTTCTTGTTGTTGCTCTTTATTGTCTTGGTTTTCCTGCTTGTCTTTGTCGTCATTATTATCTTTACTCTGCTCTTGCTCTTGCTGTTGTATTAATTTTTGGCGTGCATATTCTAAATTGTATTTCGTGTCTCTATCTTTTGGATTTAACTTTAAGGCATTTTTGTATGCATCAATACTTTCTTTGTATTTTTCTTGTTTCAATAACGAATTACCGTAATTATGAAAAGCGCTTGCCCGCAACGATTTGTCGTTTTCTTTTTGTTCCGCAATATATTTATAGGAATTTGCTGCGTCTTCATATTTCTCTTGTCGGTATAAAGAATTGGCTAAATTATAATTGGCTTTAGGAAAATTTTTTGTAACAGCCATTCCCTTTCTGTAAGCAATCTCAGCGTTTTGGTACAATTTAGCAGCTTCTTTAAATTTTTCGTTTGCTAATCGCGTATTAACTTCTCCCCCTTTTTCAACAAGCTGCATAGCTTCGGCTCGCATTTTTTCTGCCTGTTGGTAGATGCCGTTTCCTTTACGAACCGCTGCAATCTCTTCAATAGTTTGAGCGTTTATGAACAAAATACAAAAAAAAGTCAAACATAATAAAGCAAACGGTTTCATTGTATCAAATTTTTGTTATCTATAACGTGTAACCAACGAAATCTGTAACGTTTTATTGTAAGAAGAATAGTTGCTTAAAGATTGTGCATCTTTCAAGGAGTTCTTTTATATGAATAGAAGTTTTTCCAGCACTTAAAAAAAATTTTAGCCCGGTGATGTCGCAATTTTCCTAATTTTGCCGCATTATTACAAACATTTTTTTCTATGAAATCGATTGACCAAGCCCCATTAGCAGGCAAAAGAGTATTGGTACGTGTTGATTACAATGTGCCACAAGACGAACAACTAAAAGTTACCAGTACTACACGAATAAAACGAACTTTTGAAACCGTTAATAAAATTACAAATAGCGGTGGAATCGCTATCCTTATGTCGCATTTAGGACGACCAAAAGGAAAAGTAAACGAGCAGTTTTCCTTAAAAAATATTTTATATGCAGTTTCGGAAACACTTGAAAAACAAGTGGTTTTTCTCGGAGATGTGCTCCATTCCGAAATTGCTGAAAAAGTGAGTCAACTTCGTCCGGGAGATGTGGCGCTGCTTGAGAATCTGCGTTTTCACAAAGAGGAAGAAGAGGGAGATATTGTGTTTGCGAAAGCTATTGCTCAATTAGGAGACCTATATGTAAATGATGCTTTTGGCACAGCCCACCGCGAACACGCATCTACGGCTACCCTCGCCCGTCTTTTTCCGGGTAAAGCTTACGCCGGCTACTTGTTATACAGCGAAGTGCAAAGTTTGAAAAAAGTGTTGGAAGAAAAAAAATCTCCATTCACCGCCATCATTGGGGGGGCTAAAATTTCAACCAAAATAAACATTTTGAAAAATTTAATGGAAAAAGTTGACAACCTAATTATAGGAGGTGGGATGAGCTACACCTTTATCTCTGCTTTGGGGTTTACACACGGAAATTCGCTGTTTGAAGAAGAGATGGTGCCTGTTGCTAAAGAGATTATGGAACAAGCAAAAGAGAAAGGGACACACTTGTTTTTGCCTGTTGATTATGTTTGTGGTGATAAGTTCGCCGAAGATGCAAATCAATTTTTTACAGAAGACAGGAATATTCCAAACGGCTGGGAAGGAATGGATGCAGGTAATAAAACAAGAGAGCTGTTTCGAAAAGTTATTTTAGAATCAAAAACCATCCTCTGGAACGGACCTGTTGGTGTTTTTGAATTTAACGCTTTCGACGGAGGAACAAAAGCTGTTGCAAATGCGGTGGTAGAGGCTACCGAAAACGGAGCATACTCCTTAATTGGGGGTGGAGACTCTATTGCCGCTCTAAGTAAGTTTGGATTGTCTAAAAAAGTATCTTATATTAGCACCGGTGGAGGTGCGATGCTCGAATACTTGGAAGGTATTGAACTGCCGGGAATTAAAGCGTTGGAGGAAAATTAATGGGCTTTCCTATTTAGATTTTTGCGCACTTTAGGGTGTTACCACGCTGAAAACAGGAAACCGCCCCAACTTTACCGCCCAGCGCAGGGTTAATCTTATGCACTGTTACCTCTGCATGAACAATCTGAACAAACTGTTCTTTAAGCATGGTTAAAATCTTTAGGCATAAGGTTTCTAAAAGATTAACAGGCTGGTTCATAATGTCTTTTATCTCTAAATAAACCGTTTGGTAATTTACGGCATCAGCAATATTATCCATGAGGGCAGCTTGTGTTGCATCATATTCGATGACTACATCCACTTTAAAATGCGCACCTACCTGTCGTTCTTCTACAAAACAGCCATGGTGTGCGTAAAACTCCATATCGGAAAGTAAAATCTTGCTATTCATTGTTTTTATTGGCACGTTTTCTATCGTTTTCGTCTAATAATATTTTTCTCAAACGTAGCGATTGCGGAGTAATTTCTAAATATTCATCTTTGTTTATCAGCTCCATATATTCTTCTAACGAGAGTTTGATGGTTGGCGCAATTCGCAATTTTTCATCGGCTCCCGAAGCACGCATGTTGGTAAGTTTTTTCGATTTACACACATTGACCACCAAATCGTTTTGGCGGATGTGTTCTCCAATTACTTGTCCGGTATAAACATTGTCGCCCGATTCGATGTAAAAAGAACCTCTATCTTGCAATTTATCAATGGAGTAGGCGTATGCTTGTCCGGTTTCCATTGAGATGAGTGCACCGGCATGTCTTCCTCCAATTTCACCTTTCCAAGGCTGAAACTCCACAAATCGGTGCGACATAATCGCTTCCCCTTCGGTAGCAGTAAGAATTTGGCTTCGTAGCCCAATAATTCCCCGCGAAGGAATCATAAAATCTAAATGAATACGGTCGTTCTTTGTATCTAAATGCACCAACTCTCCTTTCCTGCGCGAAACGTAGTCGATGACCCTACTTTGAAATACCTCCGGAACTAATACCGTAAGTTGTTCTACCGGCTCATATTTTTCTCCCTCAATTTCTTTTATAATCACTTGTGGTTGACCTACTTGAAGTTCATATCCTTCTCTGCGCATGGTTTCAATTAGAATAGAAAGATGTAAAATACCACGACCAAAAACGTTGAGCATATCAGGAGAACCGGTTTCTTCAATGCGCATAGCCAAATTGCGCTCTAATTCGTTACAAAGCCTGTCGCGCAAGTGCCTCGAAGTTACGTATTTTCCCTCTTGCCCCAAAAAAGGAGAATTATTGATGGTAAACAACATACTCATTGTTGGTTCATCAATTTTAATAGGCGGTAAAGGTTCTGGTGTTTCAAAATCGGCTACAGTATCCCCTATTTCAAAATCTTCCAAACCAAGAATTGCACATATTTCTCCCGAAAATACTGTGCCTTTCATTTTTTCTTTTCCCAATCCCTCAAACACATACAGCTCTTTTACTTTAGAAGTAACAATTTTCCCGTTGCGTTTAACCAACGATACGTTTTGTCCCCATTCTAACGTACCTCTCTTTAAGCGTCCCACTGCAATTCTTCCCACGTATGACGAGTAGTCTAACGATGATATCATCATTTGTAAATTTCCTTCTTCCACTTTGGGTTGCGGGATATGGGTAATAATTTGCTCTAATAAAAAGCTAATGTCGTGGGTAGGCGTTTTCCAGTCTGCCCCCATCCAGCCCTGTTTTGCCGAACCGAAAACGGTAGGAAAATCGAGTTGCTCGTTATTGGCACCTAAATTAAACATCAGTTCAAACACCGCCTCTTGCGCCAAATCGGGATTGCAGTTTGGTTTATCTACTTTGTTAATCACAACAATTGGTTTTAAACCGAGTTCGATAGCCTTTTGTGTTACGAACCGTGTTTGCGGCATCGGCCCTTCGAAGGCGTCAACAACAAGGAGAACGCCATCGGCCATGTTAAGAACGCGCTCAACCTCACCCCCAAAATCGCTGTGGCCGGGCGTGTCTATTACATTAATTTTAACATCATTATAACGAACCGAAACGTTTTTCGACAGAATCGTGATGCCACGTTCGCGTTCCAAATCGTTGTTATCTAAAATTAAGTCTTGGGTTTGTTGATTGGCTCTAAATAAGTTCGACTGATGTAAAATCCTGTCCACTAAGGTTGTCTTCCCATGGTCAACGTGTGCGATAATCGCAATGTTTCTAATATTTTGCATTTCTATTTTTTCGGGCGATACATGATCGCAAATATGGGAATAATTAATCCTATGAGCATTAGAATAGGCGCTAATACTAAACGACGTGCATTATAAATAGCTGGATTAAAAACTTCGGGGTCATTCGAACCGCCTCCCGATAGCAAGATATACCCTAATACTAAAAGAGATACTCCAACACCTACTAACATATAGTTGGTTTTCCGAAATAGGGGGTGCTTGTTGGGAGAAACCTCTCCGGTATTTTCGTTTTGATTAATTTTGCTCATAAAAATTGATGATTTAAGATGATGTAAAAACGGCAAGGTTTAAAAGTTATTATTCTTTTAGAAAGAATTGTATATTTTTGCGGCGTTTGCATAAGCTAAAAATGATACTACCCTATAAAATTCACAAAGAAGGTACTAATACAATCATCATTGCACTGATAGTGTTATTTGCGCCTGTTTTGATGGTTTATCATTTTTTTTACTCTTTTCCACTTTTGCTTTTTGTTTCTCTTACTGCTCTTTTTGCATGGCTATTTGTACTGCATTTTTTTAGAGTCCCCACAAGATTTACGAATAGAAACGGAAAAGCAATTGTATCTCCCGCCGACGGTACCATCATTCAAATTGTTGAAGAGGTGGAAACAGAATATTTTAATGACAAGAGAATACAAATATCTATCTTCATGTCGCCTCTCAATGTGCACGTAAATACTTATCCTATTGATGGTGAAGTAGTTTACGTGAAATATCACCCTGGAAAACACTTGGTGGCAAGTTTGCCAAAAGCATCCAAAGATAATGAACATAACACGGTGGTTCAAAGACACAAAAACGGAGAAGAAGTTTTGTTTCGTCAAATTGCTGGCACTCTTGCCCGTAGAATTGTGAGTTATTCGAAAAAAGGAGAAATTGCAAGACAAGGAAAGGAAATGGGTATTATTAAGTTTGGCTCACGTGTAGATGTTTTTTTGCCGACAGCGGCAAAAATAAATGTGAATTTGAACGATAAAGTGCAGTCAAGAATAACACATTTGGCATATTTTTCTTAAATCTGTAAATATGAAACTCAGCATTGTTATTGTAAACTATAACGTTAAGTATTTTTTAATGCAATGCTTGCAGTCGGTAAAAAAAGCGATGGAAGGTATCGAGGCAGAGGTTTTTGTGGTAGATAATGCTTCCTCCGATGGTTCTGTTGAGATGCTGATTGATAAATTCCCATGGGTAAATCTCATTAACAATACCGAAAATGTGGGGTTCTCTTGTGCCAATAACCAAGCCATAAAACTTGCAAGAGGCAAGTATGTTTTGCTCCTCAACCCCGACACATTAGTAGAAGAAGATACTTTTGAGAAATGTATTGATTTTATGACAAAAACCCCCGATGCCGGTGCGGTTGGTGTGAAAATGGTAAACGGAAGTGGCGAGTTCCTTCCCGAATCGAAAAGGGCGTTGCCCATTCCCTCTGTGGCATTTTACAAAATATTCGGATTGTCGAAATTGTTTCCACGCTCGAAAAGATTTGGGTCTTACCATCTTACATATTTAGATAATGATAAAACACAATCGGTTGAAGTGCTGTCGGGTGCCTTTATGTTTATCCGAAAAAAAGCATTAGATGAAATCGGGCTTTTAGATGAAGCCTTTTTTATGTATGGAGAAGACATTGACCTATCGTACCGTTGTATCAAGGGCGGTTATAAAAACTACTATTTGCCTACTACACGTATTATTCATTACAAAGGAGAAAGCACAAAAAAAGGCACGATTAACTACGTTGTTGTTTTTTATAAAGCGATGCAAATTTTTGCAAAGAAACATTTTACGAAAAATAAATCGGTTTTTCTAACATGGCTTCTTATGATAGCAATATGGTTTCGAGCCTCCCTTGCCATTGGAAAACGTGTTGCTACTTTGTTGCTTTTGCCTTTGCTTGATGTAATTACAATTTATGGTGGAATGGTTGTATTGGCATTTTATTGGCAAAAACAGGTTTTATTTTACAGAGAGGGGCACTTCCCTGATTATTATTATTACTTAATAATTCCTTGCTATATAGCCATCTGGATTGTATCAGTTGCCTTAAACCAAGGTTATAAAAAACCCTACTCCACTTCTAAAACCAACCTCGGAATCGTTTTGGGTACGGTAGCCATTGTATTGATTTATGCTTTGCTCCCGGAAACGATACGGTTTTCGCGTGCTGTTACTGTTTTTGGCGCAGTTTGGACGGCAATAGCCATGAATGTTATACGCTATTTCTTACATTCACTAAAACTAAAAGGCTATAAATATGCTGAGTCTTCTAAAAGAAAAGTGCTCATTATTGGCAACTATCCTGAAACCGAAAGGGTGGCAACACTTACGCAGATAGGCATTCAAAAACCGGAGTTTATTCACACTATGCAAAACTTTTCTTCCTCTGATATGAGTAAACATATTATTGAACATAAAATTAATGAACTTATTTTCTGTTCAAAAAACGTAGGTGTAAAAGAGATTATTTCCCATTTTATTGAATTGAAAAACTGCAACATCACTTATAAAATTGCCCCCGAGCAAGGGCAAGTAATTATTGGCAGCCGAAGTGTTCAAAGTATGCTCCACAATATTTCAAATTGGTGATATTTGTGATAATTCTCCCTATTTTATTGGGCTGAGGCCAAAGCAACCACACTGATTTTAATATTCTGTACAGAAACCAACTGCTGAATCGCCGCCTCCAAAGTAGCACCGGTGGTCAAAACATCGTCGCAGATCAGCACGTGTTTGTTCTTCAATGCTTCTCTATTCGTGAGCTGAAATACCTCCTTTACGTTTTGCCAGCGGTGAAAACGGTTTTTCTTGGTTTGCGTTTCGGTAAATTCAGAACGGATAAGCAACTCTTTGTTATATGGAACTTTCATGCTACAACTCAGCCCTTTGGCAATCCACTCACTTTGGTTATAACCTCTTTTTTTTTCTTTTTTTCTGTGTAGAGGAACAGGGAGAATCACATCAACGTTTTGCCATTTTTTTTCTTTAATAAGCTGCGCTCCGTATATCGCTCCCAAAAACTCCCCAAGCTCTTTCATCCCTTTATATTTCAAATGATGTAAAACCCTTTGTACAATATTTCCTTTTTTATAAAATAAAAACGTCCCAATATTTTCTACAGAAACACGCCCCAAAAAAAGCAATGATAAAGGAGATTTTTTAAACTCATGGTAGCGCGTTTCGGGAAAACTGTAGTAACAATGCAGACAAAAAAAATTTTCACCGCTATAGAGAACACGGCCACATGAAATACAACTATTTGGATAAAAGAAGTTTAGCAATTGAGATAACATAGAACAATGAGTGTAAGAGAATAAACGGTCCAAAGCGCAAATATATATGTAGAAACCCCATTTGTCAAGAGGTTTTTGAAAAAAAATTTTTGAAAAAAAACAAATAGAGAGTAATTTTTTTGTTTGTGGTTTATGTTAATAAATTTTCTTTCTTTGCAAACTGAAAATATTTTATACATTTAATAAGGTAATATTTATGAAAAAAGTTGTCATTCTACTCATTGCGGTAATAGCGCTATTCTCTTTCTCCTGCAACAAATACTGCAATTGCAAACACTACGTTAATGGAGAGGTAGATAAGAATTTCAAAAGTAACTTTGTAAAAGAATCGAAACTTAGTTGCGCTGATTTTGGTACACCTGAAACAGAGAAAGATGGAAATCGTTATGAGGTAAAATGCAAATAACCAGCATTTTCTACATTAAGTAACTCCATTTTTTTGTCAATACCCCAGTAAAAACCGCCCATTTTTCCGTTTTGTGCTATCACACGGTGGCATGGGATGATGTATAGTATCGGATTTTTTCCTATTGCCGTTCCCACGGCTCTTTGCGCTTTCGGACAGCCAATAGATGTTGCTATTTTACTATAAGTAGATAGAGCGCCGGCAGGTATTTGTAAAAGCTCCTCCCAAACTTTAAGCTGAAATTCAGTCCCTTTCAGATACAAAGGAAGCTTCTCTTTTTTATCCCATTGTCCGGAAAACATCTTTTTCGCACACTCGTGTTGCATGTTTTTTTTATGGCGCAACGCGCTATACGGGAATCTCTCTTTTAACTCTTGAATGACAGTTTCGTGAGAAAAGGCATATCCTATATAGCAAACGCCTTGCGGCATAGAGGCCACCACAATTTTTCCAAATGGAGAGGAAAAAAAACTAAAAGAGATAATGCTTTTTTTCTTCCATACTGCTTTGGGAATATGTTTGGTTTTAACAAATACCTTGTTGGGCATCCCTTTGTTTGGAAGTTCCTTTTTCTTTGGCATAATGAAAAAATTAAGAACAATTGCCCCTTGTTGCGTCGGAGTAATCGCTACATTTTTCATTGGGAGACACTTCAATTTCCGTAGATTTGTCGGTATCCGGATTCACACAAGTGCATGATTTTGCGCAAGACTGCCAAGTAAATACGGCAGCAACAAGGATGGTAAGCAGAAGTAGTTTTTTCATAAAAAAAATATTTTAGGGTTTAATAATAGTTTCTATTTCGGAAACAGTCTTAGGAAGGTGCGGACCTAATACGCGACTTCCTTCTTCTGTAATTAAAACACTGTCTTCGATTCTAATGCCTCCAAACTTTTTATATTTCTCCACTTGAGTATAATTGATAAACGATTCAAATTTCTTTTCTTTTTTCCAAATATCAATAAGATGAGGAATAAAGTAGATGCCGGGCTCAATAGTGATTACATGGCCGGGGCGCAACATTTTCGCCATTCGCAATGAGCGCCATCCAAAAATAGTGCTTCTTTGAATCGTTTCGTCGTATCCCACATAATTCTCTCCAAGGTCTTCCATGTCGTGCACATCAAGTCCTATCTGGTGGCCTAATCCGTGCGGCATGAACAAGGCGTGCGCGCCCAGCGCTACCGATTCTTCAATATTACCTTTCATGAGCCCAATTTTTTGAAGTCCTTCGGTTAATATAGTTACAGCCAATTTATGGTTTTCAATATTTTGAATTCCGGGCTTACAATTTGCAATGGCGGCCATATTGGCTTGGTAAACGGTCTCGTAAATCTCTTTTTGCATAGCCGAAAACTTTCCGGAAACGGGCAAAGTGCGTGTGTGGTCGGAGCAGTAGTTCATCACATTTTCCGCACCTGCATCTACTACCAATAACCTACCTTCTTCTAATGTTAGACTGTGGTCGTGGTTGTGCAAGGTTTGCCCATTCTGTGAAAGAATAATTGGGAACGAAGTGCCGTTGCCCAAGCTTAATGCAATGCCTTTAGCCATACCGAAAAGCTCGCGTTCTGTACCCCCTGGCTTACAACATTTCATTACCATAGTATGCATAGAAACACCAATAGAATTAGCCTCTTCCATTTGAGTTATTTCTTCGTGCGATTTTATTTCCCGAAGGGATACAATTTTTTTAATCAATGATATAGAAGGTGTTAGCTCTTCAATATTCGTGCCTGTCAGCCGTGCGAGCTCCATTTTATTTTCCGCACGGTAGGGCGGGGTAAAATGGATGGTTTTTCCTTTTAAAAATGATGAAAGTTCTTTCAGAGGACGCACCTCTTCAACTGCAATTTTTGCTGCCAAATCTTGCATTTTGGGTTGGTCGCCCATCCAAATGATGCTGTCTATCTCAAAATCATCCCCAAATAAGATAGATTTTTTCCTCTCAAAGTCTATAATACCTACAATATTGGGAAGCGACAATCCAAAAAAATACAAAAAATTGCTGTCTTGACGATAGTGATAGGTGTTTGCCGGATAATTTGCCGGCGACTCAGGGTTAGACAAGAAAAGAGCAACACCGAAGTCGAACGCTTCACTCAATTTTTTTCTTCTTTCGTAATATACTTGAGATTCAAATAATGGATTCATAAAAAATATTTTTTAGGTATGTTAAAAATGGGATTGACAAAAAAACAAAAATTTTATTACATAGTTAGTTATAATAAAAATATATTTTTGCTGTTTTTATATACAATATATAAACCACTTTATGTCGCGGTTGCTCACTTTTTTTACTTCACCCCGAAAAATAGGCTTTCATCTCTTATTGTCAATCATTGTAGTAGTTGTGGTTTGTGTGATTGCTCTGTTTATATTAGATTCGTATACCAGACATGGAACCGAACAGCCAACCCCCGACTTTTTAGGAATGAATGCACAAGAACTATTAGATAAGGACGGCGTTTCAAAAGACTACATTATCGTTGTTTCCGATTACCTATTTAGTAGAAATTCTGTACCCGGAACTGTATTGAAACAAGACCCGCATGTGGGCGAAATGGTAAAAAAAGGAAGAAAAGTGTATCTCACAGTTGCTTCAGATATTCCTCCCAAAGTAACGATGCCACAGCTACAAGATGTTTCTTTACGCCAAGCCGAAATCATGCTAAAAGCGATTGGACTGGAATTAGGCCCCGTGATTTTAAAACCAAGCCCATACGGGAATGCTGTGTTAGAGCAACTTTATAAGGGAAGGGTAATTGCGCCGGGAACAGAAATTAGCGCAGGCGAAACGATTACTTTGGTTGTGGGGAAAAATCCCGAAGACCTTTCATCTGATAATCAAAAACAAACTACAGAATAATGAATCTTTTTTTTAACTTCTCAAGACTTTTTTTATCCAAAACGCTGCTTGCTATGATGCTGGTAGGATTTATCGGCACAAGCTATGCGCAAGAATTTTTGACCGGATTAAGCAAAAATGTAGAAATTTTAAAGCAGGCTAAAGAACTTTCTCATCAAGCAAAAAAGGAGAATACCCCAATTTTCCTTCCATTTTTTGAAGATTTTTCGAATTATACGGGTTATCCGAATGACAATCTTTTTGTTGACAAACAGGCATTTGTAAACCAAACATTCCCACTTCGTCCGCCTACTATTGGTGTAGTTACCTTGGATGCCCTGAATGAATATGGAAAGATTTACCCCCACCTGAACGCCACCCCAAAAGGAGCCGATACGCTTACCTCTCGATATATCAGATTAGATTCGATGATGGTTGAAGGCGTACTTCAAAAAATAACGATAGATAATTCGCTTTTTTTTAGCTTCTATTTTCAATCCGGTGGAGCTGCTCTTAAAGATTCCGGCTCATGGACCTCAATTGGAAATCAACCCGATATTAATGATTCGTTAGTACTTGAATTTGGACATTGGGTAATAAAAGAAGATACCGCTTATACACAATGGAATCACATCTGGTCAACGCCCGGATTCAATATTAGTACATGGATTTCTGAAAATCCGCATCAATACTTCAAGCAAATCATGATTCCAATTGTTGATGAAAAATATCTCTGTGATAAATTTCAGTTCCGGTTTAGAAACTACGCGAGCCTTGAGCCACAACAAGGAATTGCCGGTTGGGAAGGCAATGTTGACCAATGGCATATTGACTACATTCGGCTTGATGCAAACCGGACTTCTACAGATACTTACACAAACGACTTGGCCTTTGTAAATCCAACAACCTCTTTTTTGAAAGAACCACTTCAAGCCATGCCATGGCGGCAATTCAGACCCGATAAAGATGTAAAAAGCAGTTTCGGGAGCGTACTTACTAATCTATTTAACAATAGTCTGCAAGCCCGATACCGGTATTACATTACACAAAATGGAGACCCTATAACGGAGTATGATTCTATTGTCAACCCGGCCACAGAAGGTGTGTATTCCTACTCGTCGCGTGGGGTTTATCATAAAAATTCGAAAATAAATCCTAATGCTTTTAAGCCACTAAGAGAAGCTACCACTTTCAAGATTACGCATGTTTTTCAAAACGCATCGGGGATTGAGCATGATTTCTGCACGGCTAACGATACTTGTTTTTATGAACAAAAATTTCAGAACTATTATGCTTATGACGACGGCACCGCAGAGTATGGTTATTGTCTTAACAATCAATATACAACAGCTTCGCTTGCGATGAAGTTTTCGCTTAATTATACCGATACCCTAAGCGCGGTAAAGATGTGGTTCAACCAAACAAAAAACTCTGAAAATGCGGGAGCTACCTTTAATTTAGTAGTTTGGAAAGATAACAACAACCAACCGGGGGAAGAAATTTACAGAACAGCATTATTAACACCGGATACAGCGGTTGTTCTTGATTTTGTTGTGTATCCTTTTGATAGAAAGATTGTTGTTTCGGGAGATTTTTGGGTAGGTTTTGAACAACAAGGAAACGTGCAGTTGAACATTGGGTTTGACCAAAATACAGATTCCAGAGCGTTTTTCAAGTACAATACCAGAGGGATGTGGGAGAGCTCAATTTATAAAGGCACACCTATGTTGCGCCCGGTATTTGGTACTAACCCTTTATCTATTTGTTGCTCTCCTTCCCCCCCATCAACTACGGTTAAACCAAATCCGGCGAAAGATTGGGTGTATGTGGTAAGCAACGGACTACCTATTACTAACGTAGAGGTTTTTGACATTTTGGGAAGAAAGGTACAGGGAGAAGGGAGAAAGGAGAAAGGAGAAAGGGTGGCTATAAATATTTCTCATTTAACACCCGGTGTTTATTTTTTAAGAGTAATTAAAGAGAACAAAAGTGTTGAAACGGTTAAGTTAATTAAAAATTAGTATGAATTTATCTCTCACCCGTCCAATAGTTTTTTTCGATGTTGAAACCACCGGTTTGAACGTTGGAAAAGATAAAATTGTTGAATTAGCGCTTCTTAAAATTAATCCCGATGGGAGTGAAGAAGAAAAAGTATGGCGCATCAATCCCGAAATCCCAATCTCGAAAGAAGCTGAAGCAGTACATGGGATTAGTAATGCCGATTTGAAAAACGAACCACGTTTTTTTGAAATTGCCGACGACATACTCCAATTTCTTGAAAATTGCGACCTCGCAGGATATAATTCCAATAAATTTGACCTCCCTTTATTGGTAGAAGAGTTTTTAAGAATTGATAAAGAAATTGACCTCAGAGATAAAAATTGTATTGATGTCCAGAATATTTTTCATAAAATGGAGCCGCGAAATTTGAGTGCTGCCTATAGATTCTACTGCCAGAAGGAACTAACAAATGCACACCAGGCGCTTGCTGATACAAGGGCAACTTTTGAAATTCTAAAAGGACAATTAAAGAAATATGAAGGTAAAAACCACGAAGACTCAAGAACAGGTAAAATTACAACGATAGAAAACAATGTAAAAAAACTCAGTAGTTTCTCTCGGGAGAACCGTACCATTGATTTTGCCGGACATATCGTTTTTAATGATAACGACGAGCCTGTCTTTAATTTTGGAAAATATAAAAATGTGCCTGTGGTAAAAGTCTTTGCTGTTGAACCGCCCTACTACGACTGGATGATGAAAGCCGACTTTCCACTCTACACAAAAAAAATCATTACCGGAATTTATAGAGAAATGAAGGGATTTTGAAACTAAAAAAATAATATTAAAAAACTATGGATGTCGAAAAACTCTTATTTATAGCCATCGCTATTGCACTTTCTTTTTTCAGTATGTATAAAAAAGCGAAGAATAAAAAACAAACCTCTTCAGAACATTATACGGATGAAGAACCTATTGTAATTTTAGAACATAATAATGCTGAAAATTTGTTTAAAAACTCCAATTATTCAGCAAAAAAGAGCAAAAAAGCGACACCGCACAAAAAATCTGAACTCAAAGAAATAAAAAGAGAAAATCAAGAATTTATTTCACAAAATATTGATTCAGAAAAAGAAACAATTCTTTTAGAGGATTTTGATGGAACAGAAATCCAAAAAGCATTTTTATATAGTGAAATTTTTAAAAATGCTAAAAACTAACTAATTACTGTTTTTTTTTATTTTTTTTTAATAATTTCGTTTATCCGAAATTAAATTATTCTATTTTTATCCCCTTCAAAGTAATCTTTAAAATTTATGTTTAATATAATTTAATGGCTATGATTAAAAAATTACTCTTTACACTTTCTTTGTGTATGATGGTTGGAAGCGTTCTTTACGCTCAGAGTACCATTAAAGGGGAGGTAAAAGACCCGAGCGGTAGTCCCATTCCTTACCTGCAAATCCTGCTGAAACAGGAAGGCAGGGTTATTAATGGAGCTTATACCGACGACTTTGGCTCCTATCAAATTTTTGGAATTCCTGCCGGTACCTACGACATAAGTACCGGAGGAACATTTAACTGCCCGACACCTTTTACCCAAACAGGTATCTATGTGTCAAGTCAAGAAGTGAGGTTTGTCAATCTCACTATTAACTGCTCCTCAACCGAGTTGGAAGAAGTGATTGTGGTGTATGTACCGCCGGTATTTGACGCGGATAATACAGTATCTGCAATTAAGATTTCCGGAGACGAGGTGCGAAAAACGCCCGGTCGTTCCATTACGGCAGCCCTTTCTAATCTTGAAGGAGTAGCAAGTGTGGATGGCAACATGACTTCGGTGCGCGGTGCGAGAAGTGATGGTCAACAAATGATTATTGATGGGGTGCGTGTTCGTGGAGGACAAGGTGTGGTAATGCAATCAGTAGAGGGGCTTGAACTTATTGCCGGAGGTATCCCCGCAGAATTTGGAGACGGAACCAGCTTTACGGTGGTTACTACACGGGGGGTTTCTAAAGACTTCCATGGAGGAGTCGGTTTTACCAGCTCTTTAGAAGGATATGGGCAAATGGTAGGAGAAGCAAATATTACCGGCCCTATTCTTAAAGGAAAAACTCCGCAAGACCCCGCACGAATGGGTTTCATGATTGCCGCAGAAGGTAATTATGATATTGACGGCAGACCGCTACGGGGAGGAACGTGGGTGGCAAAACCGGAAGTTATCCAAGATATTATCAATAGACCTATCGACTATAGATATAACCATAACAGTAATAGCTACTATACTGTGCTTAGAGCTAATGAATTAGGAAGCGACGCTTTCAAAAAAGTTAGAGTAAGACAGGACGCACAATCGTGGGGATTTCTTACCCAAGCTAAAATTGATATAATGGGGGGCGGAAAAGACGCGCGCGGAAGACCCAAAAACAACCTTAGATTCTCAATTGGGGGCTCTTTCCAGTATGCAAATAGCTTGGACTGGTGGCCTACAGGAAACTATTGGAACTCTGTGGCTCTGTTTAACTCCAAAAAGAATGGCGTTTTTATAAGCAATACATTAAGACTAAATGCAAGACTGAACCACCGGGTGAAAACGGACACAGCAGCAAACGCAATTCTCAAAAATGTAATGTACGACATTAATATAAATTATACATTAGTAAACCAAAAATACTACGACAGGAACCATAAAGATAATTTGTTCGGATATGGATATATTGGAAAATTTGATATAGAAAGAAGAGACAGATATGCAAGAGCTGACAGTTTGTTAAGAGAATGGACAGTAGTTAATGAAGACGGTAGTGTTGATACTTTTAGTCACTGGTTTTACAATGCCCCAGTTCTTGATGGCTATCAAGTACCCATTTGGATTCATTTTAACCAAAATGGATTCCTAAATAATGGCAGCCAATATAATCCTGATTTAATACCCTACACCCAAAATTTTGTTGATTTTATTAAAGAAAAAACAGGCGTGGATATTAACGCAGTGAGCGGAGAGTCTATTGAAGCACTTATTGACAAAAGAAAAGTTTACACCCTGCTTGGCTCCCCAGCTTTCAATATGGAAACTTTCAGGAGTTTTCAAGCGCTCCTTAATGGAGACACCCCGCTTGAGTCAATAGGAAACAACCTATACATGCCTCCGGGCTCCATAAGTAGCGATTATGGTAAAGTAAGATCTGAAACCATTGGAGCTAAGGCGAGTTTATCGCTTAATATAAAAGACCACGAAGTAAAATTTGGTTTTGAACTTGACAAACGGATAGATAGAAGATATGAAATTAAGCCGGTGGGGCTTTGGGGAATTATGAGACAAAAAACTACACAGTTCGAGCTTGCGAGGAATATGGCCGATGACTATTGGTTGTACGGAGACCCTAATAATCCTGTGCTTCCGCGTGTAGATGAGTATGGTAATGTTATCGATACACTACTGTATGGGATTGTTCCGAATTCAAGTAATTTTTATAACAATCTCCGTGCGCTTAGAAAAGAACAAGGATTTGC